>MKWU01001675.1_pt1 | contig 37027 bp, 30 predicted proteins | sample 809101 | NCBI WGS metagenome assembly MKWU01 (sample SAMN05860141, study PRJNA318959) | sponge metagenome | host: Aplysina aerophoba | place: Slovenia: Piran, Adriatic Sea, Gulf of Piran | collected 2013-05-07
GACCGGCTTTCAAACTGTTCCCGGGACAGGATCGCCGCTATGCGTGCGACCGCCGTCTCGTCCCGCAATGTGCGGCTGATCTGGGACTGTGCCATGCGGACCGACTACCGCATCTGAATCCCCTTGTCCAGCCTTTTTTTCGACTACATGGTAGGGCTAGTCTTGCTTTTGCGGCATGAATTCCAGCTTGGTTCAAAGGCAGAGGACTAGTCCTCCGCGGATAGCAACCTGTCGATCCGTTTTCGGAGCATATTCCGTCGACCGGCGATTTCAGTCGCTGGAGTCTGTGGTCGGGAACCTTCGACGCGCCTCTTTCCGGTCGATACCCGTCGAGGATGCTCCTGCCGGAAACGTGTTCAAAATTTTCATCACTGATAGCTCGCCGGCGCCGCTTGGATTTGCGCCGCACTGTCGATGTGGCTCTTGCAGCGCCACTCCCGCCGACGGACTCGTAGCGCCTGCCGAGGGACAAGGGAAACGCCGCCGACATTTCGGTCGGTGATGCGAGCACGCGACTCACTTTGTCGTCATCCGGCAGCTTCAGAAAAATCAAGTACGGTTTCTGCTTGAAACGCGTAGCCGCGTTTGTAATTCCGTCAGCCCAAGGGATATCGGCAATCGGATAAATACTGCATCGAAAATTCCGGTTTGTGACGGTGCCCCCATGCAATCATTGCTGCAAGCTGAACAACCGAATCCCGGACTTTTTCCAGTGGAGGGCGGCGGCTTGAACAAGAAAATTGCGCCGCGCACCCGGCAAGATGTTCTTCTAGGCTAGAAGCTCGGATGTCGGGCGCGAACTGCCGCCTCCCCGAATTCGCATTCGGTAGACCGTGACTGCTTCCAGGACGCGCATAACGTAATTTCGCGTTTCGTCGTACGGTATATGCTCAATCCAATCGATCATATCTACGTTCGGCTGGCGCGGGTCGCCGATGGACCGAAGCCAGCGCCTAACTCGGCCGGGCCCGGCATTGAATGCCGCGACGGCGAGAACGTAGGAGCCGTCGAAGCTCTTGAGCCGTTCCCGAAGATACAGGGTGCCGAGCTGAACATTCGTTTCTTCCTTTTTCAACAGATTCGATGTGCGTCCGCGCATGCCGAACTTGCGAGCGACTTCCTCGGCGGTATCCGGCATGACCTGCATAAGGCCAACCGCGCCCACCGGACTTTTCGCGCGCCAATTGAATTCCGATTCCTGGCGAACGATCGATATCGCCACCTCCGGCGGCAAGGCCAAGTCGAATTTTTCGATTCCGGTGAGCGGGAACAGGTGGTCGACAAGCATATCCCCTTGCTTCAGCCCCTGCTTCGCGACCTTGATGGCTGCGAAGTTGGCCGACTTTTCGCGCGCCATCTGCGCGAGCTGGCCGATTTCCGTCCTGTCCATCGTTTCGGCGCGGTGCGCAAGAAACCACGCCGCGTAGCTGGGGTTGCCGGCGTCATTGTATAGGAATGCCGCTCGAACTACGGTATCGTCTTTGAAATCGGCGCTGCGCCAACTCGGAAATCGATCTTTGTTCGCCAGAAATTCGGCCGGAAAGGAGCCGACTTTTTCCGCCGCGAGCTGCCCGTAGAACGATGTCTGGAAATTCGCGCCGAATTTATATGCGCTTCGAGCCGCATCCCGGTTTCCCGCCGCCTGGTAGGCTCTTCCGAGCCAGTAGCCCGCTCTTCCGTAGCTGATGTGGGATTCGACTGCTTCGCGAAACCTTTGAAAGTGCATTACGGCGCGGCGGGGCTGCCCTAGTTTCCGAAGCGCGATATATCCCGAAAGCCACTCGAACTCGGCGAAATACCCTCCTTCCGTAACAAAGTGCGAAGATGCCAATCGGTACGCGAGTTTCGGCTGGCCCGCGCGCATGCGCGATCGAGCGAGGGACAGCCTCTTGTCGGCCCAATGCTCGGGCTTGCCGAGCGACTTGGCGGACTCGCTTCTTTCCAAAAGCAGCTCGACCGCGGAATCGCCCAGCCCGTTATTCAAGCGCCAGAGGAATCGTTCAAAGCCGAGCCCGGGGCTGCCCATCAAACCGGACGGCACCGAATTCAGCAATTGGGTGGTATTCTTCGCGTTCTTTCGCAATTCGATTCTTGCGACGGCAAGTTTTTGCAAAGACGGGTCGACCAGCTGAAGCATGTATTTGGCTTGAACGGTGTGGCCCTTCCATAGAGCATTGTCGAGACGCTGCGCATGCAGCTTCTCCAGCTGCGGCTTGAATTTTTCGAGGGCCTCATCTTGTTGGCGCCGAGTGAAGGCAAGCGTAAGCCAGCCTTCGGAAATTGTCTCGTTCGCCTTCTCGATCTGGCCTACGCTGCGAAAGGCCGAAGCGAGGCGAATAGCGCCCGCGCCGGTTTGCGGCGGCTGCGCCTTGAAATATCGAATGACCCGGTCAGGGCGCGCGTCTTCCGGAATCGATTCCTCGCCCACTTTGCGCAAGAGCTTGAGTCCCGGCCAATCGCCGTGATGTTCCAGGAATCTGTTGTAGTCGTCCCAGTCGGCGCCGCCGCTCCTTAGGCGCAGCCATTCCAAAGTGACGCGCGCGGCCGGATCGGATATCTTGTCGGCGATACCCCTCGCGCGCGACCAGTGCTTGGCGTTAGCCTCGGCAACCATGCTCGCGAATTCACGGGCATCCTGTTTACTGGCTAATGCCGCCCTCGTATCCGCTGTCGAGAACGCAGCAATCGCCGCAAGCGCGGCAACCGGTTTGCAAATAGACTTTATCGACCAATTCATGCGACACTGCCTCAATAATTCTCTTTTGTTCCTTGGCGGAACTTGGATTATCATTTTTTTAATCGTATATTCATTCGGCTGAAGAAAAAAATCAAGCGGAAAATTCCGGAGCTATTCATGATTTCAGGTTCGCTACCGGCGCTCGTCACGCCTTTTTCCGATGGCGCCGTCGATTTCGACGCGTTCAATGCGCTTGTCGAGTGGCACATTGATCAAGGGTCGCACGGAATCGTGCCGGTCGGCACGACCGGCGAGAGTCCGACTTTAAGCCACGAGGAGCACGAGGAGGTCGTAGCCGCGGCCGTAAAGGCGTCGGCCGGCCGAGTTCCGGTAATCGCCGGAGCCGGGTCGAATAGCACCGACGAAGCCGTGCGATTCGCCTGTCACGCCGAAAGATCGGGAGCGGATGCGATTCTGGTCGTAACGCCCTACTACAACAAGCCGACGCAGCAGGGTCTTTACGAGCACTTCGAGACGCTGCACGAATGCTGCCGAATACCTATTATTATCTATAACATTCCGGGACGTTCCGTCGTTGACATGGTCCCCGAGACGATGGGCAGGCTCGCGAAGCTCGAGCGAATTATCGGCGTGAAGGACGCGACCGGCGACGTAGCGAGGGTTTCGCTGCAGCGCGAATTCTGCGGCTTGGATTTTTTGCAGCTTTCAGGCGAGGACGCATCGGCGCTGGGATTCAATGCGCACGGCGGAAGGGGATGCATATCGGTTACGGCCAACGTCGCGCCGAAGCTTTGCGCGGAATTTCAGGAAGCCACGCTTCGCGGCGACTTTGCGCGAGCTCTGGACCTGCAGGATCGGCTGATGCCGCTTCACACCGCGATTTTCCTGGAGCCCGGACTTGCCGGCGCCAAGCACGGGCTTGCGATTCTCGGCCGATGCTCGGACGAAGTCAGGCTGCCGCTTAAGCCTCCGACGGCGGAAACCGGCAAGCGGATCGAGGACGCGATGCGCTTTGCAGGCATTATCAACTAGGCCGTTAATTTTCTCGGCCGCCGCGTCGCCCTCTGTCGAAGGGGAGCATCGCGCACCCCATCGGACGGCGAAGCCATGTCAAAATCGAAGACCGACTCGAACTACAAGGTAGTCGCGGTGAACAGGCGCGCGCGCTTCAATTATTCGATCGAAGAGGAAATCGAATGCGGCATGATCCTGCGGGGCAGCGAGGTTAAATCGCTTCGAGGCGGGCAGGCGAATATCGCGGAAAGCTACGCCGCCGTCGAGAACAGCGAATTGTGGCTGATCAACGGCTACATCGCAAAATACGACCGAGCGGCGCACTTCGGCCATGAAGAACGGCGCAAGCGAAAGCTGCTCGTCGGGCGGCGCGAACTGTCCAAGCTTTGGGCCGCTACGAAGCGCGACGGACGGACGCTCGTTCCCCTCGTTCTGTACTTCAATCACAAGGGGCTGGCTAAAATCAAGATCGCGGTCGCGACGGGAAAAAAGATCGCGGACAAGCGAGAAACCGAGCGAAAGCGCGACTGGCAGATTCAGAAGTCGCGCCTGCTCAGGCAGCGCGGCTAGATTCTCTTTCCCGTTTCGGCATGGAACAGCGACGCGTTCTGCAAGTCGAAGAACAGCGTTGTCCTCGCGCCGATTTCGGGCATGCGCGAGGAGCGGATCCGGCATGAAACGACCTTGCCGCCGAATTCAAACCAAACTTGAACGTCGCCCCCGGTAAGTTCCCTTTTCAGGACTTCGAGCTCCGCCTCGAAATGCGAGCTTCCTTCCAGCCTCTCTTTCGAACGGTAGATGTTCTCGGGCCTCACGCCTAGCAGCACCCGGGTGCCGTCGGCGGGTTTATCGCCCGCGAAAGCGTAGTGGCCGAGCGGCGCGCGCCGCCCGCCAACTTCGACGCACGCTTCGCTTCCGCTGAAGGCGAGGCGCCCCTCGAGAAAGTTCATCTTGTTGAGACCTACGAATTCGGCGACGAATTTGTCGCCGGGCGCATGGTAGATGTCATAGGGCGTGCCGAATTGGCGAATGCGCCCGCCGTCCATAACCGCGACCTTTGTCGCCATCGACATGGCCTCGATCTGGTCGTGGGTTACAAGAATGAAAGTGGCGCCGAGAATACCGTGCAGATCGCGGAGCTCCTGGCGCATCTGATGGCGCAGCTTCGCGTCGAGATTCGACATGGGCTCGTCAAGCAGAAAAATCACGGGGTCGCGAACAAGGGCTCGCCCGATCGCGACGCGCTGCTTCTGCCCGCCCGAAAGCTGCGACGGCTTGCGATTCAGCAGTTCGGAGATTTGCAGGATTTTGGCTACTCGCTCGACGGCATCGCGGCGTTCCGCCTTGCCGACGCCTTGGCATTCGAGCGAGAAGCCGATGTTTCGAGCGACGTTCATGGTCGGGTAAAGCGCGTACGACTGGAATACCATCGCGATATCTCTGTCGCTCGGCTCGACGCCGGTAACATCTCGCCCGTTGATCTCGATTCGTCCCGAAGTTATTTCCTCGAGTCCCGCGATGCAGTTCAGGAGAGTGGATTTTCCGCATCCGCTTTCGCCGAGAAGCACGAGCAGGTCGCCTTTTTCGATCTCGAAGCTAACATTCCGCAGGACTTCTTCGGCTCCGAAGCTTTTTGTCAGATTTTCGAGTTTCAGGAGCATGCGGCCGGAACCTTCGCGCAGGCTGTCTTTGAAGCGGGGAGCACTCGACCTCCAGGAGATATTGAATGCGATGCAAGGGCTTGAGCGGGCGCGCCCGCGGAGCCGCGGTTCCCATGCCGGCGGCGCCTCCGCCCGGAACCGTCGGCAATCAATCGGCACGCGGGCCGGCGAGCCGCTTCGCGGAAAATTGTTTTCGGCTGCCGACGCATCCCCGCTCGCAACCGCTGAAAAAGCCTCGATACGGCAATGGCGGCGGTATCCGGCCCCGCCGGGAATATTCGCCCGGGGTCGCAATGCTTCCACATTTTATACATGCCTATACATGCCTGCTGACAGAATTTTCCACAATTGCGCATTCGCATGCGTCGAACGAAGCGGCGAAGTCGAACGCCATATGGCCGAATCGCAATTGCATTTTAATTTGATCGCCTGCCGATGCATTCCTCGCGTCAGCCTTTCAATGCGCCTTGAGTCAATCCCCGAACGAAAAACCTTCCGGTAGCGAAAAATAGCAGCAGCGTCGGAAGCGCGGAAATCATCACCGCAGCGATATTCACGTTGTGCTCCTTGATCCCGTACGAGGACGCGACGAGGTTTTGAACGGCGGCCATTATCGGGCGCTTCCCGGTTTCGCCGAATGTCAGCGCGAACAGGAAATCGTTGTAGATGCCCGAGAACACCAGAATGACCGCGACGATGGCGATCGGTCCGGACATCGGCATTACGATGGACGAGAATATTTTGAAAAATCCCGCGCCGTCCATCGTCGCCGCGCGAATGAGCTCATCGGGCAGCGCGACGTAGAAATTGCGGAACAGCATGGTCGTCAGCGGAATTCCGTAGACGGTATGGATCAATACCAGGCCGAACGAAGTGCCGTAAATGCTCAGTTCCCGCAGCGTTATCGCCAGCGGTATCAGGAACAGCTGCAGCGGGACGAAGCTGCCGATAAGAATGAGAGCGAATATAATGTCCGCTGCCCGGCTTCTCCATTTCGCCATTGCGTATCCGTTCAGCGCTCCGATCGCAACTGCGAGCGAGACCGCGGGAATCGCGATTTCGAAGGTGGCCAAAAAATACGGTCTGATGCCGTTGCACTCCAGGCCGGAGCACGCGCTCGACCATGCCTTGATCCAGGGTTCGACCGTCCAGACGGTCGGCAGGGCGGTGATCGAGCTTTCGCGCACTTCGGCGAGCGTCTTGAAGCTCGCGACAATCATTACGTAAAGGGGCGCAAGAAAATAGATCGCGCAGGCGAACAGGGCTCCGTAGAGGAGCGCGCCTTGAAGACCGCGCCTAGTCAAGCCTCCCTCCTGCGGATTTCAAAGTAGAGGTAGGGTAGAACGATGGCGATCATGGTGGCGACCATGACGACGGCCCCCGCCGCGCCTTGCCCGATTTCGCCTCTCTGGAAGAAGTATTCGAAAACGTAGCGGGCGGGCACGTCCGAGGCGTATCCCGGGCCGCCATTGGTCAGAGCCACGACGACGTCGAAACTGCGTACGACCTGGAACCCGAGCAGCATGACCGCGGTAAGCAGCGTCGCCCTGAGCTGCGGAAGGATAATGCTGACGTAAACCCTCCATGCGGGAATCCTGTCGATTCTGGTCGCCTTCCAAATTTCCGGATCCGTCGATTTGATGCCGGCCAGGAACAGTATCATGATCAGCCCGGTTCCGTGCCAGACCGCGGCGAACGCGATCGTGTAGATCGCATGGTCGGGCGACACCAGCCAGTTGAATTTGAAATCCTCGACTCCCGCCTCCCGCACGATCTTCTGAATTCCAATCGTAGGATTGAGAATCCACTGCCACGCAAGCCCGGTTACGACGAGCGACAGCGACATCGGATACAGGTATATCGTGCGGAACAGAGCCTCCTTGCCGGTAAGTCGATCGATCAGAATTGCCAAGCCGACCCCGAGGCCGATGCAGCCGGCGAGATAGAGGCCTCCGAAAATGAACATGTTGGAATACGCGACCCACCAGCGGTCGTCTTCGAAAAGCGCGCGGTAATTGGCGGCGCCGTTGAATTCGTGGTTAGGAAGAAATGTTGACTTTGTAACCGACAGGTAGGCGGTATAGGCCGCGAAGCCCCAGATGAAGTAGAACGCGACGACGACGGCGGGAATCAGCGCCAGCCATGCCTTCGCGCGGTTGGCGGAGATCCTCTTGCCGGCAATTCTCATCGTCGGCCGCGCGCTCGATCTAAATTGCGCGCAGGGCGCCGAGTCCGGCGGCGCCCTGCGCCGCGTTCAATTACAGCTTGTCGATAAGCTGCTGATGGGCCGCGTCAACGTCGATCGCCTGGTTCCAAAGAGCGCTTGCCGTATCCTTGATGGCGTTCCCGACATCGGCGGAGCGTCCGTTCCAGTGCGTAATCGAAGTCGAGCCGGCCATGGCCTCAACGGCCTTGGCCGGGCAGCCCTCGAAATCCGAAGCCATGGCCACGGTCGTAACCGGCAGGGTGCCCTTGGCGCGGGCCGCGGCGATCTGCGTCGCGGGATCCATGACCGCGTTGCCTAGCAGCACCTGGGCGGCCATGTCGCTTTCGTCGGTCACTTTGATGAACTGGAATCCGTCCGCGACGACGGTCAGGCTGGCGTCCCAGGGGGTTAGGCGGCACGACCAAGAGCCGCCTTCGGGACCAAGATCGCCGTAGCCGCCGGCCGCCCACGGGCCCATGAAGAAGAACGCCGCCTGGCCGGTGATCATGAGAGTATTCGTGTCGTTCCAGCTTCGTCCCGATTTGCCTTCGTCGGTGTACTGCCTCAGGCCGGCGAATTCTTCTAGAACTCTGCGCGTCTGCTCTCCGGCGACGGTCGCGGCGTCGCCGGTCATCAAATTCTCGTAGAGCTCCGCGCCGCCGACGGCGAGAACGACATGGTCGAAAAGGATGGCTTCCTGCCAGCTGTCGCCGCCGATCGCGATCGGAACGACGCCCGCCTCCTGAAGAGCGGGGAGGGAGGCCGTGAAGTCGTCCCAGGTGTCGGGCTGCGCAACTCCGGCGGCGTCCAGAACGTCGTTGTTCGTGTACATCCAATTGATGACGTCGACGAATACCGGCGCTGCGACCCAGTGCCCGCCGTATCGCCCGACCGCCGCTATGCTGTCGGATATATTGTCGGCCCATCCGCCCGCCTCGGCCGCCTCGTCCATGTTCTGAAGCAGTCCCGCCTCGGCGAAATCCCTCATGACGCCGCCCAGCGCGCTTTGCAGCGCCATCGGCGGATTGCCGCCGATGAAGCGGGCCTTCACGGAGGCGATGCTCGCCTCGGAATCCGGAAAGGCGGTATCGCTCCATTCGCCGCCCAGCTCAATGTATTTGTCGCGGAATATCCGCATGGCTTCGGCTTCGTTTTCGCTGTTCCAGTTGTGGGAAACATCGCTGTCGCCGAATGCCGGCGAAACCGAAAGCGCAAGCAGCGCGCATCCGCCCGCCGCTAGAGTTCCACTGAGAATTTTCATAGTCTTTCCTTCAACCTCCTCCGGATGTTGCCAAATCCCGCCGCAGTGCCCTCCGGGCAGGCATGCGCGGTTCTCGCCGAGGTTGTCATGCGCCGACTCGGCGCCGGGATTCAACCCATTCGACAATCGCCTCGAAGGCCGCCTCCATTTCACTTTCGGTGCCGACGGTTATTCTAAAATCGTTGGCTCCGCCTTGGACCGGTCGGCCTAGAATTCCATTCCCCCGCAACCACGCATCGAGCGATTCCGCTTCGCATCCGCCGCGGGGAAAGGATAGCATCACGAAATTCGCCTGGCTAGGCAAAACGTCCAGCCCGAGTCCGAGAAGCTTGTCGGCGAAATCGTTCCGCGTCGCCCTGACCCTGTCAGCCGTTCGCCTGAGGTAGTCCTGGTCGCCCACGGCGGCTTCCGCGGCTCGCAGCGCCGCTTCGTTGGTGTTGAACGGGGAGCGAATGCGCGAAACAGCTTCGATGACCGAATCCGGCGCGAGCGCCCAGCCGATCCTCTGCGCCGCCAGCCCGTAGGCTTTGGAAAAAGTCCGCGTCACGGCCACTTTCCCGGCGGGCGAGAAAAGCTCCAGCCCGCTCGCGTAGTCGGGAGCGTCGGCGAATTCCGCGTAGGCCGCATCGACAATAAGGAGAGTTCCCGGCCGCAGGCTGCTTTCGAGGCTGCGCAGCTCGCGGTCGGTCGTGTAGGTGCCCGACGCGTTGTTGGGCGTGCAGATGTACACGATGCGCGCGTCCTCGGCCGCGGCCGCCTGGACTTTCCCGATATCGATTCGATGGCGGATTTCCGGGATTTCGACAATTTTCGCGCCTGCGGAACGGGCGTAGATTTCCGCCATCTTGAAGTTGTTTTCGCTGGTGACCATGGTTTCGCCCGCGCCGAGAACCGCCCGGATCAGGAGCGCGATGGCCTCGTCCGAACCGTTTCCCGCGAATACGTTTTTTTCCGGCACGCCGTGAACCGAAGCGATGGCTCGGCGCAGGGCGGCCTGGGAGCCGTCCGGATATCTGTTGAGGCTATGCTCCGCTTCGCGGAATGCGCTTACGGCGCGGGGACTCGGCGGGTAGGGCAGTTCGTTCGAAGAAAGCTTTACGATCCTCCCGCGCCCGGCGATGGCCGACTTGCCCTGCCTGTAGGGCTTTACGCCCGAAAGGGAAGGCGCCGCCCCGACGCTCAACGGTTCGCGTCCGGTGATCTGCCCGCGTCGCGGCCGCGTTCCGGAAATTTCGCCGCGCGGGCCGAGCCGAGGACTTCAACGCCGCCGCGGCGCTCCGCGAGCGGGCGGGAATCGCGCTGGCTCTGCTTCAGAATCGTCATGGCGAAGAATCTATATTAATCGCGCGGCCTCTAACAGGAGCTTCCATTATGTACCGCCACGGCGTGGGAAGGTCGCCGGGCTGATGCGCCTCGATTATCGTCGGGCCGTCGGCGGCGAAGCCGCGCTCCAGCGCGCGGCGCAATTCTTTCGGCCCGCCCGCCCTTTCGGAATTGGCGCCGAAGCTTTCCGCGAATTTTACGAAATCGGGATTGTGCAGGTCCGAGGCGATGAATCGGCCTCCGAACCACTCCTTCTGCTGCCGGCGGACATTGCCGTATCGATTGTCGTTGAACACGACCGCGACGAGATTGATTCCGTACTCGACGGCGACCGCGAGTTCGGTCGCGGTATAGAGAAATCCGCCGTCGCCATTGATGCTCAGCACCGACGCGTCCGGATTAGCGGCCTTGACGCCGAGAGCCGTCGCGAAGCCGTAGCCCAGCGTGCCCTGGAATCCGCAATTGACGTGGCCGCGAAGCCGGTGGACCGGAAAACCGTACCAGGAAGCGAATCCGATTTGCGTGATTTCATCGCAGAAGATGCCGTCGTCGGGCAGCACGTCGCGGATCGCCTGCAGGTATTCCATCTGCGGGCCGACATTTCGCCGCATGTCCGCGCGCAGGCGCTCCTTCAGGCCGACGAGCTCCGCCTTTCTGGAAGGCGGCGGCGATTTGACCTCGTCCTGCAGAATCGGAAGCAGCTTTTGAAGCGTCGCCTTGCTGTCGCCGCGGAGGGCCGCGGCGGGCGCCGCGTATCGGCGGAATTCCCTATCGTCGATGTCGAGGCGAATTATCTTTATGCCGTCGTCGAGTCCCCAATAGAGCTGGGGGTACTTGAGGCGCGTTCCGATGGCGAAGACGATGTCGGCATCCTTCCAGAGCCTGCGTCCCGCCGGGAACACCTGGGCATGATAATCCCGATCATCGACGATTCCGCGACCCGAGCGAAAGCTTGCAACCGGCGCCTCTATCATTCGCGCGAGACGATTCACTTCTTCCGCGGCGACGGCGGCGCCGCCGCCAACGTAGATCAGCGGGCGTTCCGCGGACCGCAGCAGCGAAACGGCTCTGTCGATATCCTCCCGGGAGGCGCACGGCGGATCGGGAAGTTCGACCGCGGCGGCCGTCGGCGCCGCCTCGGCTCGGCCGCCCATAACGTCCGGCGGCATCTCGAGATGCGCCGGTCCCGGACGGCCGGACTGCATGGCGGCCAGAGCTTCGTTAAGCATTTCAGGCGCGTTATGCGGGGAGCTTATTCTTTCGGCGTGCTTGAGCAGGGACCCGACAGTCGCCAGCTGATCGGGGATTTCGTGCAGGTAGCCTCGGCCGGCGCCGATGGCGGCGGACGGAATTTGGCCGCAAATGGAAAGAACCGGAGCGTTTACGGCCCATGCCGTCGACAGCGCCGCCATCGCGTTCATGATTCCCGGTCCGGGCACCACTGCGAACGCCGCTGGCTTGCCCGTTGATCGAGCCGCGCCGAAAGCCATGTAGGCCGCGCCCTGCTCGTGCCTGGCGCGCAGAATGCGGAAACCGCCTTCGGCGCGGTAGGCGGCGTCGAACAGTTCGTCGAGCTGCCCGCCTGGCACGCCGAATATCGTGTTCATTCCGTTCGCCCGGAGGCCGCCGACCAGCGCGTCGGCTCCGGTGTATCCGCGCGAATCCGACTGTTGGAACCCTGAAGGCATTCGGAGCCTACCAGGGGTTGGGGGTTGGATGGAATTCCTCGGCGCCGCCCGCTCCGCGGGCCGGAGGCCCGGACCGGAACAGGCACGACAGCGCGAACCAGACGATTCTCGGTCGGAGCAGCCCTCCGAGAATTTTGCGGATATCGGCCGGCCCCATGACCGTTCGCGCCGGCATGGCGTCGGTTGCGGCGTTGGTCATGACCAGCGTTCCGTTCTCGACGAACAATCTGTCCACCTCGATTTCCAGGTCGGCGATCGGCGTTGCAACCAACATGCGCTTAGTCCTTGCGAAGCGCGCCGCGCCCCTGGGCGTCGGCAATTCGAGACTTCAGCAATTCGGAATGCTTCATGCCGCGCTTGTCGAACGGCATGACGAACTGCCCTCTTTCGTACATCGCGTCCATAGAAGCGTAGGCTCCGGTCATCTTGTGAGCCAAGTTTTTCGGGGGATTGCCGGACGGGAACAGGTTGGGCGGATAAATCGGGCTTTCGTAGATCTGCCGGAACGCCTCAGTGCGAACGTCGACCCACATATTGTGGTTTATGCGCGTCCGGTGCTCGCGAAGCGCCTCGATGTCGATGACGGCGGCCAGAACTTGCTCTTCCGGATACGGCGCGTGGCGCATTACCATTCCCGTGTAGTCGATCGCAAAGGAGTTGCCGGAACAGAACGCCTTGGGATAGTACTTGTAGTCGACGGTTCCCCAGTTCGAGCCTAGCAGATAGGCCATGTTGTCGTGGGCGCGCGTGCGGCGCGAGAACATCCAGAAATCCCACGGCTCGCTGACTCCCTCGAATTCCTGCAGAGCGACAGGATGGCAGATGACTTCGACGCCGTTGAATCCCAGCGCGCGGCTGACTTCCGGCGTCGCGCCGTCATGGCAGGTCATGCAGCCTAGCTTGCCGATCGGAGTGTCCAGTACCGGAAACAGGTCCTTTATGTCGGTGCCGAACGCGGCCTTGTATTCGTCCCACATGTCGTGGGGCGATGTGCCCAGGCCGATGGATGCAGGAACATTGTACTTGCGATAGACCAGTTCGACGCCGCCGGGGCCGAGAATGAATGCCGTGTTGAACCAGCGGTCCGGAAACTCCGCGGTTTTTTCGACAAGGCCGCCGCCCGCGATATACATGCCGTATTCCCGGCATTTCGCGATCAACGCCTGAACGGCGTCGTCTTCGAAGGAGATGGCCTTCTTCATGAATTCCTCGAGGCCGTGCTCGCCCTTGCCCGGGGTCGTTACGCCTTGAAGGAAATACTCCGGAAACACCGCAAGGCGGACGGGCACTTCCCAGAAGTAGCCGACGCCAAAATCGACGAGGTCCAGGGCTCTCTTCAGATTGCTCTCGATGCCCGCTCGGTCGGTCGCCACCTCGACATGGGGCTGCATCACTATGGCGGTGTATTTTTCGACTGGTTCACTCATGGTTGACCTCAATTGAAGGAGCGGTGCGGCATGCCGAAATCCCGGAGCATGACGTTTGCGGTTATTGTCCCCATCGCCGTTATCCCGCCGCCCGGATGGCAGCTTGGCCCGGTCATGTATAGCTTGGGAACGGGAGATTTGTACTGCGAGAATCCCGGCAGCGGGCGCATGTATCCCATTTGCGACAGAAGCCTTTCGCCGCCGGTGGTGTTGCCTGAAACGAAGGCCGGATTGGCTTCCTCCAGGCTGACGCCGGTTTCGTTGTAGGACGCTATTATGTTGTCCGGGCCCATGTTCGGGGCGTGGCGGCGAAGCTGAGGGAGAAGGACATTCTCCACATACTCGTCGATGCATTCGTTCCAGCCGGGCCCGCCCGCAAGCCTCGCGGGGACGAATGTGTCCAGAATCAGGGTATGCTTCCCCTCCGGCGCCCGGGATGGATCGAGCTTGGTCCATCCGGCGGACCAGAGGAACGGATTGGAAGGCGCCTTGCCCATCATGATTTCTCCGTACTGGACGTCGATATCGTGCATGCTTCCGAAAATCCGGTGAAAGGCGCATGCGTTCATGTCGTCGCCGTTCCTGTAGTCGGGCAGCTCGTGAAGCGCGAAGTGCGCGCGAGCGATCGAGACCGAACCGTAGGAAAAATTCCTGCAGGCCTCTAGGAACGCGGGGTGCAGGTCGTCGGGATCCATGCAGTCCAGGAAGGAGACTTTAATGCCGAGTCCGGTAACGACCGCCAATTTCGCCGTTATTTCGCGGCCGCTTTCGGTACGCACGCCCGCGCACGAACCGTCGCCGTCCAGGATGAACCGGTCGATGGGCGTTTCCGTCAAAACCTTGCCGCCGCGCTCCTCTATGCAACTCGCCATAGAAGTCGGCAGCATCATCGACCCGCCTTTCGGGATGGCGGCGCCGTAGGTGTGGATGCCGGGGATGAGTATGTAGAACGACTGCCCGGCGCACTCGGTATCCGGAAAAATCTGCGGCGCGAGCGCCCATCCGAGAATCGAAGCGCGAACCATTTCACTTTCGAAATTCTGCAGAACGAACTGCCGCGACGATAGGTTGTATTCCTTGAGCTTGAGCAGTCCCTCGTAGCTTGTCTGGAGCAGCGAGGGCAGGGCGCCCGGCTTGGCCGGCGGCGAAAACATGCCCTTGATGAACCCGTCTCGGATCTCGTGCCAGCTATCGTAGATTTGCCGGTAGCGGTTCGCGTCCCGCGCCGAATACTTCGCGATGCCGTCGCAGGTTCGGTCTACGTCCTTGTAGATGACGATTCCGTCGCCATGGCGACTCGGGTGGCCGGTAATGTGGTCGGTTTCCCAAATGTATTCCAGGCCGTGCCTTTCCAATTCCGGAAGCAGCTCGCGAAAATCCGGGTTCGCGTGAACCCAGACATGGGACGATCCGAAAAGATCGTGCTTGAAGCCCGGCTCGGTTACTTCGCGCGTAACGCACCCGCCGCCGATCCATGGATTTCGCTCGACAACGCATACGTCGAGGCCGGCGCGAGCCAGCCACGCGCCGCAGGCGAGGCCGTTGTGCCCGCCTCCGGCGATAACCACGTCGAAATCACGTTCTGCCAACTCGCTCTCCGCAAGGCCAAAGGCTCATAAGAGTGCGCCGAGCCTTCCGTGTCAACGCTTGATTTTCCAGTGACTTCCAGTTTGAACATTGCCCGAGTTGAAATGGCTGGCCGATAGTTGTCAATGCAATGATCGGAATCGGCTCGGCCCTTCGAAGCAATCCGTAGCGAGCGTCTGCTTACGGGAGTTTCCAGGCTGCAGCGAGCACATGGTTCGTTGACCGAATGTGTCGATTTAAGAGCGCCGATTTGAGTCGCTTCATTTGAATTCTTGTTCTTGGATGGAATGCTCTGCGCGCTTAACGAATCAATCGGAGCTCCCTAAAAAATGTCCGCTATCCAAATCATTTTCGACGGGCCGGCGAATTGAGCGAAATTCGCGGAAGCGGCAATTGCCGCCCGACGGAAGGCGCGTAAACTAGCCGAATGAACGTCGACCCAAGATGGCGAGTCGGTCGATCGAAAACAGCATTGCCGCATGGCTGGCCTCAACTTGGCGACAGACGGCCGTCATCATCCAATGAACGCGATCGAATTCGGCCGAGCCATCCGTGAAAGGCGACGCGCAGGACTGTCGGTTCGGGCCGAACTTCCGATGCATTTCTCGCCGCTCGTTTGACAACGCATCAACTTGATCAGCGATTTCAAATGGCAAATGCCCCAAGCGCAGAAATTCACCTCTTTCCCGCAAACGACCCCGAAAAATGGCTCCGCCGAAATGGCGCACGATTCAAACCCTGTACAAAGCGCCTCGCATTCGCACCGCGATTCGGTAGCATCTGCCTCGATATGCGCAACCCGGTGCGCAGCCGCTGCAGCATACCGCCTCAGGCAGGCACGGCCCTGATCTCGAGAAGATTCCTCGCCTCGCGTCCGCACGCCACGCCTATCAGGTGGATCGGCTCGCCGCGGTCGCGGTACTTCTCCGCATAGCCCCGGTCGCGCATCTGGGCGATTGCCGCATCGAGCGCGATGTTTGCGTCGCCTTCGCCCTCCGCCATCTTGAACTCCAGCACGAACACCTGCCCGCCCGTCAGCGCCACCATGTCCGCGCGGCCGCGGCTCGAAGCGTCCTCCACCCTCAGGTCCACGCCGATGGCGCGAAAGCACATATGCAGGAGGCTCGCGTACCACGCCTCGTAGCGGGCGAGATCGCCGCTCGCGTGCCATTGGTAGGGTATCCCCGAAATGTAGGAGCGGAGCCGGTCGCCGAACTTTTCGAAATCGTTCGCCTCGAGATGCGCGCGGAGCGCGCGTCCCTCGTCCAGCTTCTCCATGCCGGCTTTCCCTAGGTACGCGAGCAGTTCATCGTTGAGCGCAAGCCGCACCTCGAGATTGGGATAGTCCAGACGGCAGAAGGTCCTGAACCCCTCCTTCCGCTCTTCCGCTATCGTCAGGTAGCCGGTCTGGAACAGGAGCGCCTCGATCCCGATGTCATTCACGTCGAATTTAGACACGAGAGACATGTCCGCCATCCGGTTCTCAATCTCCATCGGGCTGACGGACTTCTCCATCAGCATCCGGAACAGGAAGGACGGGGAGCCGGTCTCGAACCAGTAGGGACGGAATTCCCTGCTGTCGAACAGCAGGAGCAGGTCGTAGGGATTGTAGACGCGCTCCCCGCCCCGCCAGTGATAGCCTTTGTACCAGATCCGGATCTCCTCCCGGTCCAGCCCGTCAAGCTCCGGCCCGAAGACCCGGTCGATGTCATCCTCCGTGTAGCCGCAGATCGTGGCGTAGCGCGGGTCCAGGCTGATGTCCCTTAGGTTGTTGAGGCCCGAAAACAGGCCGGCTTTCGAGAACATGCTAACGCCGGTGACGAAGACGAAGCGGACATGTTCGGCGGCATCCTTGATGATCCCGTAGAACCCGCGCAGGTAGTCCCGGTTGGCGATCGCAAGTTCCGGATCGTGAAGCACGTCGAGAATCGGCTTGTCGTACTCATCCACCAGCACGACCACTTGCCGTCCGGCGGAACGGTGAAGACGATCAAGAAGATCCCACAGGCGCTCCGGCCCGGTTCGGAACGATGCGCTCCGGAGACCGGAATTTCGCTCGATCACATCCAACTGCGCGAGGATGCTGCGCTCGAGGTCTTCCGGATCATTGTACTTCCCGCCGAAGCTCAGCCGCAACACCGGATGGGCCGCCGACCAGTCCCAGTGCTTGTGAATGTCCAAGCCCCGGAACAGCTCCTCGCGGCACTCGAACAGCGACCGAAGCGTATCGAGCAGGAGGCTCTTGCCGAACCTGCGCGGCCGGGACAGGAAATAGAATCGTCCCTCGGCAACAAGCCGCCGGACGAGAGGCGTCTTGTCGACGTAGTAGAATCCCTGCTCCCGGATCGTCCGGAAGTCCTGTATCCCGATCGGAAGAAGGCGGCGATTCATAAGTTGTTCCAATCGTAAGGTTTGGCGACCATATCGAGCAGGGTGCCTTTCCCGAATTTAGCGCTTGCGTGGCAGCGGCCGCAAATTTCCGATGAAGCGCCGACGCGTGCAGCATGGGACGCAGGCGAGAGAGTAATAGGGAGCCAGCGCGATTGACCGTCTGACTAGCCTGGATCGTTCGCGAGGGCCGGTCTCAGGGCGCTGCCCGCCGGAAGACCGACTTCATGTGCCATTCGCATTGAACTTCGGGCCGTTAACAACCGCGCTTTTCGAGTTAACCTTACTGGCCAGGGGGCACTTTGCCGGCGACTTGCCGAATCCGCTTGAGCGGGTGTCGCCAATGAAACGCTGCCGCGATCGTCGCGGCGCAGGCGGCCGTAGCCAGGGCCGCGCGCATTCCCGAGTATGTGGCGTTCGAGGGCATCGACAAGGTTTCGGCCCGGAAGTTTGGCAGCGTTCGTCTTTCGCATGCGTCCAGGGCGCTGGTCCAGGACAAATTCCGTGCGATGATCGTGAAGCTGCTTGGCACATATGAGTGCAGGCTACCGCGCCCTATGAGCATCCGGCCCGCGACTCGATCCTGAACGCGCGTCAAGGATCGCCGGAAGAATCGCGGAGAACCTGTTAACAGGTTTCGATACCGACGACGCGACTTAGCAATGAGCGCGCGCAATCTTCGCCGCGCCCAACTCTTCCACAGCCACCTCCTGATTCGTTTTTGATTCTTTGAACATACGAGGCGGGCAGGCTGCCGATCATCCGTCGGCTGCCCGGTCGAGACAACCGTTCACAGTGCGCATCTTTATAGCGACACGGCTCGGATATCCGTCGGGCGGGTCGCCCTCCTCATTGCGGTCCACGTCCTTTCGACATTCCGATTGCGGAGATTCGCCAGCGTTTATTCGGAAGATCCTGCTATAAGGTTGACGATCAACCGGATCATGAGGCTTTTGCCGGCGGGCGCACTTTCGGCGACCAGCAGAGTTAGCGCCGTCAAAGCCTGCGGATTGAGCCCGTGATCGATTCCCTCCTGCTTCAGGTAGAGCAGAAACAGCAGCGACCCGATACGCTTGTTGCCGTCGGTGAAGGGATGGTCCTTGACCAGGAAATACAGCAGATGCGCCGCCTTCTCTTCTCGGCTTCGGTAGAGTGGTTCGCCGAACATGGTCTGCTCGACGCTGCCCAGGATGGCGGCGAGGGCATCGCCGCGTGGATTGCCGAAAAGGGAAGATGCCTGTTTGCGCGCCATAAGATCGCGTCGGAACTCCGCGATCGCGGCGACCGCCCGGTCGTGATCGAGCACGCCCGACGACGGCCCCGTGCCGGGCGTTGCCGCCAGCCGGTCCTCGTCGTATTCCAGCAGCAGGCGCCATGTTTCGGCGTAGCCCGCGATGAGGTCCGGCACCGCCTGCCCGGTTTCGCCCACCATGGACTGATTGCGAAGCGTCCGCGCCAGCAGATCGAAAGTCTCCCTCGCTTCCCGCAGGCCGCGCTCGGCCAGTCGGCGCTCGTTCGCCGTGAAGCCGCGAACCAGGTGGCCGCGCAGGGCGCGGGTGGCCCATTGGCGGAAACGCACGCCGCGCCTGGTATTGACGCGGTAGCCAACCGATATGATGGCGTCGAGATTATAGTGCTTCAGTCTGCGCCGGACCCTGCGCCTGCCCTCGGTTCGAACCGCTAAGAATTCCTTAGCGGTTGCCTCCGCCTCCAACTCTCCGCTGGCGAATATGTTGCGCAGGTGCATCAGAACGTTCTCGGGCGTGCTATCGAACACCTGCGCCATCTGCCGCCGGGTCAGCCAGATCGTCTCCCGGTCGAGGCGAACGTCCACGCGCACCTCGCCGTCGGCATCCTCGTACACCTCGATCTCGCCGCCGGCGACGTTATCCGGCGCTTCGTCGTTCATCTGATTCCATGCTTCATCGAGCGCCGGCGGTGCCGCAGCATACCGCCACCATCGAGCCCGCCTTCCGGCCTCCGTCAATCTATCGGCGCGTCCTTCAGCGCCTTGCCGGCCTTTAACGAAACGCCGCGGTTCGGTCCTGAAAAACCGGCCGATCCCCCTCAATGGAAACGTCCTCGCCCCGCGCGAGAGCCTCCGCGACGGTGGCGAACGCGGCGACCCCTGCCGCCTAGTCCGCCTGTTTCCCGATACGCGCCGCGCGCTCGACGACCTCCGTCTTCTTCGCTCGCGCGCTGGCCGCCCTGATCGTCCTTGATCGGTTCGCCGAAACCGCCGACCGAGCCGAGTCCGATTTCTAATCCTACTCGTACGCCGGGTCAATCGCGCAATCGCCCCCGACGCGCTCCGGCTATGGATGCGCCGATATAAACTTGATAAGCCTTGCATACTCCGACCGCGTCCGCTACTTGCGAAATGCTCGGCGGCGATGCTCGGAAGCGAGAACGTGTCGGCGAGCTACTTGCGGATTTCGCGAAACGAGCGCAATTCATGGCATACGAAGATCCTACAACCGTCGTTTCTACAAGCTGGCTGGCGGCGCATCTGCGCGACCCCGACATGCGGGTTCTCGATGCGTCCTGGTACTTGCCCGACGCCAGGCGCGACCCGATGGCCGAATACCGTGCCGCGCACATACCGGGGGCGCGGTTTTTCGACATCGACGAAATAGCGGATACGGAGTGCGGCCTTCCCCACATGGTGCCGCCGTCGGAAAAATTTGCTTCACGCGTTCGATCCATGGGCATCGGCGATGGCCACCAGGTTGTCGTCTACGACGGCGCCGGTCTATTCTCGGCCGCGCGAGTCTGGTGGCTGTTTCGGCTGATGGGCTTTCGCGATGTCGCGATTCTGGACGGAGGATTCCCGAAATGGCGGGCGGAAGGGCGACCGGTCGAAGATCTGCCGCCGGTCGCGAAAGCTCGACACGTTACCGTGCGGAGGCAGGAACACCTGGTCAAAACCGCGGCGCAGGTTCGAACGGCGCTGCTCGAAGGCTCCGCTCAGATCGTTGATGCAAGATCTCCTGCTCGCTTTCGCGGCGAAGAGCCCGAGCCGAGGCCCGGACTTAGGGCGGGCCACATTCCAGGCTCTTTGAACCTTTTTTTCGGATCCCTGCTTAACGGCGACGGTACTCTTCGCTCGAGGCCGGAACTGAAAAGCGCATTCGCCGAAGCCGGGGTGTCGCTGGGCCGGCCCGTCATTTCGACCTGCGGGTCCGGCGTAACCGCGGCGATCATTGACCTGGCTCTGGAATTGCTTGGCCACGGGCGACATGCCGTCTACGACGGCTCCTGGTCGGAATGGGGCGCGGACCCGAACAGCGACATAGAAACTGGATGACGTTTTCGGCTGGCGGCATGGCCGTCTGCGCCGTAAGCTGCTTGGAAACGAGGAAGCTTGGAAAGTGGGTCGAACAGCCGCCGCCGAAAGGCGCGAAGCCGAGCTTGGGCTCGACAGAAACCCTGATCCTGCGGATTCTTTCCTCGTGCAGGGAATTGGATCGGAATGGGGCTGGGAGCGTAGCCGCTCAAGATCGCCGCGTCCGCGGAATGGTCGATGAAAGATGCGGAAAAGTTAACCGTCGGCGCTTGCGCGCTGGACTGCTCAATAGAGCTTGAGTTGCATCAAGCCGGCGGCTTTTCCGAAGTTCGCAGGGTCGCGGGCAAGCGCGAGCCGCGGCGCCCGCCGAACCCCGCTGTAAAGCCATAATGGAGACGAAGAAGAATGCTGTCGAATTTGCAGCCGCAGAAGGCGGACAAGATCATCCAGCTGATCCAGATGTACAAGGACGACCCGCGCGAGAATAAAATTGATCTTGGGGTCGGGATGTACCGAAACGCGGACGGCGTTACGCCGGTCATGAAAGCCGTGAAAACCGCCGAAAGGATGCTTTGGGAATCGGAAAGCACCAAGTCCTATACGGGCATGGCGGGCGAACCCGCCTACCTGGAGGCCATGACGAGCCTTGTTCTAGGAAATTCAATTGGAAATGACCGCGTGGCCGCCGCGCACACGCCGGGCGGCACCGGCGCGGTTCGCCAGTCTCTGGAACTCGTGCGGCTGGCGGAACGAAACGCGTCGGTATGGATTTCGGCGCCGTCCTGGCCGAACCACCGCTCCATCGTAACCTATCTAGGCATGCCCGCGAAGGAATACCGTTATTTCGACTATGAAACGAGAGGCGTGGATTTTCACGGCATGATGGCGAGCCTTGCCGATGCCGAAGCGGGCGATGCCGTCGTTCTGCACGGGTGCTGCCACAACCCGACCGGCGCCAATCTAGATCTGGCGCAGTGGGGCGAATTGTCCGATCTGGTCTTGAAGAAGGGACTTATCCCGATAGTCGACATCGCATACCAGGGATTCGGCGAAGGCTTGGACGAGGATGCGGCGCCGGTTCGGCTGATGGCTTCGAAAATTCCGGAAATGCTTGTCGCGGCGAGCTGCTCGAAGAATTTCGGCATCTACAGGGAAAGAACCGGCCTATTGATTGCGGTCGCGCCGGACTCCGCGACCAAGGCTCTGGCGCAAGGCACCCTTGTTTTTCTCAACCGGCAAAACTATTCCTTCCCGCCCGACCACGGCGCGAGGCTTGTTTCAATGATACTCGGCGATCCGTCCCTTAAGACCGAATGGATGGAGGAGCTTAAGGCTATGCGCGAAAGCATGCGCAATCTTCGCGTCAGCCTTTCGACGGCCCTTCGGGACATTACCGGATCCGACAGGTTTGCATTCATCGGCGCGCACCGGGGAATGTTCTCACTGCTGGGCGCAACGACCGAACAGGTCGAGGCCATGCGCGACAAGTATGGAATCTACATGGTTTCGGACAGTCGAATCAATGTCGCAGGCCTAAGCGAAAAGTCGGTTCCGATCGTTGCTCGGGCGATCGCAGACGCGGGAGTCTGATGCGGATTCCCGCGCCCTAGCACTGTTCCATCCGGCGGCCGGCCGCCGCCGCCGCTTCCGGGAGCTTCGGAAATCTTATGAGAAACAACGTGATTCTCGGCGTTGCTGCGATGGCCGCCATCGTGGTCGCCTCCAATATTCTTGTTCAGTTTCTGGTCGGCGATTGGCTGACCTGGGGCGCATTCGTCTATCCGTTCGCTTTTCTGGTAACGGATGTCATGAATCGCGTATTCGGCGCCGCGGACGCGCGACGCGTGGTCGCGGCGGGATTCGTCGTCGGAATAGCTTGCTCGCTTGCCGGCGCGATGATCGAGATCGACGGGAGCGCGCTGGTGACATTTCGAATTGCGCTGGCTTCCGGCACGGCGTTTCTTGCCGCTCAATTGCTCGACGTGGCGATTTTCGACAGGCTTCGCCGGCAGGCCTGGTGGCGCGCGCCCCTGGTTTCGAGCTTCGCAGGATCCGTAGTCGATACATTTCTGTTTTTCGGGATAGCGTTTTCCGCGCAGCTTTCCTTTCTCGAGCCGGGCGGCGGCGCGGAGTGGGCCGGCGAAATCGTGCCGCTGTTCGGAACAGGAATCGCGGCGCCGCTTTGGGTCGGCCTGGCGATTGCGGATTTTTGCGTGAAATTCTCGATTGCGCTTGTCGCACTTGCGCCCTTCAAGGTCGTAAGCGGGCGCTTGATGCGAGCGAACTCGGCTGTAAGGCAGTATTAGGACAGGTTGATTTTCTGGTCTCGATTACTTTTCCGATTGTAGCTGAGCGCGACCGGAACATGGCCTCGGTCGCTTGGGTCCAAGGCGGCTTGGCCTTGGCGACATTGACACCTACGCCGCGGCGCGGCGGCACAGGAGCGCGAAACTTGACCAGAATCTCGAACGGCCACGCTTGCCCCGATTCGATGTCCCTTTTTGACGATTCCGGCTTGTTCGTCCGCAATGCCGGCGTGCATGCGCTTGTGCAGCAGGCGGTCTCAAGAAACGAAGGCGTACTTTGCAAGGGCGGCGCGCTGCTTGTTTCGACCGGTAGATTTACGGGACGCTCGCCGAACGACAAGTTCATCGTGGATGGGCCCGGCGTTGCCGAATCCGTTTGGTGGGACAACTGCAATCGAATGAGCAGAACGTGCTTCGATCGTCTCTTGAGCGATGTTCTCGATCATGTTTCGGGAGGCGGATTCTTTGTTCAGGACCTGCAGGCGGGAGCGGACGAGAATTACCGGATCAATGTTCGCCTAGTAACTGAATATGCCTGGCACAGCCTCTTCATCCGGCATTTGCTGCTGCGCCCGGACCGAGCGGAACTGCAGGGATTCCGTCCGGGATGCCTTGTCGTCGACTGCCCCGGCTTCAAAGCGACGCCGGCAATCCACGGCTGCCGGTCCGGAACGGCGATCGCAATGGACATCGAGCGAAAGATCGTCGTCATTTGCGGCACCGGCTATGCCGGGGAAATGAAGAAAGCGATTTTTTCGCTTCTCAATTACACGTTGCCGTTCGAAAACGTCCTGCCGATGCATTGCTCCGCAAACCACGCGATCGGCGATCCGGGCGATTCCGCGATATTCTTCGGCCTGTCGGGCACGGGAAAGACGACGCTGTCTTCCGATCCGGAACGAATACTTGTCGGCGACGACGAGCATGGCTGGTCGTCGAGCGGACTGTTCAATTTTGAAGGCGGCTGCTACGCGAAGACGCAGAATTTGAGCGAGGATGCCGAACCCGAGATATTCGCAACGACTTCGAGATTCGGATCCGTTATCGAAAACGCAGTCGCGGATCCGGATACCGGCGAACTGGATTTTCTGGACTCGTCCATCACGGAAAATGCGCGCTGCGCCTATCCGCTCGATGGCATGCCGACGGCTTCTCGGTCGGGAACCGCCGGGATTCCGCAGCATGTCGTTATGCTGACCTGCGACGCGTTCGGAGTTCTTCCGGCGCTGTCGCGCCTGACGACCGAACAGGCGGTCTACCATTTCTTGTCGGGCTTTACGTCTAAAGTCGGTGGAACCGAACGCGGGATCAAGCAGCCGCAGCCGACCTTTTCGGCGTGCTTCGGACAGCCCTTCATTCCGCGGCATCCCGGGGTGTACGGCGAGCTGCTGCGCGAACGGCTCGTTTCGAGCGGCGCGAAATGCTGGCTTCTGAATACCGGCTGGACGGGCGGAGGCTACGGGACGGGGCGGCGGATGCCCTTGAACGTAACGCGGCTGCTGCTGAAGGCGGTCCTTAATAACTCTTTGGAAGGCGCGCCGATGAAAGCGGACCCGAATTTCGGCATGCTGGTTCCGGAACGCATGGAATCAATCGACGCGTCGATCCTGAATCCCAGGCTTGGATGGAGCGACCGCGCAGCATACGACCGCGCGGCGGCTCGCCTCGAATCCATGTTCGAGGAGAACTACCGGCGCCTGATGCAATAGGCTCTCCCGCATCCGGAGCGCAATGAAACAAGCGGCTGAATTTTCGATGGCAAAAGCTCATGGCTATTAGAGAATCCGACAGCGGAAGCGATCCGTCGCGCCGCCGCGAGGAAGCGATTCTTCCCGAATTGCTTGAATTGACATCGATGGCGGCCGAGGGGGCGAGCGGTCTCGCCCGCGAAGCCGCTTCCGCCATGCGGAGAGAATTCGCCGCTGCGGGCGTCCCGCCAGAACGGGCGCTGGACGAACGTCAGAGCGCGGCGCATTCACTTGCGTGGTTCGCAACTTACGGCGAATGCCTGCGTCAAATGCACCAATGGGCTTCCGGACTGGATGCCAACGAGAAGTTCGGCGAAGTCGAGCAGCTGATCCTGCAAATTGCTTTCGGCGAATACGTCAACCAGATTCGCGGCGGCATCGCCATGAGCCAGGGAGAGATCGCTCGCCTCGAGGAAGTGTCGGACTCGCTGGATGGCCGGGAATTCATTGAGTCCCGGGCCGCTAGGCTGCTATCCGCGCGCGGCAATAGCCAGAACGCGCGAATGCGCCTTGCGAAGCTGATGGCGGAACGCCGCGGATCGTCGTCGTTCGGCGACCTGGGGCTCGATCAGGAACTGGAGATTATTCGCAGTCAAATCAGGCGCTTTGCCGACGACAAGGTGTTTCCGAATGCCCAGGAATGGCACATGGAAGATCGGCTCATACCCATGGAGCTGATTTCCGAACTTGCCGAGATGGGCGTGTTCGGGCTTACCATTCCTGAAGAGTACGACGGCTTGGCGATGTCGAAAACGGCGATGTGCGTCGTGTCCGAAGAACTGTCGCGCGGCTATATCGGCGTTGGGTCGCTGGCTACGCGAACTGAAATCGCGGCGGAATTGATTCTTTGCGGCGGCACGGACTGGCAGAAGCGAGAATGGCTGCCGCGCATCGCGTCGGGCGAAATAATGCCGACAGCCGTTTTTACCGAACCGAACACCGGTTCGGATCTAGGTTCCCTTCGCACGAAGGCGGCGCTCGATAACGGCATGTATTCCGTTACTGGATCGAAAACCTGGATTACCCACGGATCGCGCGCGAATGTCATGACGCTTTTGGCGAGAACCGACCCGGAATCCAGCGACTACCGGGGATTGTCGATGTTCATAGTCGAAAAGACGCCCGGCACCGAGGAATATCCGTTTCCCGACGACGGCATCGACGGCACCGAAATCGAGGTGCTCGGCTACCGCGGAATGAAGGAGTACGAAATCGGATTCAGCGGATTTCGGCTAAAGGCGGATTGCCTTCTGGGCTGCGTCGAGGGCAGGGGGTTTCGCCAGCTCATGCAAACATTCGAGTCCGCCAGGATTCAGACGGCCGCTCGTGCTATCGGCGTCGCGCAGTCGGCTCTCGATCAGGGACTGGAATACGCGCTGAATCGGAAGCAATTCGGGAAGCCGCTGATCGAGTTTCCCAGGGTGGCGTCCAAGCTTGCGATCATGGCCGTCGAAATCATGGTTGCCAGGCAGCTAGCCTACTTCGCCGCTCGCGAGAAGGACAGCCAGCGAAGATGCGACCTGGAAGCGGGCATGGCCAAGCTGCTGGCGGCGCGGGTGGCGTGGTCGGCCGCGGACAATGCGGTTCAAATTCACGGCGGAAACGGATTTGCGGTCGAGTTTCCGATTAGCCGCATTCTTTGCGATTCAAGGATTCTCAGCATCTTCGAGGGCGCAGCCGAAATTCAGGCCCATGTCATCGCCAGGCGCCTGCTCGGCAATAGGTAGAGGCGGCGGCGAAGCCTCTGAAGGGACAGCGGGTCCTTGAACCGCTGCGCGCGCCGATAGCAGCTGAATGCGCTTACCCCGGCTCTTCATTTCCGGAAGCGATCGCGTCGCGAATATGCCTCATGCTCGCGGTCAGCGAATCGGCGAGCGCGCGATCTTCGTGAACGCTTTTGGCGAATGGCTCGAACGAGAACGGGCCGGCGTATCCGGTTGAACGCAATTCCTCGATCTGGCCGATGTTGCCGATCCGGTCGTCGGCGGTAACAAGCTCGCGGTGGCCGTCCTCCATGTCCGAAACATCCAAGCTCGAGTCGTTGACTCCGGAGATGTGTACAAGTCCGGTTCTGGACGGGTACAAGTCCGGCTCGCCCGCGATAGCGTGATGAAACGTGTCGTGTATCAGGCGAAATACGTCGGAAGCGTCGGCCTCGTTGATCGCGGAGAGGGCTTCCTTCTTGGTTCGGAGAGACGAAATCGAAAAGCCAAGCGGCTCGACATACCCCAAAAGGCCGGCAGATCGGATCTTCGGCGCCGACTCGGCAAGAAAGTCCCTCAGCCGCTGCGTTCCATCGCGGCTCCCCGGGCGATAGCTCGCGTCGTTGACAGGAATTAGGCTTACGGCCTCGGCTCCGCATTCGACCGCCAATTCTATGAGTTCGTCGGCTTGCGCGGCGCGATTCAAGCTCCCGTCGTTAAAGCGCTTGACCTCGGCCAAGGCAAGAATGCGCACGCCGGCGTTTATCGAGGCGTCTCGAACATTGCGCGCCGGTTCGCCGTCAAACAGTGTTTTGCCGGGCAGGTCGTTGCGAAACTCCACGCCGACGCATCCGAGGCTTGCCGCAAGGTCTATTAATTCGCGAAAATTGGAATTGGGCGCGGACATGTGGTTCAGCGCGAATGAGACGGGAATGGCGGGCATGGGTTTCTCTCCCTTGGCGTTTGGTTTGTCGCGAGTGCCGCCAAAATGAAATCGGATAGAATTGCCGGAAAATCGCAAATCGCCGAGAATTTAAAACGTCCGCCGCTTTTTCGTCGTTAGCGTTGCCGACAACCTTCAAATGCTGCGCATTCAGTCCCTGCCAGTCTATTCCAGATTCGCCGACATAAGCAATTTCAGCGATTTTCGAAAACCGGTCAACCTTCCGACATTCCGAACCGCGGTATTGGAATCGACTAGGCAAATCCAGTTGAATGTCGCGACCGAGCTTGTTGTCTTGGAAATAAATGGGCGTCTATAAATTTGAAGCGGTACTTAGAGTTCAGGATTTTCGTTTCCGCCGCCTCGGATCTTTGCATCCGTGCGCAGTTTACTCAGATCATGCCGAAGTCTCGCCAAGCTTTGAAATTTTCGACGAACAATGTTAGCATCATGTAGCCATCCCAGAGTTTTTTGGTTCCCGGCAGCGGCTGCCTCTTCTTGGGGATGAATCCGGCGAGGCGGGCCGTGTTGACCGCGAAGCTCGAGATCGTCTGGTTCGGGTCGGGCGGGCCTCGGTGCCTCCCGTGGTTCGGCATGGACATGTGAATGGCCAGAACCTTGATCTCGTCCATGTGGACGACCGTGCGCGCCGGCGTTTCCGGCATCGAGCGCGCGAGGCGCTCGATAGACATCACCGTGCAGGCGGTCACCGCCTCGAAGGCCAGGCGCTTGCGCAGGTCGTCGGCCAAATTGAGCCTCAGATCCTTGATCCGGGTGCCGACCTTGAGGGCCCCGGAATACTCCTTGATCAGCCACCGCTTCTCGTACCAGGACACGACCTGGAGGGCGTGGTCCGGCGTTGCGTCGCCGAATGTGGCGAGCAGCAGCCAGTCGAGAGGCTCGCTTTCGCTCGGCGGGGCGGGGGCGCGGGCCCCAACCGCCAGTATGCGAAGCGGCGCCGCGCCGCGCGGCTTGTCCGCCGGCGGGACGAGGTCGACGAAGCCGGCGCGAACCTCCAGGCGCACGCCGGTGCGCTTCTCGCGGGCGCGCGGGCCGCCGCGGGCTTCGATGTCGACGGTCTTCTCGGCGACGAGCGGCAGCGCGGCCGCATGGACCCACAGATCCCGCTTTTCGCCCGCCGCGTCGAAGGCCCTGAGCTGCGTCGAGCGGCTGGCGCGGAACAGCGCGTCGGCTTCGCGCGCGAGCGCCTTCTCCATCAGGTCCCAGCTGTCCCCCTCCCGGTCGCAGATCGCCACGACCCGGGCGTCGGGGCAAGCCGCGGCCAGCTCCAGGGTCTTGTCTAGCCCGTCCCGCCAGCGCCGGCTCTCTGTCTCCGACGCGGAGGATTTGCCCGCCTTGCCCGTTCTGGGCGCCGACTTCGCCTTGCGCTTAGCCTTCGCCTCGACCGTCTCCCGGAAGTCCGCGTCGAGATGGAACACCCCCAGAGCGCAGCCGCCCTCGCTGAACGCGACCCCGATATGCGCCGTGACCCCGACGCTGCCGGAGCCGCCGCCGCCGCCGATGTCGACCAGCTCCTCCGTCGCCTCCAGGCCGGTGTAGTTCAGCATGGTCGTGTCCTGCACCGCCAGCACCAGCGGATGCGGGCGGCAGCGCTCCGCCAGGGTCTCGCGGTAAGGCTCCAGAACGTGGTCCATGGTCACGTGTGGATTCGACAGGAACCGGTACGCCGCCTTCTGCTCGGCTTCGCCCCGGACAATCGCCGGAAGCGCGGCGCCGGGCCGCTCCGCCCAGGCCCGGCCCATCGCCACCATCCGCGCCCGCAAGCGGGAATCGCTGCATCTTCTGCGTCCATATTCCCGTTCCTCCTCGTCGCCGAAGCCCGGCGCCCGGCCGATCGCCCGCGACCAGCCGATATGCCGGTCCCGCACCTTTTGATGCCACGAGGCGGCGCCGAACACAAGGCCGCGGAGCGGGCCGTAGCCCTCGGAGGCGATCCAGTAGCGAATCCGCCCGCCCGGGCACGTCGCGTCGGAGTGAAATTGTCGTGTTCCTATTCTCATGAGGCATGACTTACGCCTTCCGGCGAAGCGAGTTAACTGCGTCGGGATGAAAGGGCAGGGATGCCGACAGGAATGGGAATGAGTTGCGGCCGGCTCCCGCCGTGAAAATAGTCTTGGTGCTAATGTATGCCACACCCGTGCCTTTGGAGCCCCGCGACCGATTTCTGGACGGCATCCCGGGTGCCTACATCGAACGGAATCGGCATTGTACCGGACTGTCACTCGGCTCCAAAGGCAGTTTGGGAGCCAGCTGTTCAAACACCAGCTCACCGGAGTCCACGACACAGGCGCGGCGCGTGTGTCGAGCTCGCATTCTCCAGATGGCCTTTACAAGGTAAGGAACATTCCTTGCCTTTAGGCGCGGCACAGAAGGAGCGCCGATCATGTCGATCATCCAGGAAGTTGCCACGATGACGTCGAAGGGCCAGTTCACCCTGCCTAGGACTGTACGTCAGGCGCTCGGGGTCGAAGTCGGCTCCAAGGTGGCATTCGAGTTCCGCGAGGACGGACAGATCGTCGTCAGCCGAGCCGACACCGAGCATGAAGATCCGGCCATCGCTGCGTTTCTCGACCTGCTCGCCGGCGATATCCAGGCGGGTCGGCATGTTCGGGCGATCCCGGACGATCTGGCACACGACATGCTAGAATATGCGCGGCGTGAAGCAGGACCGGACGAGGACATTGACGGCGACGTCGATCTCTGATGCGGCGCCACGGATGGACGCTGCTGTTTCACGATTGCCTGATCGACCAGCAGCGCAAGCTCCACGACGCGGTCCAACGCGCACAACGAAGCGATCCGGCGGGGTTCTCATCGAATGCGAACGTCAAGCTGTTCCGCGCGCTGAGCCGGCTGATGCTGGAAGTCATTCCGCAGGATCCATCCCGGGACGAGTACCGCCAGGGCGGCACGCTCGGCCCGCGCTACCGCCATTGGCGGCGCGCCAGAATCGGCAGACGGTTCCGATTGTTCTTCTGGAACGATGCCAGGGCGAAGGCAATCGTCTACGCGTGGGTCAACGACCGATCCACGCTGCGTTCCTCCGGGACCAGGACCGATCCGAACACGGACTTCGCCGGGATGCTCGCGCGGGGACATCCGCCCGGCGACTGGGCCTCGTTGACGATCGCATCGAGGCAGGACCTGGCAGTCGGGGAAGTAATCGCCTGTGGACTGCGTTGACCCGCGAGGGGTGGAGACACTCCAGCCAGGTATCCAAGGTCGGCTCAAGATTGGTCTGGAATCATCCGCACGATCACGGCCTGTTATGCACATTCACGCTATTTAAAGGAGTAGCGTTCACGGTTTATGATGGAATTTGCGTGCGGCTTTACCCTCGCCACCGAAGGCCGTACGCGATGTTGCCGGGACAGCGTCAGGAGCCATGGGTTACGGCGGGAACAATCACGTTGTATCATCCGATCCATGCGCCGGAAAGGCGCCATGCCTGCACTGACGGCGATCCCTGACTAGCCAGGCCAATGACGGCCAGGTGGACGATCCTGCGAAGACAAGAGTCAATATGGACGAGATCAAGGATCCGGCCGTTCACATGTCCAAGCCGAACCGCCAGAGGTAGCGCGGCCCGCCCGACCCGAACCAGATGATGGCGAGATTCGCGGTCAACACGGCCCGCCTCGCCGGATTCATCCCCAGAAAGCGGCAGCCGACACCGGGAACCAAAAAACTCTGGGACGGCCACATGCTGCTATTTTTGTTCGTCGAAGATTTCAGAGCTTGGCGTAACTACGGCATGATCTGAGTTAGCTGTGTACGGATGAAAGGCCCAGACCCGTGCCAGCATGCCCTTCTGCCCGATTCTCGCCTCGTCCTGGAAACACAAGCAGACGCAGGCCTGCCGAGCGATCTCCGTGCGGGCGTGCTCGCCCTCCATCACCCTGGCGATCGCCCGCAGGCGCCGGGGCTGGTTCTTGTCCTTGCATCTGCCGGCCAGTGCCTTTAGGCCCTCCGCCGTGTGGTCGGTGTTCGTGATTGCGACGCTGTTCGGCATGGCTTCCTCCATGTTGTTAATTTCTCAATCCGCAACATACGGGAAGGCGGCGCCGACTGCTCCCCGCATGTCGCCGCCTCGTCTAGATGTCGATGTTCACAAAAAAAGCTCTTATAATGTTCGCGAGTCGGCAATTACTTGCATTGGTATGAGGTGAATTGCTCGGAAAGTGACATAAAACGCCTATAGAAATGTGGCCGGAACAGGACAGCCAAGGTTTATGTCAACACACATCCGGCCAGTTACATCCCTTCCGACCCCTTACCGTTTAACTCATGCGTAAAACCCGAGGCCGCAAAGCAAGTTGGCGCTTGGATGCTGAGTGTGAAAGGATACGGAGACACTCGAACCAGCGGCGGCACCAATGAATCACGAGCAAGAGACAGAAGAGACGAAGATACTGGATCATAGCGATTTCGGGAACTTGGCCCCCCATTTTTCGAATAGGTTTCACATGTTCGTTGGCCCATCAATGTCTCGGATATACTTCGGGGACCAGATCTTGAAAGACGGTGAGATTTTGTTTCACACGCTAATTGCCATGCACACATCAGACCTTGTCGAGTTGAGAGAACTGATCGATCACCTCTTGGCAGACCATGGTGTTTCACAGGACAACAACGGACAGCAGGAGAGCTGATATGCCATCGGCTAGGCGCAAAGAAATTAGGGAGTTTCCATCAGCCTCTGCATCCAGCGGCAGTGGGGGAGAGCTCAAGAAGAACTATAGTAGCTCATTTTCCGGTGCATCCACACAAGGCCAACGAGTGGGTGGCGGGACCAAGCCTCTACAAAGACGCACACTAATTCCGGACAACACTGCCATGCAATCTGACGAGACCAAAATCCGTTCTATCCTTGCTGAATTGCCGCCGCTACCGGCCGACGTTTCCAACTGGATTGTCCAAACCGGTGTCGACTCTACGGACGAACCCGCTGTCTGGGTATGGGCCGTCCTCCCCGACGAGACAACTGATCTCGATACCCGCATAAGTATCAGAAATGTAGTTTTTAACTATATCCGTAAACGCAGTGATATCCCGATCTGGGTTTACGTCAGCTTCAAAACCGAAGCTGAAATGGGCAAGCAGCGTTGAGCCTCCACGCAGACCTCCTCAAGCAGGCTCATCTCCTCGCTACCAAGGAACCGAAGCGACCTGCCCAAGCCAGCCTGCGCCGCGCTATATCAGCGTCCTACTATGCACTTTTTCACCTCTTGGTCGACGAAGCCACGTGCATGTTGATTTCCCGGGGAAATAGAAACGCCCTTCGCCAATGCGTCTCCAGGGCCTTTCGTCACTCCGATATGCGGGAAGTTTGCAAATCCTTGGCCAGTGAAAAGCCTCCTCGCAAACTTGCTCTTGCATTCGAGGATACTCCGCTTGATCCCTTTCTCATCGGAATCGCAACAGCATTTGTTGAACTTCAGGAAGCGCGGCATCAAGCCGACTACAATGCATACCGTCTCTTTCAGCGGCAGGAAGTGCTCGATTACCATGGACTCGCTGCCAAGGCGCTTGTTGACTGGAATTCCATTCGCAGGACGCCCCAGGCAGATGCTTTTCTAGCCGGTCTCCTCGTGGCACGTCATGTCCAAGGCTAACCACGAAACTTCACCCGGCCTGGCGACAGCCTGTGCGTCACCCGCCTGGAGCACCTTGGCCGGTCCTTGAAGGAATTGATCGAGGTCGTCTAGGATCGCAAGAGTTGGGGGCATTCACCTGGTCAGTCTTGAAGAGCAAATCGACACGACATCGGCCGCAGGCGAGCTGGTCTTCTATGTCTTCAGTGCGATAACGCCGTCTTCAACAAATCCTCAAGCGGGTATGCGTCGAAAACCTTCATGACTTCCTCCACATCGGCTCGTCTGATATCTCCGAGTGCCATGATAATCACTTGTCCCGTGTTTTTCGGCACACCAGACATGCGCAATTCTCCATGAAAGATCTTTCAGTGTCCCCTAATTTGTGCGTCCAAATCGCTGCTGAGCTTCTGTGCCTCGGCGATCTTGTTGCGTGTCATTAGACCTCGAATTGCCTCTCGGCCTTCTCTTGCATTTTTATTGCTTTGTGCCACTGCGAGATTAAACTAGGCATAGGCGGTCACGAAATCCTCGATCACTCCTTTACCCTGTTCATACATAAGCCTCAGGTTGAACTGGGCGCGGGGGATGCCCCTGCTCGGCCAGCGGGAACCGACGCCGCGATGTTCAGCAGGTGCCGGTTCATCTCGTCGGTGTTGGCCCGGTCGCAGATGTGGCCGACCGCTACGCCGGCCTCCGGAAATATGGCGGAGACCAGGTGGCAGTACCCGTACCTGTGGTCCAGCGGGACCCGCGGGCGGGTGCCGCGCAGCGCTCGGACCCGTGCCGGCATGCCCTTCTACCCGATTCTTCTCGCCTCGTCCTGGAAGCACAAGCAGACGCTGGCCAGATCGATGCCCTCCGGCAGGGCCGATGCCACCAGGGTCTTGAAGTCCTAACGAAATTTCTCCTGCTTCTGCGGATCGGCATTGGGATGGACCGGTCGCGGCTAAAGCTTCCAAAAGCCCCGCGAGTGCATCAGGGTGCGGACCGCTTCCATCGACAGCGTTACCTTGAAAACCTCCGCGATCCGCTCCCGGACCAGGACGATGGTCCAGGACGGCACCCCCGCCGCCGGACCCTCCTCCAGCCAGCGCCGGACCTCGGCGCGCTGCGCGGCGTTCAGCTTTGGCGGCCGCCCGCTGCGCTGAATGTCCTTCAGGCCGTCCGCGCCCCGGGCGTTGTATCTGTTTACCCAGTCGCATAGCGTCTGACGGTCGACGCAGGCCTGCCGCGCGATTTCCGCGCGGGTGTGCTCGCCCTCTATCACCCTGGCGATCGCCCGCAGGCGCCGGGACTGGTTCTTGTCCTTGCATCTGGCGGCCAGTGCCTTTAGGCCCTCCGCCGTGTGGTCGGTGTTCGTGATTGCGACGCTGTTCGGCATGGCTTCCTCCATGTTGTTAAATTTTCAATCCGCAACATACGGGAAGACGGCATAGACTGCACCCCGTATGTCGCCGCCACGTCTAGATGTCGATGTCCACAAAAAAGCTCTTATAATGTTCGCGAGTCAGCAATTACTTGCATTGGTATTAGATGCCCTGTGGGATGCAATTCATTCGCCATTGGATTTGCCCGATTCCACCGCAGTCCTCACTTTCGCTTGCATTGCGCCGATGCCGTCGTCCGCTGCGCTGCCTTCCAGGGTATCCGGCGCGAGTGCGGGCGGCGGCAATCCGGCGGCGAGCACTTTCTCTAAATCCAGGCTTTCGGCGGCAGCGGCCACTTTGCCGTCCGGGTCGCCGGCAAGCGCTTCGCGCACGAGATCCGGCCTAGCCAGGGTTTCATAGACTTGGTCGCCGGAAAGGGCTTCGAATCCCCGCGCTAAATTGACATGCCGCTCCCCGCCTTCCGATGCGTTAAAAAATCCCTCTTTAGTCAGTATAGCCCACGACTTGTCTGTAAAGGCTGCAATTTGCGCGAGTTCGTGGCCTGTAGCCGCGTTCCAAAGACGCAAAGTTCCGTCAATTCGTCCTCCTGTCGCGATAAGCAGGCCGTCGGGGCTGAATGCGACGCTTCCCACGCCGCCGGCATGCCCCTCAAGCTTGTACAGCGCGCGCCCGTTAGAGATGTTGGAAATGTCCCAAAGCCGCCCTATCTGCGATCCTGTCGCAATTATTCGACCATCAGGGCTGAACTCGGCGCTAAAGAACAGATTATTGGCGGTGCTATCCAATTTAAGCGTGTTCAACACGCGCCCGCTAGCTGCGTCAAAAAGCAATACTGCGCCCATTGTCGAAATCGACGAAGCGGTAAAGCTGGTGCCGGCCGCGACGGTGCTGCCGTCCGGACTGAAATTCAGGCTTGCAATCGGAAAATCCTGATTCGCCTCGAGCTTGCGCAGCATGCGTCCGCTCGCGACATCCCAAAGCCGTACCTCGTGCGTACCCGTAGCGACAATGCGTCCGTCGGGGCTGAACGCAACGCTATAAACTTCGTACTCTTGCATCTCGAATTTGCGAATCTCGCGCCCGCTTGAAGCGTCCCAAATGCGCACCGTGCCGTCTTTAGCTCCCGTAGCTAAAGTCTTGCCGTCGGGGCTGAATGCAACGCTGTGAACTTCGCCTTCATGAACCGAGAGCTGATGCAGCACGCGCCCGCTCGAAAAGTCCCATAATCGCACAGTGTTGTCGCTGGATCCGGTAGAGATGGAGCGACCGTCCGGGCTGAACGCTATGCTTGATACCCGACCATTGTGCCCCTCTAGATCGCGAAGCGCCCGCCCGCCGACGAGATCCCAGAGCCGCGTCGTGCCATGGTCCGATCCTGTTGCGATGATGCGGCCGTCGGGGCTGAACGCGATGCCGGCTACATTGACTGCATGGCTTTCGAACCTAAGAAGCTCGTTCCCGTCCTCGGCATCCCACAATCTCGCCGTGCCGTCGTTTGATCCCGTTACTACGTAGCTGCCATTGGGATTGTACGCGATGCTAGAAACTGAATTCTTGTGCCCCTTGAGCTCGCGCAAAGTTCGTTCGCCGGCTAGGTCCCAGAGCTGTGCCGTGCCGTCGAATAGTCCAATTGCAACGGTGCGTCCGTCCGGATTGAACGCTACGCTCGATACTCCGTCGCCATGGCGCTTGAGATTATTTTGCTCGCGATTGCCAACGAAGTCCCAAATCCTTACCGTTCCGTCCCAGGATCCCGTTGCAACGGCATTGCCGTCGTTTCTGAACGCAATGCTTGATACCCAGTAATCGTGCCCAACAAATCTGTGCAACTCGCGTCCGCTGGCTGTATCCCAGAGCCGCACTGCGCCGTTCCAATGCCCGGTAACGACCCTGGTGCCCTCAGGGCTGAACGCCACGCTATTTACGCTTCCGTTGTCCGCCTGAGCGCCGAGATTGCGCAGATTGCTGCCGCTTGCGATATCCCAGAGCTGCGCCTTGCCGATTGCCGAGTATTGCGTGAGACTTCCCGACCCGGTGGCAACGATGCTGCCGTCGGGGCTAAAGTCTATGCTTAAAACCGCGCTGCCAGCTGTGTTTAAACTGCGCAATTCGCGACCGGTAGCGGCATCCCAGAGCCGCGCTCTGCCGTCGTTACTCCCGCCTGTAGCGACGATGGTGCCGTCGGGACTGAAAGCTACGCTCTGTACGCCACCAATATGTCCTTCGAGCCTGCGCAGTTCGCGACTGGTAGCGGCATCCCAGAGCCGCGCCGTGCCATCGCTACTTCCACCCGTAGCGACGATGCCTCCGTCGGGGCTAAAAGCGACGCTTGAGATTTCGCCCGCATGCCCTAGCTGCAGCAAGGGGTGCCAGATTGGCGAAGAGCGCTGGACCGAAGAGGTTTCTTCGACAGGTTCGAACGGAAGTTGGCTTTCGCTGGGAGCGGATGCGACGCGACCGCCAGTAACTCTAATTCTGCTCGACAATTCGGCGCGGCCAGGTTTCTCGACGACGGCGCGCTCAGGACTAGGCTTGGCGCGAACATTTAGGTCGCGGCCGCCGGGGACGCTCCCGGAGCTCGACCGGTTTTCGTCGTGTTTCGCAGGTGCCGTTTCCGTCGGCTCGGCTGGGACCAGAAATCCGTTGTGCGCGAAGGCGATGCTGCCGCCCGGCGTTCTGATCCGGCTCCAATTTCCTTCCCGATCGATCTCCGCGACGAGGGTTCCGGCAGGAAGCGTTTCGACGACGGCGTGGCCCGCTCCGGGTCCTGCGCGGGCATTTA
>MKWU01001676.1_pt1 | contig 36996 bp, 25 predicted proteins | sample 809101 | NCBI WGS metagenome assembly MKWU01 (sample SAMN05860141, study PRJNA318959) | sponge metagenome | host: Aplysina aerophoba | place: Slovenia: Piran, Adriatic Sea, Gulf of Piran | collected 2013-05-07
AACGTGTTCTTTCTCCCCTCATTGTTGTATTTTGGGCGGTCGGGCCTTCGGCCCTCCCTTGTGCAGGGGCTGCGCCCCCGCAACGCCCCCTACAAAACCATCGCTCACCGACCGTGTGCATTCTTCGCAACGTGCCGGCTGGCGAGCATGGCGGCGGCTGTACACCAGTTGCGTCACCAAGAGCCTGAATAGTTCCAAGGATGACTGGCAAGTCAACTACTGTGGCTTAGTAGTTACAGAAAAGCTACAAAAGGCGGTCCCTTTCAGGTGCTGAACCACCAGGAAAGACAAGCAAGACCCTTGCTGTACGCAATCAACATTCTACTAGTGTTATACCAAAAATGCGAACCTGGACTCCGTATCATTGGGACCTCAAATCACTTCGTCTATCCAGTTGAAGGCCCGCAACTTTCAGCCTGCCTCGACTGCCATAATTTCAATTCGTTGTCCGAATGGCCGCCTGGAAATGTTTCATTGAAACAGTATGGCGACATCTGATTCGCAACCAAAGATGGGCGCTGGCACAGCCTTTGAACGACCGCGGGGATCCCCTGCGGGGTGCCACGGGAAATACGTCTCAATATGATGTCTCAATTTATTGTCGCGCCCATCTTGGTGATCCTGCTCTTGCCAATCTCTTGCTCGGGAGGACATGGCCCCCCTCAAAACCCATCGCATGTCAGCGCCGCACTAGTCTCACTCCGCTATCGACTCTCCACAGCGACATACACTGCTCTTCCCTAAATCCCGTACCTAAGTAAGCTGGCAAGGGATTGAGATTGAACTGCAGCAGTCCTGCTAATCCTTTCGTCTTGTAAACCCCCGATTCAGAAAGCGGCTGACCCTATCGGGCCCTGACACTGTCACCGGCAAAACGTGATAGCAGCCATTTCTGGAGATAGTCACATGGGATAGTGAACTAAGTCCCATTTCGTGAGCAACCATTCTGCTGTACTATATACCTCATTTGCATTGATCCAGTTGATCAGTGTAACCTAAAAGTCTAAGCGAAACAGAAATAATAGCAGTTAATCTGAGGACAGAAATAGTGGTCGATAGCACGCAACGACCCCAACTGAGCAACAAACAAGTGTCAGCCCTGTTCAAGTCAACGGCCGACTTGCTGCAAATCCTGGGAGAAAGCCGTTTTGTTGTAATGGCTTACCAGAATGCAGCCCGGACAATCGATTCCCTCGAGGAAGACATAAACACGGTTGCTTCCGCCGGCGCGTTGCAGGATCTTCCCAAGGTTGGTAAGGCCATTGCCGAGAAAATCGAAACACTACTTGATACTGGCTCCCTACCCTATTACGACGAGCTCGCCGCTCAAGTCCCGGAAGGCGTTGTGGCAATGATGCAGGTGCCGGACGTCGGCCCGAAAACTGTCCAGCGATTCTGGAAAGAACTGAACATAACCAGTGTTGAAGCTCTGGAGAAATTCGCGCAGGAAGGCAAATTGCGCGGGCTCAAAGGATTTGGCGCCAAGACGGAAGAGCGGATTCTCAAGAGTATCGACCTGCTCCGCCGACGCTCGGATGACCGTACGCCAATCGGCAGTTCACGTCCACTGGCGCTCAAAATAATGCAGGAGCTGGGCGAGAGTTCCGCAGCCGGCACCTTCGAGCGCATTGCCATCGCCGGCAGCCTGCGCCGCTGGCGAGAGACGACTGGCTCAATCAGTCTTCTGGCTGTAAGCAATTCACCGGAAGAGGCCTTAGAGCGCTTCAGAACTTTGTCGCGAGTGGCGAAAGTCGTCGAAAACGGACCGGGAGGAGCGACTGTCGCGCTCGTCGACGGACTGCAGGCATCTCTTCGATTGACTGAAAGAAAACGCTGGGGCGCCGCACTTTGCCTTGCTACCGGAAGTGAAAGTTATATTGCAGCCCTCAGCGCGCATGCGCTGGACCGGGGTTGGCGTCTTGAAGAGGACGGGTTGTCCGCTCTGTCTTCAGCGTCAACGATTGGAAACGGGCAGTCACCCCAGGCCGTCCTCGAAGGCGAAAAACGCTACTTTGAAAGCGAAGAGTCGCTGTACGAGTTTATCGGACTGCAGTGGGTGCCCCCGGAACTACGGGAAGGCGCCGCCGTGGTCGACGCCGCGCTGGATCGCAAGCTGCCCCGGCTGATTTCGGCTAGCGGGCTAAGAGGCGAACTGCACGGCCACACGACCTGGAGCGACGGGAAGTCCACCGTCGCCGAAATGGCTGAGGCTGCCCGCAACAAGGGTTATCGCTATTGGGCCGTAACCGACCATAGCATTGGCCTCGGCGTTACCCGCGGCGTTGACGCCAAGGCACTCCTCGACCAGCGTAAAGAGATCGATGCCACCAACGAGCGCTACGCGGCCGAGGGTATCGACTTTCGGCTGATTCAAGGCACTGAGGTGGAAGTGCTGGGCGACGGCGAGTTGGGTTTGCCAGACGATGTCTTAGCCTCCCTGGACATTGTGGTGGCCAGTATACACAGCGGTTTACGCCAGGATCGTGAACGAATCACGGAACGCTGCCTGAAGGCGATTGACAACCCCAATGTGGACATCCTGGGCCACCCTACTGGCAGGCTTCTTGGCAGAAGGCCGCCTTCGGAAATCGATTTGGAGCAGGTCATGCGAGCCTGCGCCAATAACGGCACCGCGGTCGAGATCAACGCCAATCCCGAGCGGCTGGACCTTTCAGCTGAACACGCCCGCCAAGCCGTCGAACTGGGCTGCACAATCGTCATCAACAGCGACGCGCACAGCATCAGCCAGCTGGACCTGATGCCTTTTGGAGTCCACACTGCCCGCCGGGCCGGGCTGCGTGCCGAAAGCATTCTCAACGCAAAACCTCTGGCTGACCTGCTTGCACTGTTGAAGCGAAATAGATCCGGGAGGTACGTAAAGTGATTGATGAGACCCGGCGTCCTGACAGCGCAACTGATTTCGAAGAGCCGGTCTTTGCGTCGGAAGAACAGCTGTCAAACGAGAAGGAACCAGAGCCGACCACGGACTTTGGCCAAGAGCTGCCAGATGTGACCGAACCGGACTTCCCATCGGGGACGGAACAGTTTTCGCCGACCGACACCGAACCGCTTTTGGGCGCAGTTGAACCCGTATTTCCTGGGGATAACGAATCGGAGGAAACGCTTGACGCATCATTTCGACAGCTAGATCCGGCTGCCCCATCGGAACCGCCTGAAACCGAATACACTTTCGGCAGCACTCTGGACACCGACTCGACTCCTGCAGAGCCGGCCCTTGAAGACTATGTCGAACAGGAATTCGACCCGCAGTCAGCTGCATCCCCAGGTACGGGCTGGGTAAACATCGCTCCTGACTCGGAGGAATCTGCCAATCCCCAAAGTGAAAGGGAATATAGTTACTTTGAGGAAACACCCGCTGCCGAAGTAGCGGCCCAACTCCCCCCCAGCCGCAAACTCGGTCGCACCGGTCCAGTTTGGGCCATTGGCGGCGTCGTGCTCGTACTGATCGCCGGATTGGTGTGGCTGGGAATCTCTCGATTGACCGGCGCACCCGACATATCTACCGATCCGGTGAGCGAACCAGCTGTCCAGCAGGTGGCTTCTGAAACGCCGACCATTCAGCCGCCGACAGCCACGCCCGGTCCAACGGCTACGCCTGCCCCTGTCCAGTTGCCCATCAACGCCAACGTCATCGTGGGCGATACTGAAGGATTGGGCGTAAAAATGAGAGAAGATCCTGGAATTGAGGGGCTGCTTGTCCAGATTATTGAAGAAGGAACAACGATGGTCGTTCTGGATGCCGGTCTGGATTCTGAATACGAGCAATACCCAGTCGCAAGAGACGGATATCTGTGGTACCGAATGCGAGTGCCTGGCATGCTCGACGATGCCGGCAACCCCTTGATTGGCTGGAGCGCTTCCGACTTTTTCGTTGTGGAGAACCAATGATCGTCGGAACGGGAATCAACATCGCTTTGCCTCAGCCAGAGTTGCGGGCCCCAAACTCTGCCGCAAACCAATCACGCCCTGAAGACGCCGGTTGCGGCTACGAGCAAAGCTCGGATTTGAGAACCACCTGACATCGGTGCCCCCGGAACATGGACCATCCCAAAAAACATGTTGAAAACCTGCGAAAAACTGTTTCTCATCACCAGTACCGTTATTACGTCCTCGACGACCCGGAGATCAGCGACGCCGAATTTGATTCCCTGTTTCGCCGGCTGCAATCTCTGGAAGAACAGTACCCAGACCTCATAGACGAAAATAGCCCTACCGTCCGCGTGGGCGGCGGGATCGCCGCGCGCTTCGAAAAAGTAAGACATCAAGTACCTGTTCTTAGCTTGGCAAACGCCTTCGGCGAGGAGGATCTCCACAGATGGCGGGACCGCCTGCTGCGGCTATTGCCCGAGGAGGAACACGCCCGTCTCAGTTATGTGGTCGAACCGAAGTTTGACGGCCTGACAGTGGTCCTTCAGTTCGAGAATGGCCGCTTCAGCCTCGGCGCAACTCGAGGAGACGGCGAGGTTGGCGAAAACATCACGCCCAATCTGAGGACAGTTCACCAGCTGCCCCTCCAAATCCCTGTTTCCCAAAACGGAAGTCACCCTGAGGAGCAACCGCCCCGGCGTTTGGTCGTGCGCGGGGAGGTCTATGTAGAGGAAGAGGACTTTCAACAGTTCAATCAGGCCCAGGTCGAGAAAGGTGAGCGCACCTATGCCAATCCCCGCAACTTCGCGGCCGGCTCACTCCGCCTGCTCGACAGCGGCATAAGCGCCGAACGCCCGCTCAAGCTGTGGACCTACCACATCGTGGCGCAGGATGAAGTCGAAGACACTGCGATTTCGCACTGGGACGCATTGAACCGGCTGCGGTCATGGGGCTTTCCGGTCTGCGAAGAGTCGCGACGCTTCAAAGACAACGAGTGGGAAGAGTTAATCAAGTTTGTCAGCAGCTGGCACGAACTGCGGGCGCGTCTGCCTTACGACCTGGACGGGATGGTCGTAAAAGTGGACCTGCTTGCCCAGCAAGACCAATTGGGCTTTACCGGCAAGGACCCGCGCTGGGCTGTGGCCTTCAAAACAGGAGGCGAAGAGGCTACTACCAAACTGCTGGACATTGGAGTGAAGGTGGGACGAACCGGCGCCATTACGCCGAATGCGACGCTGGCTCCCGTACCCATCGGCGGCGTGACGGTTCAGGCTGCCACGCTCCACAACGCCGACTACATAGAGGAGCTGGACATTCGTATCGGTGACGTTGTCCTGGTCAAACGCGCCGGCGACGTCATTCCCAAAGTGTTGCGTCCCCTGAAAGAGTTGCGAGACGGCAGCGAACTTCCCTATCGGATGCCGACCCACTGCCCTTCCTGCTCTGAGCTTCTTGTTCGCCCGCCGGAAGAGGTCGCCACCTACTGTGTCAACAACGCCTGCCCGGACCAGCTCGTTCGCAAGGTCGAACACTTTGTCTCGAAAAGTGCCATGGATATCGTCGGGCTGGGAACAAAACAGGCGGAGTTGTTCGTTGACGATGGCTATGTCCACACGCTGGCCGACATCTACAAACTGCCTTGGGATCGTATCGAAGAAACTGAAGGCTATGGTGAAAAACGAGTCGAGAATCTGCGGCGTGCCGTCGAGGAAAGTAAAACGCAAGGGCCTACTCGACTGCTGACCGCGCTGGGGATCCGATTTGTCGGCTCGGTCGTTGCAGAGTTGGTAATGGAATATTTTGACTCACTCAACAGCCTCATGGACGCCGACCTGGAAACGCTCAGCGACATAGAAGGAGTCGGCCCCAAGATAGCGGAGGCGATCGCCTCCTACTTCGCGTTGGGACCCAATCGGGCGCTGGTGCAGGCCTTTGCCGACCAGGGTGTCGAACTGGCAATGCCCAACCTGGACCGAGAGGAAGACGCCGCCACTTTGCTCTTCGCAGGAAAGACGTTTGTGATCACAGGCACGCTCCCGACAATGAGCCGGGCAGAAGCAAAAACGCATATTGAGTCCATGGGAGGAAAAGTCACCGGCAGTGTCAGCTCCAGGACCGACTTCCTGTTGGCAGGCGAAAAGGCAGGCAGCAAGTTAACCAAGGCCCAGCAGCTGGGCGTGCAAGTCCTTTCCGAGCAGGAACTGCTGCAGGGCGACGCCGTCTTGGAGTGATGGCATCGGCCCGCCAGGTTTCCATACCTTAAGGCACTCGCGCTTAAACGGAATAGCCTTATTTCGAATGATTAGATAAAATTCAGAAGGTTGACGATCAATACACGCACAGATGGCATTAAGTTGCCGCCCGCGGGCAGCGAAGAACTTTCCTTACAGCCTTCAGAGGCCGTGTCTCGCCTGTTGGACGAGGGCGCGGCATTCCTGGCACAGGGTGAGAATGGGCCCGCAAAGGCAAAACTGACCGCAGCCGCCAACGAAGCAGCTGCAGTCGAAGACTATGCCGGTTATGGACGGGCCATGGCACAACGGGCCGCATTGGAGGAGTCCACCGGCAATATCAAAAAGGCATTCGCCCACAATCAGTTGGCCCAGGAGACATTCCTCGCAATCGGAGACGGCGCCGGGTTGGTGCAAACTTTCCGGGTAGACGGATTCCTGCATCTGCGAACTGATGAGTGGACAGCCGCAGCCCACTGTTTTGGCAAGGCACTGGGATTGGCGCTGCAGCTGGATGGCAGACTGGTGATGACGACGCTCAATCAGGTCGTTCCCGCCGCCAACTACCTGATAGAATCTGACAACATCCGCGGCTTGCTCCCACTTGGCGTAGCTCTGGCTCAGGCAGCGGAGCGCGCCGATAGCGAGCAGTTGCCAGAACTGCGCGACTTCGCCGAATTGGCAGAAACGGTCGCAGGAGTGCTTACTCCGCTGGGCGTGATGGCCGACGAACCGGGATTGACTGCAACAAAGCGGCGCCAGTTGGCCGCGCGATCCACACACCAGGCCTGGTTGGTGGACGCATTGACAAAACGGCGCTGGGGTTTGGCCGCACTGGTCAAAGAAACGCTCCAGACAAAAATGAGCTTTCATGAGGAATTGGACTGACTACCATGAGTGAAATCTGGACACCAGGCAGCCCGTCTCCATCGCAATCGTCCGGTGGAATCGAACTCCCCAAAGGTTTTTCGTCGTCAAGACGAAGTGAAGAAAACCAGCCGGAAAGCAGCGCCGAAGAAACTCCTCCAAGCGAGCAACCCTCGCCGCCTGAGGAGGAAGCGACCGCGCCCCAGCAACCGGGCGACTCGCAAGACGACGCCCGTCAACAACCCGAACTCAACCTGCTATTCCCCCCAACCGGCGCACAGGTCACCTGTCCCAACTGCCGCACGACCTACACTGCCGCCGTCTTTTCGATCATAGATCTGGGCGTCAATCCCGAATTGAAGGGTATGCTATTGGGTGGACAGATCAACACCGCCGTCTGTAATTCCTGCGGCGCCGGTGGTCCGCTCAGCGTGCCTCTGATGGTCCACGAACCAGCGCATGAGTTTCTTGGCGTCATTGTCCCCGGTCAGGTGCAGCTTGACGACATGCAGACCCAAAAAGTGATTGGCGAGATGAGCCAAACGCTTATGGCGCGAATACCGTCCGACCAGCGCCGTGGATATATGTTTCAGGCACAACAGTTTTTCGAGTGGGATTCACTGATAGAGAAACTTTGGGGCTTTGAGGGCGTTACCCCCGAAATGTTGCGCCGCCGCCGGGAACAATCAGAGCTTATCGGCAGCCTCGTGCGCCTGGGAAGCGATCAGAGCGCCATGCAGCTGGTTATAGATCGAAACAATGCACTGATCGATTCGAGCTTCTTTGTGCTCCTGGGCCAGGTAATCAATGCCGTCGCCGCTGAAGGTGAGCCCGAACAGCACGAAGCTCTCGTAAATCTGCGCACCTCCCTGCTTGACTCCACCGAAGCCGGCCAGGAGCTTAAAGCCTTGGAAGAACGCGTACAGGAAGCGCTGTCCAGCATCGGGCCGCAGACCACGCGCGAGGAGTTGCTCTCAAAGTTGGTCGACTACTGGCTTGAGGGCGAGAACGGCGAGGCCATCGCAACTGCCGTCCTCAACGCGGCGGCCGGCTTTACTGACTACCAATTCCTGCTCGGCCTCGCCGACCGTTTGGAGAACTCTACCGACCCCGAAGAGCGCTCAGCACTGATCGCCATTCGGGAAAGAACCGTCGAAATTGGTGAACAGCGCAGTCAGAGCCAGCAGGCGGCCGCACAGCAAGTTCAGGCTGTTCTGCAGGAGGTCTTGCAGGCGCCCGATACCGATGCGGCCCTCCGGGAAAACGCTGATCGGATCGATGAAATGTTCCTCGCAGTTCTGGCTTCGAACATCAAGCAGGCCGAGGAGAGCAAGGCAGCATTTGCGGTGCAGAGGCTGCGTACCATCTATGAGAAGGCAGTTGCAATATTGGAAGAACGCATGCCCCCGGAAATGAAGCTGCTCAACCAGCTACTGTCCGCACCCGATGAAGGTACAATGCGCCGTCTGCTGCAGGACAACCGCTCGAACCTTTCGCAGGAATTCGTGACTGCACTGAAAGGGCTGGAACAACGCTTCAGCGGCGAAGGCAATACCGCTCTGGCAGGTCGTGTCCGCAGCATCCGCGGCCAGGCGGCCCTACTACTCTAGATCCGATTATCCGGGTGGGCAGCTAAGCAAAGTAAACTGACGTTCTCGATTATGTACGACCACAAAAACTGAAAGCGATCATGACAGAAGCCAAGACCGTTTCCGCTGAGCTGGTCACGTCGGGTACTGAAATTCTACTCGGTGACATCGTTGATACGAACGCCGCCTGGATTGCGCAGCAACTCAGGGAGATAGGGGTCAATCTGTACTATAAGACCACTGTCGGCGATAACGAGCCTCGACTGCGCGGCGTGTTGGAGACCGCCCTGACACGTAGCGACGTCGTTCTAATTACAGGAGGCCTGGGACCCACCGCCGACGACATCACGCGCGACGCCATCGCAAATGCCACCGGTTGTCCCCTGGAAAGACACACAGACATCGAAGACAATCTGCGCGAGCGATTCTCCCGCTGGGGCTACCAGCGTATGAGCGAAAACAATCTTCGGCAAGCACAGATTCCGGAATCAGCGACCATACTCGAAAACCCGGTCGGCACTGCTCCCGGATTCATCAGTTATGATCGTAGGCACGGGCGAGACGGAAAAGTGATCGCCATGCCGGGCGTTCCGCGTGAAATGAAGCGAATGATGGCCGACCTTGTGCTGCCATTCCTGCAGGAGTTGACGGGTGGCGTCGGCATCATTCGGCGACGGATTTTGCGAACTGTGGGCATTGGCGAAAGCAGTCTCGACGCCGAGCTGGGCCACCTTATGGACAGCACCAACCCAACAATGGGCTTGGCCGCCCACCTGGGTCAAGCCGATGTTCGAATCGCAGCCAGGGCTGCCAGCGCCGAAGAAGCCGAAGAGCTTCTCGACACAATGGAAGAGAAAGTGCGCGCCGTTATCGGCAGTTACATCTATAGCACCACGCCGGATGAAGCGGTCGAATCCGTCCTGGCGCGGCTGCTGCACGAGGCTGATGCAAGCGTAGCTCTGTTGGAAACGGTCACCGGCGGAACGATTGCCGACCGTCTGAATAAGGGCGTCAACCCTGAAAATCCCGTTCGAATTCTGCATGCCGATGCAGAGGCATCGGCCTTGCGGACACTACTTGACAAGCCTCCAGCGGGCGAAGTTGCACACGAGCTGGCGCTGCAGCTTCGGATGGAATGCAATGTTTCACACGGGCTGGCCGTAATCACAAGCGGCAAACCGGACGAGACCTTCCATTCCAACCAGGGAGGCGAAACATGGATTGGCTGCGCTGGCCCGGACCGCACTGAAGTGGCGCGCTTCCCTTTCGGCGGCGCCGACCGTCTTACAAGTGCCTGGGTCGGCAATCGCGCGATGGACCTGCTCCGTCGTATCCTGCTGGACCTTGAAATCTAACAGATGGGCTGTTCCTCTGAGGAGGAAAGAGAAAGGAGGAGAACGAACACGACCCGATTTCCCATCCTCACTTCTCGAAGTTTTCTCGTCCCGCACATATTGCAATCAGGAATGGGGCTAGGCGCTAGCGGTCCGTCCAGACCCACCGACGAACTTTCCGGCTATGAGCCTGAGGCGTAACCTCCCAGTTCCCCTAAGACATTCACGACCTACGCTGAAGCGCGGTCTGCCCGCGTTCGTGCGGCCCTACCTGCTACTCATTCTTGGCAGCGCCATACTGCTCAGCTTTGTCTTCGCCAGCAATGACAAGGAGTCAACGGCCGACGACCAGGTCGACGGCTCCCATTCCCAGAATGCCCAAACCGATGCGCCCCCAGCCGGCAGCAGCACAGATGAAGAGTTCCCTACTCTCGCGCCAACCAAGCAACAGGGACAGGCGGCTGCCATCGAGGCCACGCCTACGCCCACACCTAGTTCGACACCCCTTCCCACAGCTACACCAACACCTAGCCCGCCGCCAACTCCCACCGTGGAGCCCTTGAATACGACGACAAACATCCTGATCTTGGGAAGCGACCAGAGGCCTGATCAGCCCAACTGGCGCACCGACGTCATAATCCTTCTGATGATGAACCCCGATCTAGGCGAGGCAGCCATCGTCTCCTTTCCTCGCGATATGTATATCGATCACATCCCAGGGCACCTGCCAAATCGGATAAATGTAATCGACTATCTGGGAGAGATGGACGCGCCAGGGGGTGGGGGCCCCAGGTTACTGATCTCAATCCTGGAGGACCGGCTTGGGATCTCTATCGACAACTACATTCGATTCCGCTTTGAAGGATTCAAAAACGTGATCGATGCCTTGGGAGGCCTCAAGATTCACGTAGACTGCTATCTGTATGAAGTCTATCCGGAAGAGGGGATCTATCTGAACCTGCCGCCAGGAGAACATCTTTTGGACGGCGAACAGGCGCTCAGCTACGTGCGCAGCCGCAGAGCAGGCGGCGGAGACTTGGAACGTGCGCGCCGGCAACAGCGCGTCGTCTGGGCCCTGCGCCGACAACTTTCCGAGCAGAATCTGCTGCCGCGCGCGCTCGGCCTGTATGACGCACTGCGCTACTCTGTTGACACCGATGTGGGCAAATGGGACACCCTGAAATTCGGACGGTTTGGGCTCTCACTGAATGAATCGAGCATCAAGGGACTGGTGCTGGCTCCTCCGGATGCGATGAAGCCTGGATGGCGGGCGGGCATGTCGGTTTTCGTGGTGGATTGGGACTACATCGCTGACGAACTTCAGCGCGTTTTCGACAGGCCACCGCTGATAGAAACAAATACCTCAATCAGCCCCAATAACCCTCAACCGGACGACGGAGGAGGGTCCGCGCCCGTTTCGCGACCGGAATGTCCTGGCCAGATTGGGCAAGGCGTGAATGGATTAACCTTCTTCGACTACTAACCTTCGATCGACGCGCGTCAGAATTCTCAGGAACCCTTTCTGAGAAGAAACCAGCGTGAAGGTCGTGAGGCCCGCGTGGACGAGATGCCTTTCTCTTCTGTTACAACTGCCATGCGGCTGCCGAAAAGCGAAGCTACCTCTCCTTCGTACATCCCCCTGGCCCCCGGGCCGTCAGTTGGATCTCTGTCAAACACGTACAGATGGTAGTAGCCCCCTTCCCGCAACACGCGACAGACTCCCTCGGCGTAGGCCGCACGGCGCGCGTCGGGCAGGCTGTGAAGGCAGCCAATATCTAATGCGTAAGCGGCCCCCGGTCGGTCTATTGGCAGCCTGCTGACATCTGCCTGCACGAAAGACGCTGTCCCGCCCATTGGGAAGGCCGCTTCCCGTAAATGTGCATCCAGGCGGCGTTTGGCATGCTGAAGCGCTTGTCCGGAAAGATCAATTCCTACTGCCCGCAAGCCCTGCCTTGCAAGAAAGAGCGTGTTGAGCCCTGTGCCGCAGCCAATATCTATGGAGAAGCTGCCAGCAGCAAGCTCAGAATGTTCCTGCCAAAATTGCTGCACCTCCGGCGGAGTGATGCCTGTATCCCACGGCGTCTGGCCGCTGCGATAACGCGCATCCCAATGGGCCCGCAGTTCTCGCTCGCTCTCGTTTGTCATTGAATGGCCCTGTGTTCTGCAGAGTCTGGAGAGCATGGGCCAGCCGCTGGCAAGTTGCCGATAATACCGTTACAAGTCATCTGAATCGCCGTTACCTTCGCTGGCATAGTCCCTTGCCTCCTCAAAGCTCTCGAAATCCTCGGTAATAAACTCAATTATTCTTTCCGCCAGCACAACAGGCGACTCGATCATGGGACTGTGACCAACTCCTCTGAGGATCTCGAGGTTGGACGCCCCAGGAATCGCAAGCAGCGAACGCGTGGCGGCTTCTCTTTCGACAACAACGTCTTCAGTTCCAAGCAGCAGCAGCGTGGGCAAAGTCAGTCTGTGCCCCTCGTCCATCCTATTCCAGCGCCCCAAGGCCTCGGCCACGCCGGTGAACGCCGCGGGCGCCATACCAGAAGCATCTTCGACTAACAGTTCGAAAAATGCCTCAAATTCAGCTCCTGTCATTGTAGGAGGTGGCACGGCAGGCATCAGCGCTGAAAGGGCTTGGCGCAAAAGGGATCGATCTTCCCGCATTTGCGACAGGAGCTGCAGCCCCTGAAGCGGCGTGAAAGCCCCCTCAATCGGCACACTGTCAATCAGAATCAGACTGTGCAACCGTTGGCGGTGACGCAGGGCGTACTCAATGGCGATTGCGCCGCCACTGCCGTGTCCTGCCAGGTCGAAATCCGCCAAGTCGAGACTCTCAACAAGCCCGGCAATATCTGCGGCCTGCTCCTCAATTCCGTACCCATCGTGAGAGTGGCTACTCTGACCACAACCGCGTAAATCGGGCGCAATCGCATAGATGGACTCTGGCAGTATAGCGAAAAATGGTTCCCACCAACGGCTGGAAGCGTGCGAGCCGTGTAGCAGAAGCAGGGGAACCCCGTCAGCGCTGCCCGACGTTCGAACACAATAGGTAAGACGTTCAGTTTCGATAAAATTCAAAGTTTCATTTCGCATAGCCAATATAAGTATCTACAACTACACACATAATAATCCTCTACACTATTCCCGCCTCTTCATCTCTCTGCTCGCTTCATCATCCTCGGGCACGAAGATTAACAGCAAAGCCGCCGCGGCCGCTTGCAGGTAGGGCCCTTCAACGCGGCCGACTTCCTCCTCTGCAAATATCAATCCGCTTCGAATCACAGTTCCATCCTCCTCCAGCCATCCCAGGCTACCCCCTTCGAAAAGGCCGTGGCTGTGAATTACCCCGTCGGCGGAAATCCCTCCCAGCTCCTTTTCGTCGAAGCGCGTTGAGCGAAAGATACGCCACCCGCCTTCCTCGCGTTGGCAGCGGCCAATCGTCAATCCTTTCCCCCATCGCAAGCGACAAATCTCGTCGTCGCTGACATAGCCGACTGCATCTTCACCGCTGCTACGAAATCGAAAGATTGTTGTGCGTGTAGAAACTTCCTTCAGTGAGGATTCCATGAATGAATTCTATCACTTTGATCAGCCCGCCCCAATGATTTGGGTCAGGCCAGTGGCCGCGCGGACGGAAGCGAGAGAGATTTTGGTGCCGTTCAGAGCCCGGTGAAGTGCGGTTTGCGGCTCAGGTCATGGAGGAGAACAGCAGCGGCATTTCTACCGGCTGCGCCCATGATGCCTCCGCCCGGATGCGTGCTGGCGCCGGTGAGATAGAGGCTTTTCGCTGGGCCGCGATAATTGCTCATCCCAAGCGCCGGCCGCATTGTGAACATCTGATTGACCGACATTTCAAGATGCATGACATTGCCCCGCAGCAGTCCCAACTCTCTTTCCAGCCAGAGCGGGGTCTGCACAAGCCTGCCAACCACGGCCCCTGCTACGTTCGGCGCGTATTCAGCCAACTTGGCAAGCATGCGGTCAGCTATCTCGTCGCCAATATCATCCCAGCTACCGCCCGAAGCCAGTTCATACGGAAAGTACTGTCCCCACAAAAACAGAACGTGTTTACCTGGCGGTGCCAAGGTCGAATCCACCGCCGAAAAAGACATCGCAATCAGGGCCGGATCTTCAGAAGGCCGTCCTCCCAGAAAGTCGCCGTAGGCGCGATCGAGATAGTCGAGATCAGGGCAGATGAACTGTAGTGCACGGTGTTCCGGGCGAGACCCGCCATCGGCAAATGTACTGCCGGCGGCGTAGTCGGGCAACGCATTCATAGCAAACCGCACCATCATTCCAAACCCATTGCCAACCCGCGATCTCCGCGCCAGGGCGATACGCGCAGAGGGGACCTGTTCGGCCAGGAGCTTCAGTGTAGTGTGAATATGCGCGCCGGATACGACGGCTCTCTTGGCGGTGAACAGGTCGCCCTCTTCAGTGCGAACGCCAACTGCTCTCCCGCTTTCTACCAATATCCGTTCGACGCGACAGCTCGTAGCGATTGAGCCGCCATGCGCTCTGATCATGCGCGCCAGCGCCTCGGTCAGCATACCCGAGCCGCCTCGCGGTCTCTTCACGCCGGAGCGGTGATACATCGGGTGCCAGAGCGCGAACGGGCCGCTCAGTCGCTCAGTGGGCGGTGGTCCCGACTGGGCTGCCATCCAGCCAATGACAGCCTGGACCTGAGGTGAAACGAATGACGTGCGCAGAAGTTTTCCATACCCGCCGAAAATAGCCGACAGCCGGCGCAAATCCTTCCGCACGCCGCTCTGGAAGCCCAAGGTCTTTACCACGTTGAGTGGCGTGGGCGGGAGCATGAAGGACTCCACCATTGCCTCAGCCAGCGGACTCCAATCGTTGACATACTGGTAATAGTTAGCGGCATCCTCCTGGGAGACGGCGGCAATGCTTTCGCAGGTGCGGTCGAGGTCCTTCCAGACAAATAGCCTTGTGCCATCAGGGAAGGGCGCAAAAAATAGAGGGTCCAGGTCGATGTAACTGAGGCCGTATTCTTCCAGGCAGAGATCGCGAACAATCGGCGTGTGGTGAATGAGAATGTGCGCGCTGCCTCCCAGATCAAAGCGGTATCCGGGGATTACCTCCTGCGTCACGACCGCGCCGCCCACTGTGGATCTGCCCTCAAGCATTCCGACATGGTAGCCGGCCTGGGCCAGATATCCTGCGCAGACAAGGGCGTTGTGACCGGTTCCAACGAAGAGGACATCGAAATCTGGCATCGTCAGAGAACTATGCCGAGCGACAGCAGCAGACTATATTGGAGAGAAAGTCGGGCCGTCGCCGCCAACACTGCATTTAGCTCAGTGCCCACTGCCGAGTAGATGGACAGGACTCTCCTGGCGGCAAGCGGTACACTAAGGAAAGGAAGCAGCACTGCTGTTCCGAATCCGAATCCCTGCCACAGTACAAGAGGTGCAATATAGGCCAGAACGAGCAGAACCACGTACTGGCGCCGCGTTTTCTTGGGCCCGATAAACACTGCCAGCGTCCGCTTGCCGGCCCGGGCATCGGTCACGATATCGCGCAGATTGTTCACCACAAGTATGGCAGTAATGAGCATGCCTACCGGTGCTGCCGCAAGCAGTATGTCCGCCGAAATCCCTCCTGCCTGAACGAAGTAAGTGCCGCATACGGCGACAAGCCCAAAAAAGACGAATACGAAGAGGTCCCCCAGCCCATGGTAGCCAAAGGGGAACGGTCCTCCCGTGTATAACAGGGCGGCCAGCAGCGACGCAGCGCCCACCGCCAGTATGGGCCACCCGCCAACCAGGATCAGATAGATACCCACCAGAACGGCCAGGCCTGCAGTTGCGGCCATGCCCACGCCCATGTCTCGCGCGGAAAGGAGCCCCGCCGCCATTACACGCGTAGGGCCCAGGCGGTCCCGCGTATCAGCACCCTTCTTATGATCAAAATAATCGTTGGCGAAATTGGAAAGAATCTGCAACAACAGCGCGCCGGCAACAGCAGCAAGCGCCGGAGCAGGAGAGAACAAGCCGTCAGACCAGGCCAGAGCGGTCCCAACCAGGACCGGGGAAATGGCGGCCGGCAAGGTTCTGGGCCGGGAGGCAAGCAGCCATATCCGCCACTTTTTCGGTAAAGCCGCAGGGCCGCCGGACCCCGTCTCCCCATCTGAGTCACTTTGGTCGGCAGCTACCAGTTCCGGCCTTGGATTGTCCATGTCGTTTGCTGCCAAAGAGGGTAACTCCAACGCACTACGCGTGTCTTAACCGTTTGACCGACCGGGCTATCCAAAGGCCGAGCCAGAAGAGGCCGGCCAAGACAAACACCGAAGCGTATTCGATGATCGGAATACGCACTACCTCGTTGAGTCTGTACCAACCCATGTTGCTGTACACAAAGAGCGCGGAGCCTACGAACACACCGAGAATGAGCAGCCGAATTGGCAGCGACAGACCCAATCCATACATCTGTGTTACCACCAGGATTCCGGCAAAACCGAACAGAAACATTGGCCAAAGGCCATTTCCCTGCATAACAGCAACCAGTGTTCCGTGGATCAGAACAGTCGCTTCCAGGCCAAAGGTCCACCAGCGGTTTGTATGGACACGAGTGAAAAAGAGGCTGCCCTGCAACAGCAGCAGAAACATGTAAAAGAATCCGATCAGGTGACCGGACGTAGACACCATGGGGTGAAACCAGAAGGTGTAAATGATCGCCCACGCGAAAAAGTAGCCGTGGTAGGTGCGGGCGAAGCGGACAACCTCCTTGGGAAAAGGCACGGGCCGGCCGAAGAATTGGCCCCTCCGGTTATTTTCCATCAGGAGGACCCATACCAGCAGGACAATTACTGCGCCCTGGCTGCTGAAGATTGGGGTGTCCTGAGCAAGACCGTCATACCAGATGTGTGTCTGAACTAAATGCAGGAAGATGAAAAAGGCATTGGCAGCCAAGGCCCAGATGTTAACCTTATGCAACCCCTTCGTATAGCGATGTTTGCGGTAACTCTGCGCATAGTAAATGATGCCCCAAAGGACCAGCTGGTGTGCCAGGTAGAATCCCCAGGAGGTAGCGCGGGTCCAAAAAGTCGGGGCCGGGAGCTTCCAGTAGTACCAGCTGGCGCCGGTGTCTGGAAGCAGCTCAATGCTTGCCAGTCGAGAGTCCAGAGCCCAGATGAGGAGTGTGAACAGGGCGCTGAATGCTACACCGGCCCACAGAACGAAAGAGGAGGGAGGCCATGCATTGCTCCCTGATTCTGCCGACGTCGCAGATCCACTTTGGGGGCGGGCTACCTGCAGTGGCACGTCAGCTTGTTGTCTAGTCATACCTGGTCATCTCACCTCAAAGTCTCGTGCAGCGTCGGACGAACTTTTCGGCATTTCGTATAGGAATTATTGCAACAGCACAAGAATTCCCTTTTCTGTCTCCCATTCTACACCAGATCGCGCAGCGCGGCAACGGTCTCGGGAAAAACGAACGCATAGCCATCTTCTTCCAAGCGGGCTGGGACAGCCCGTTGCCCATCCAGAAGCACTGTCGACATTTCGCCAAAGAGGGCTTGCAGCGCAAAAGATGGAGTCGGCAGCAGGGATGGTCTGCCCATCGCTCTCCCGAGGTCGCGCACGAAATCTCTGTTCTGCGGCGGATTGGGGGCCGCGAGGTTGTATGGGCCGGATGCTCTTTCATTCTCCATCAGAAATCGAATGGCGGCCACCTCGTCGGCAATATGAATCCAGGGAAAGTACTGTTTGCCGCTTCCCAGAGGGCCACCGGCAAATAGCCGGAAAGGAAGCGTCATTCTGGGCAGGGCGCCCCCCTCCGAACTGAGAACGACGCCTGTACGTATGACGACGCGCCGCACGCCCATCGCTTCGACCTCTGCAGTAGAGGCTTCCCATTCAGAGCAGACATTGGCCAGAAAGTCCTCTCCGGGCGAGGTCTGTTCGGTCATGATCTCATCGGCGCCCGGCCCATAGTACCCCACGGCTGAAGACTGAATCAACGTCTTGGGTACGCTTTCGGCATCGCGAATTGCCGACACGAGCGCGTTGCCAGCCCGAACCCGGCTCTCTCTGATCCTCTCTTTGCGCGCCGTAGACCAGCGTCCGTCGGCGATTCCTTCACCTGCAAGATTGACCACCGCATCAACTTGTGACACTAGATGGCCCCATCCTTCAGCGGTAGCGCCGTCCCACCTTACCAGGCGGACGCCGCTCTGCATCAGTCCCTGATGTCGGTCAGGAGACCTGGTCAGGACTGTAATTTCACTGTTGCTATCGCGAAGGCTTCTTATCAAAGCCGACCCAATCAGCCCCGTTCCTCCAGTTATCAATACTCTCATAGTATCCTCCCCGCTCAGTGTATCGCCATTGATCACCGGTATTAGGCGGTCGTATTCTTATCTGCGGCCGCTACCTATGCCCAGGCACTCAGTCCCAACTCCAGCGGATGAATAAGAGCCGGATGGTGGGGTCGCACGCGCACGCCGTAACTGTGTTTACCAGTCTCCTCCGGCATCAGGACGCCGCGAAAACAAATGCCGTCATCGTGGTGGTGATGGTGCTCATGATAATGCGGCTCCTGTACGGCTGCAAGCATGGGCGCTGTAACTGAGGCGACCTGATGCAGCTGATCGGGTTCCGGCCTGGTCGCATCCTCCCCTTCGTTTGCGGCCATAGTAACTAACTCGACTGCCAAGTCATCCACGGACAGCCTTCCCGGCCAGACCTGGGCCTTCACCTCAATTGCGTCGCCAATCATGGCTTGGGAGGCAGGAATTTCAGGAACTTCCACATAAACGGAATGCCACTCGTTGCGCACATGTTGCTTCCAATGCGCTACTTGCCGCCCCGTTTCGCCATAGTTTTCGCGATAGGAACGATTGCTCTCCATCGCTGGAATATAGAGGGATCTTGCGTATTCAGACAGCATCCGGCGCATACTGAACTGAGGCCCGCAAGTGGCAATTGCTCTGCGCATACGCCCTATCCAGTCAGCCCGACGGTCGTAGTACTCCGTCACGACCTCCTCTTCCAATATGCTGTACAGGCTGAGCGCGTCGGCCTCGTCCTGCGTGTCGACATCCTTGTACTCCCTCTCCTCGCCAATGGCCCAGCCATTGTCTGAATCGTATCCTTCTCGCCACCACCCGTCGAGAATACTGAAATTCGGCGCTCCATTGATGGCCGCCTTCTGACCGCTGGTGCCGCTTGCCTCCAATGGCCGGCGGGGCGTATTTAGCCAGACATCCACGCCGCTAACCAGATGACGAGCGACATTGATGTCGTAGTTCTCAATGAAGGCAATCTTGCCGAAGAAGTCCCGCTCCTGGCTCAGAAGATAGATACGTTCGATCAGCGCCTTGCCGTACTCGTCGGCCGGATGGGCCTTGCCGGCAAAGACGATTTGGACAGGCCGTTCAGGATTGTTCAGAAGCCTCTTAAGTCGGTTTCTATCATGGAAGATAAGCGTGGCCCGCTTGTAGGTTGCAAAGCGGCGGGCAAATCCCAGTGTCAGCGCCTTTGGATCGAACACTTTATCGATTTCCGCGAGTTTCCAGTGACCTTCTCCATGACGCAGCTGCTGCTTTTTCAGGCGTTCGCGCAGGAACCCAACCAACTTCTGCTTGCAGGCGTAATGGGCCTCCCACAAATCCTCGTCGGGAACCGCTTCAATCTCCTGCCAAATGTCAGGGCAGTCCAAATCTGCCAGCCAGGACCGGCTGAAATAGCGATCATAAAGAGCCCGCATCTCCGGAGCCAGCCACGACTCAGTGTGCACGCCGTTGGTGATGTGTCTGATGGGCGCCTGGTCTTCCGGCGTGCCGGGCCACAGATGCTCCCACATGCGCCTCGATACCTGCCCGTGCAATGCACTCACGCCATTATGGTAGGCGCTCAGGCGAAACGCGAGAACAGTCATGCTGAACTCGGCGCCCCACTCATGGTCATGGCGGGCAAGTCCCAGGAATCGTTCACGGTCGATTCCCATCTGACCCCAGTACTGCCAGAAGAATTTATCGACCAGCTCAAACGGAAATGCGTCGTGGCCCGCGGCCACAGGGGTATGGGTTGTGAAGACATTGCCCGCGCGCACGACTTCGACCGCAGTTTCGAACTCCATCCCGTCCTGTACCATCTCTCGAATGCGTTCCAGGCTGAGAAATGCGCTATGGCCCTCATTCATGTGCCAGACGGTCGGTTCATAGCCGAGCGCTCTCAGAGTACGCACCCCCGCAATGCCCAATACGTACTCCTGGCTGATCCGCATCTCATGATCCCCGCCGTAGAGCCGGGCGCTGAGTTCCCGATCCTGATGGGCGTTCTGTTCTACGTCCGTGTCCATCAGGTAGAGGATTATCCGTCCCACGCGAATCTTCCAGACTTTGGCGTAGACGGTTCGCCCTGGAAGATCGACATGGACGACAACCGGGACACCCTCGGCATCCAGAGCTTGGGTAGCCGGCACTTCGGAAAAGTCAATCTTCTCATAAATCGCCTCCTGACGGCCCTCGGCGCTGATCTGTTGCGTGAAGTAACCTTGCGGATACAGAAACCCGATACCGACCAAAGGCAAGCCCATGTCGCTCGCCTCTTTGCAGTGATCGCCGCTAAGGATTCCCAGGCCCCCACTGTAAATCGGCAGCGCTTCGTGCAGGCCGAACTCGGCACTGAAGTAGGCAATCAACTCGTGCTGGCGCTCAGGGAAATGGCGCTTGAACCAGGTGTCGGCATCTTCGGCCATATAGTCGTCAAACCGCTCGAGAACTGAGCGGTACCGCCGCAGATATTCGTAGTCGCTGGAGGCAGCTTGAAGTCGCTGCAGCGACACCGTGCGCAGAAACCTGATCGGATTCTCGCTCACCTTCTCCCACAGTTCTTTGTCAATTGACCCGTAGAGATCCTGCGCGTCCGGGTTCCAGGTCCACCAGAGATTGTATGCCATTTCTTGCAAACGATGGATGGCCTGCGGCAGAGGAGGTCGTACGGAGATGTTTCCTACTATTTTCACAGCTTTAGGCTCCTGAAGGAATTGTGCTCGAATTTACTGCCTGATATCGTGCGCTGCATCAGCATCGACTAGCCATCTGAGCTGGCCTGACGTCGGGTGTACGCCTTGCACAGGGAATTTCCAGGGCTGGGGCGGGCCCTGCAGAACACTGTGTAACGTGTCAGCCTTGGATGCCCCGCTGACCAGTATAAGAACATGACGCCCGGCATTGATAAGCGGATAAGTAAAGGTCAGGCGAAATGCGTCGACTTTGCCAACGCAGTCTGCCGCGACCAGTCGATCCGTGATCTGAAGAGATTCTGAACCTGGAAAGAGGCTGGCCGTGTGGCCGTCGTCACCCATACCCAATAGGACCAGGTCAAACCTTGGAATACCGGACTCTTGGGCAGGCAAAACTTCGCGAATAACCTGCTCGTAGGAGCGCGCCGCCTTCTCCGGTGGCAGTTCGCCTTCCATGCGGGCCACAAGTGCCGGAACGTGCGGCAGCCGATCAAGAAGTGTCTCGCGGACCATTCTGTAGTTGCTTTCCGCATGATCAGGCGGTACACAGCGTTCGTCGCTCCAGAAAATGTTGCACCGGCTCCAGTCTATCTCGCTGTCGGCAGCCAGGAGTTCGTACACCGGGCCTGGTGTGGAGCCGCCGGCGAGAGCAATGTTGAAGGCCCCCCTCTGATCAATGCTGATAAGCTAGGCGGCGGCGATCATCCCCGCTGCGGTATGAGCAAGTTCCGTCCGATTCGGTTGGACTATCATGTTTCGATCAGACAAGAAAGGATTAGCCCGGCCACCTTCGCTCCCCTTAGTTTTCGATTCCTTGTCGGTAATGAACTTTTTTCTTGACCAACCGCGATATGCTTCCATCTTCCTGTGGTTTGCTTTGCAGGTTATGACTACGTATACTTCGGGATATGCTCGGTCGGAACCCTCTTGGTCCTTTGGTCATTCTTTTCATCGCCATTCTAACGGTCATAGTCGCTAGCCCATTTTTGCAGATTGATGGCATTCCTGTTGGTACTGGCGACATTCGGATCCATCTTCATCGTAGCGCTGCGGTCGAACGCGCTTTCAGACAAGGCGTCTTCTGGCCGCGCTGGTTTCCGGAGCTATATAACGATCTTGGTGCTCCAGATTTCCACCATTATAGCCCAGGACTGTACTGGCTGGTAGCTGCGGCCCATCGAATCGGCGTCAGACTAGATAATGCTTTAAAGTTGGTCATGACAGTGGCGCTTACGCTTTCTGGTTTTGGAGTTTACGGATGGCTGCGCCAAACCTTCAGTCCGACCGCTTGCCTTGCTGCAGCTTCGATTTACGTCCTCCATCCAGTAATCCTAACTCGAACCGTATACTATGCTGGCGACTACCCGCAGGCGCTGGCTCTACTTCTACTGCCCGTCTGCCTGGGAGCCTGCACAGCCCTTTACAACAGAGCCTCCTCCCGCACTTGGCTGGCAGCCATAATTGCCATGGCCTCTCTGGCCGTCAGCCACAATCTCATGGCACTTGTGGGAGGTATCGTTCTTCTTTCCTGGTGGATCATGATGTTTGTCGGCCACCGAAATGTGGAAGGGTCACTGCGCTGCGGGGGCGCCGCATTGCTCGCCATGCTGGTTACAGCCGCATTCTGGCTGCCTTCCGTGTTCGACTTGCCCTATGTGCAGTTTGATAACACTCAGGAAAAAATCGCACATTTCAGCGAGTTCTTTCTTGGGTGGTGGCAGTTGACCGGCTTCCAGTCTCCCATTCTGGACAATAGAGCTGGCAACCCTTTGATGCCGATCGACACTTTCGGGGTCGCTTCCTGGCTAGCGCTTCTTGCCGGACTCGCTGCTGCAGTGATTGGTCCAAGCAGGGAACATCGAGTCTGGGGCGCTGCCGGCTCACTCTTCGCCATCCTGATGCTTGCTATGGCATCTAGCTTATCCGAACCATTGTGGGAAAGTTTGTCAGGCCTTAGCCTCTTTCAATACCCTTCCCGTTTTCTGCTAGTCGCTCCTCTAGGAGCATCTGTAGCGGCTGCTGCGACAACAGATGTATTGGGAAAGAACTACAGGTGGCTGTCCGGACTCGCTCTGGTTCTTGCCTCTCTGCTTGTTGTCTTTCCCTACCTGTTCCCCAAGCACACGCCCATGTTTTCGGCCTTCATGCCAGTGAAATCTCTGTCCCCGGATGATACCCGCTCCTTTGGCCCAAAGTTGGATGCTTGGGGCCTGACCAGTTTCGACGAATTCCTTGTCCAAGACGCTGACATGCGAGTAATCAGGGGAGAGATTGAAGAACCCAAGGCTACACGGTTGAACTGGCGCTCACCTCATGAAGGGACCGTTGATCTGTCCAAGTATAAAGAGCCGGCCCTCTTGCGCTTGCACTTTCATCCCGGCTGGAGCGCGGGCGCGCAGGCAAGCCTTTCAAGCGGGTCTGCAGGATGGACGCAAGTGACAGGACTGCTCAATCCTTCGCAGCCGCTAGTGATCCGTTGGCGAGGAACTGACTGGCAACATCGAGGGGAACTGTTGAGTCTGCTAGGCATCACAGGCATCGTCGCCGTGCTCATCCTTCAACGCTTCCGCAAAAGGGATGCGAAGATCGCTGTGCCACCAATGCAGACGGGTTCGATTCGCGGCGTGGCCCCGCTGGCTGTCTGCGTTCTGGCGGCCGCTGTCGCCCGCTTTGCTGTTGACGCATCTTCTGGCGGTCCCTTCCTGAGGCAGTCGCCCTCTGAGCAGCTCGCTTTTGCCACTGAGGGAGAACCCGTAACCTTGGGCAGAACCGGCTCAGAAACTGTAACACTCCTGGGTTGGGAGTTGCTTGATGGAGAGAGACCAAAGCCTGGCGAGGCGGTCAGTATACGTCTCTACTGGCAGGCGCACAGCAAATTTGAAGAAGATTTCCACACGATTCTTCATCTCTATGCGCCTCAACAGCGACGATCGTGGGCTGTAGAGAACCAGGCTATTCCGCGCCCGCCCACCAGGGTCTGGAACCCGGAATTGTACTACATTGAGACAATTCGCCTGTATATTCCCCTAGACATTCCTCCTGCCCCTTTCACTTTGGCAACAGGACTGGTTTCCGCTTCCGCTGAAAGGCTAAGTGTTCCCGGCTCAACGGACGGTTTACTGTTCTTGCGAGAGACGACAGTTGAACCTCTCCGGGCCGGATTATTTCAGAAGGTACACGCTACCACGAAGACGCCGGCTGACACCGATGACGGCCTGCATCTGCAAGGCTACGACCTGGAGGATGGGCCTGCTGGCCGCTCCCTCCGCCTCTTCTGGGAAACCGGCGATGGCGTCGCCGGCGATTGGATTACATACATACATATGACCGACCAACAAGGAGACCTTGTTGCCCAGTTTGATGGCCCCCCGTTCGCCGGCCTGCTACCAACCAGCCAGTGGAAACCAAACAGCCTGTACATTGACAGCCGCGAACTCGAACTGCCAAGCGGGTTGGCTCCAGGAGACTATCTGCTTCGGATCGGCCTATACAGCTTCGAAAGCGGGGAGAGGCTGCCGTTCATACCCGACGACAGCGGACAACGGGATTTCGAGAGTGGTCAACTAGTGGCCCAGATTAAGGTGCACGCCGCCGACTCGTGCTACATCTGTCGTGGAGATCAGTAGCGGGGGATTGGAGTGCCTCTGGCCTTCTATCGCACTATAGGAGCGTTTACTCAGCAATCCAATGTTGGCCTTCTTTTTCCAGCAGCCCGTCGGCCTCTTTAGGGCCCCAAGTGCCTGCCGGATATGTCGGTAGCCGAAACGGCTGGCTGCCATTGGATGACTGCTCTTCCTGCATCTGCCAGCCATCCAACACCTGCGTAATCCGCTGCCAGGCCAACTCCACTTCATCTCTTCTGGTAAAAAGCGTGGAATCCCCCAGCACTACATCCAGCAGAAGCCGCTGATACGCATCCGGCGGATCGCCAAAACTGTGGCCATAGGTGAATTCAAGGTTGACAGGGGTCAGATTTACCGACGGACCGGGCCGCTTGGCCAGCGTCTTGAGCGTAATCCCTTCATCCGGTTGAATGCGCATGGTCAGAACGTTGCGGCTTAAGCTATCCTCGATCAGCCGCTCCCTCTGGATTGCCGCCTGTAGTCCTGTTTCGCCCTGACCCGACGCGCCATCGAAACCTTCGGTGGAGTCAAAAAGCAGGTGTGGCGCCCGACGAAAAGTAACCGATATCTCGGATGCCTTTCGCGGCAAGGCCTTGCCTGTACGCAGATAGAATGGAACGCCCTGCCAGCGCCAGTTGTCAATCTCGAGGCGCCATGCCACATATGTCTCAGTCGTGGAGTCTGATGCAACACCGTTTTCTTCAAGATAGGCAGGGACCGGTCGCGTGTCGGCTGTGCCAGCGTTGTACTGAGCGCGCACTACATAATCTGGCACTTCGTCCAGGCTCAACGGGCGAATGGCCTGAAGCAAGTTGACCTTCTGATCGCGCACGGCTTTGGCATCGAATGCAATCGGCGGCTCCATTGCAGTAAGTGAAACAAGCTGCATAAGATGGTTCTGCATCATGTCCCGCAACGCGCCCGACCTCTCGTAGTACCCGCCCCGGCCCTCGACGCCTATGCTTTCCGCGACCGTGATCTGCACATTGTCCACGTAGTTGCGATTCCAAATCGGCTCGAATATCCCATTTGCGAAACGGAATACCAATACATTCTGGACCGTCTCTTTACCCAGGTAATGGTCGATTCGATAGACCTGATCTTCGTCAAAAACAGAAAGGACATGGTCGTTGAGTTTGTGAGCGCTCTGTAAGTCGCTGCCGAACGGCTTTTCGATGACAACGCGGGTCCAATTGTGTCCGCCGGCAGGCTTCACGAGGTCGGCATTTCCCAGGCAGGTGATGATCGGTTCGTAGACGGACGGCGGCGTCGACAAGTAAAAAAGGCGATTGCCGCCAATATTCCACTGCTCTTCCAACATGCTGATGCGTTCCTGCAGCCGTTCAAAGCCTTCGTGGTCGTCATATTCGCCGGAGATGTAAAAAAGGCGCGGCGCAAAAGCGTCCCACGCCGAACCCTGGAATTCGACTTCAGAATTCCCAACCATGCTGGTGCGGGCGCGATGCCGAAACTCATCATCGCTCAAAGGAGAACGCGCGTAACCCAGTATTACAAAGTTTGGCGGCAACAGCCGCTGCTGCGAAAGCTTGTAGATTGCGGGCAGCAACTTTCGGTTCGCCAGGTCGCCGGACGCACCGAATATCACCATCATCGCTGGTGACGAAACCTGAAACTGGGCGTGTATATCCGGCGCTTCCTCTAAAATGATTCCTTCACTCATTCTTGGCTACCTCTTTCCCAGGTGCTTGTTGCCTCATCACGAGGGCTGCCTCCAATACTTCCGCCGTCGTCGTTTGTGCGTGGATATGCGATCACAGGGGAGTTCACTGCAACTTGCAGCGGCAAATCCGTTACATAGCCTTCCGAGGGCCCCAGTCGCGCGGTAAGATGCGTGCCCGTTGGAAGTTGGACAGTAATCAACTGATCGTGGCCGAAAAAAAGAGAGCTTCGTACCCGCGACGCCGGCAGGCCGGGCTGTGCCGCCAACAACTCGATGTTTTCCGGCCGCAGCAATATATCCACCGGACCACGAATGGGCTTGCGCGCCGCCAGAATCCCTAACTCACACTCAATCGAATCTCCATGTCCTACGCCCGGCAGGAAATTCGCGTCGCCGATAAACTCGGCCACCGCTCGCGTGGCAGGGTTGATGTATAGTTCGTGGGGGGAGGCTACCTGCTTTACGTTGCCATCCAGCATGACCGCAACTCGGTCCACTAGGCTCAGCGCCTCCTCCTGATCATGCGTTACAAAAATGGCAGTCGTATTGGCCGCATGTAGAATCTCGCGCACTTCGGCGCGTACACGCGCGCGCAGGCTGGCGTCCAGGTTGCTGAAAGGTTCGTCCAACAGTATCAAGGCTGGTTCAGGAGCCAGGGCCCTTGCCAGAGCGACTCTCTGCTGCTGGCCTCCGCTCAATTCATGCGGCATCCGTTCTTCGAGCCCCATCAACCCCGTCAATGCCAGCGTCTCTTTGGTGCGGGCCTCTCTGTCGACTGAAGCCATGCGGCGCAGCCCAAACTCAATGTTAGCCCGGACACTGACATGGGGGAACAGGGCATATTCCTGGAACACCATGCCCACGCGTCGCCTCTCCGGTTGTACGTGGACAGACTTGCTGGCCACCACCGCGCCATCAATTTCGATGGTGCCGCCGTCCACTCTTTCAAAACCGGCTATGAGGCGTAGCGTCGTGGTCTTTCCGCATCCGGAAGGGCCCAAAAGTGCCAGCAGTTCGCCGCTGTCTGCTTCCAAGTCAACATCACTTGCAGCAATGACAGGAGCGTCCCTGGTACCAAAAACTTTGGTTACGCCCTGCAAGCGTAGGCCAGGTGGCCTCTGTTCCGTTCGACGCATGGCGGTAATGGTCGATGTTCGACGACCAAGGCGAATTCCTAGCCGCCGCCCACTTCCCTTTCCTCCTGCATGAGCACAAAAAATATGCTGAAGGCCGACAGCGCCAGAAGCATAAGCGCCGGCGCGGCCGCCCGTGCAAAAAAGGCCTCGTCAGTAGCCGACCAGATCTGCGTTGCCAAGGTGGAAAAACCTGTCGGACTCAAAAGCAGAGTTGCAGGCAACTCCTTGACCGTCGTGAGAAAGACAAGCGCCATCCCCGCCAGCACACCCGGCCGCACTATCGGGGCTGTTATGCGCCTGAACACGGCCCTGTTCCCAAGGCCCAGGCTGCGCCCGGCTTCCTCAAGCCGAGGATTCATCTGCAACAAGCTTATCTGCATTGCCCCCATGGCCTGCGGCAAAAAACGGACGACGTAGGCAAACACCAGCATCCACAAAGTCTGATAAAGGCGCGGAGCAAAATTTGCGCCGAAGAAGACCAGGCTGAGCGCAATGACGATGCCCGGCAGCCCGTAGCCTACATATACTGCCCGGGACGAGAGACTCATCAGCCGTCCCCCCATCCGTATCGCCGCATAGGCGACCGGCAGCCCCAATGCCATCGCGGCTATGGCCGCCAGGGCGCCCGCACGAAAGCTATTGAGAGTTGCCGTCCATACTGGGGCCAACGATTCGCCCGAACCCAAGCCCCGCAACAGCCAGAACAGAATCACACCGACAGGTAGCACTAAGGCCGCCGTGACTACCGTCCCGCAAAAAAGGAGTGCAGGCCATTTCCTGCCGGCGAGCTCTATGCGCTTGCGCGGAGCAACTACCCCCGCGCTGCTGCGGTAATAACGGGGACGGCCGCGACCTCTGCTGTTTCTCTCCATCACCAGTAGTATAATCGTAAAAACGATCAACGCCAATGACAGGAGAGACGCAACATTCCGATCAAAACTGCTAAGGTATTGAACATAGATGGCACGCGTGAAACTGTTGAAACGCAACAGCGAAACCGCGCCAAAATCACTGAGCGTGTAGAGCGCAACCAGTAGCCCGCCTGCCGTGATGGCGGGCCGCAGATTGGGTAATGTGACCTTCAGAAATGTCTGCCACCCGTTATACCCAAGTGAACGCGCTGCCTCCTCAACCGAGGGATCAAACCTGTGCAACGCAGCACGAATGCTCATGAAAATATAGGGATAGGTAAAAAGCGTCAGGGCCCAGAGGGCACCGGTAAATCCGTAGATTGACGGCAGACGGTCTACGCCAAGGGGAGACAACAGTTCTTGCAGGGCGCCGCGAGGACCGAACATGGCGATCAATGTGAATCCGCCGACATAGCTGGGGATGACCAAAGGCATCATCGCCAACACAGTCCAGATTCGCCCGCCCGGCAGGTCAGTCCTTTCCGTCAACCATGCAAAGGGCAGTGCCAGCGCAAGTGAAAGCGTAGTGACGCCGCATACGAGGATCAGGCTGTTCCACATGATCTGGACGGTGCGTATGCGAAACAGCAGGTCAATCCCCTGAGCCCATCCCACGCCGGCAGCCCGGTACACGAGATATGCCAGCGGCAACAACATTACAAGCGCGATAAGAACGACAATCGCCTTGAAAAAGAATCCGAAGTATCTGCGAACCGACAAGTCAGGAGTGTGGTCGGCAAAACTGAGCGGCCCGGAGGTATAGGCTTTGCGCAACACTTGATAGGCGATGCTCGTCCGAGAGGGCGCCGCCGGCCTGCTCTTTTTGCTCATCTACCTCTCGATCCCAATTTCAACCGAGTTTCTCGCCCGCGTTCCTGTCCGACTCTCAGGCCATACTGTCTTCTGATCGAAGGCCAGAATAGCCAGACAAGGCCAATCACCGGCTGAAAGAGAGGAAAAAAACCGTAGTCAGCGCCGAAATTTCGCCAAACAGTACGCCCTATGGTTGCGGGGATAATCAGACTCAGAGTGCCAACCACCAGGGTGAGCACAGTCTCAAATGCCAGGACCCCCACAGAAAGACGCCAGCCCCAACGTACCCGGCGGGCGAATCCAATCGTCGCAGTCAAGTAACAGAGCGAAGCCACCAAACTAAGTGACGGCGCAAGATAGTTAACCACGTCCTCCTTCAAGAACAGCTGAAACAGTGCTCGGACGCCGGTGGACAGCGCAAGCAGAGGATAGGAAACCGTCAGAATATAGCCAAGGACGGTCACAAACTCGGTTGAGCCGGTACTCTCTTCCGCACTGCCTGAACCGGACCGAAAACTTGTCATATATCCCGTAATCGAGGAACGCACAAGAGTAAAGTCTCTAGCTTCTACCCTTCATCCACCAACCACTCCTCGATAAGTTCCTTAGCCTCACCATAATTGCGAACCACAGGCAGGTCGGGATGATCGTCAACAACATTGTCAGGTGGATCGAAAAGCAGCCCTGTGTCAGCCCTTTCGAGCATCGCGATGTCGTTATAGGAATCACCCATTGCCATGGTCTGGAAATGGAGGTCACGAAATGCCAGAATCGCTTTACGTTTGGACTGGTCCAGGCGCATGCGATAGCCGGTTATGGTCCCGTCACCATCAACCTCCAGCGAGTGACAGAAAATCGTCGGGTAGCCGAGTTTTGCCATCAACGGCTTGGCAAACTCGTAGAAGGTGTCGGAAAGTATGACGAACTGCGAGCGGGCGCGAATCCAGTCGACGAAACTCCCTGCCCCCGGCAGCGGCGAGATGGTTGCTATTACTTCCTGAATATCCTGCAGACGCAGATTCCGTTCCTTCAGGATTTTCAGCCTCATTTGCATCAGCTGATCGTAATCCGATATGTCGCGTGTCGTCAGTCGCAACTGCTCAATGCCGGTCTTCTCAGCAAAAGCGATCCAAATTTCAGGGACTAGAACACCCTCCAGATCGCTCGCAAAAAGCCGGGGTCGTAAATCAGGCAATATGTACTCCTCTCAATAGGTCAAGTTGATGCCGGCCAGATGGTCAGTCCGGTTCGTATAGCGAATTATGACAAACATACCGCTGTCGGACATCGAAGACAAGAAGTCTACTCGAGTAATGCCGGCATTGTGATGGTTGAAGTAAATCTCGTTGCCAGGCAGCCGGCCAAGAAGGGCTTTGAGAAGGCTGTCCATAAAAGTGCCGTGGCTGACGGCGGCGATTCCTTCATCTTCCTCTGATTCTTTGGCCATCTTATGCAATGCTTCGGCGACCCGCACCGCGCGCGCATGGCAGGCGGCCCGGTCCTCCTCTGCACCTTGCCACCACCCGTTTTCGCCCACACCGTCCAGACGGTATCCGGGGAATTTCGCACTCATCTCGGCTCGGCTGAGACCGGGAAAGCCGACTGCCTCGGCGCCGGCGTCAGGCCTGAGAAATATGCCGCCATGTTCGTGCAGGTCCAGCCAAACCGACGGATTGGCGCCCAAAGCGTCGGCCACGGGTTGCATCGTCTGCATAGTGCGCAACATGGGGCTACAGTAGAGCCGAGATATCGCCACGTCGCCCATATATGTGCCAAGCAGGCTCGCCTGCTCCTCGCCCATTGCTGTCAGGGTGGGTTCGGCTACCCGCTCGTTCGCATAGGACGACCAGGAGACCTCGTCTTCCCGCTCCTTCAACTGTTCAGCAAGCAGATTGTTGGTTGACTGTCCGTGCCGAATCAGATACAGGATCATGGGTGCCATCTCCAGACTGAAAGGAAGCTGGTTCAAGAATTTCAGTTGACACAATGCTGCGATTTTCGACTGTTGAGAGTACATGAATACAGGTAAAAAGGCAAGAAATAGAGGCTACAAAAGAGGGGGGAGTCGCGAAATCGTTTCATTCCGTATAGTCCCGTCTTTTGCAGAAAGGGGCAGCCGCACCGACCAGTGATAAACACCTGCGGTCGCCCAGGTGCAACCGGCCGGGGTTTAGCCGGCTACGTTGTTTTGAATACGTGGACACTCTGCAGTGCCGGCGGGGTGTTGACGTTGGCACAGGGGGCCGTCTGCGGTTCGCTGTGTGCCACGTTCGTTCCTGGCGTCTTCTCAGTTCCCGGAATCTGCGGTCGGCCAGCGCAGGTCCAGGCGCCGATATGGATACATGCACAAAACCAGGACTGAGTCTGGGCACATAGCTGGCGCCATCCGGGGTGTGCACTTCCGGCTCTATACGATTGTCTGCTGCACTCCCTGATGGTGGCAAGTGTGGTGCTGCGGCGGTCTGCCGCCGCCCGGTAAAGGGCCCTCCCCGACAGTTTGGGGAGAGGGCCTTTACCGGCTTTCCCTGGGTGATGCGGCTTGGTTGGTCAAGTGTCGGTCTGTGCGGCGACACCCGGGGTTGTGTATGCACCAGCGTCCGCGGCGCTGCCGGCAGCAAGCAAAGCGCAGCCTCGCCGGCCGAGTTTGCGCCCCAGGGCGCCCTCGCTGCGAAGACTGTTGCGCCAACTACTGTTCTGACCCGAGAGATTGTGCCTGGTACAGGTCAAAGAAGAGGTCTTGGCGCGCAAGAAGCCCAGTGCGGCTACCCATCTCCACGATGCGGCCCTGGCGATGGCAAGGCGAGGTACTGGCACCGTGAATTCCAGGGGCCGATCAGTACTGCCATCCACGTGCCTTCCCAGGGCAAAGGAGTCGGGAATTGACCACTGTTGCACAGTGGGGCGGAACCGATGCGGTATAGGGGCTCGTGGATTGATGCTGGATTGGCCTACGCTTCGGGGGGAGGTCAAGGAGGCAGTCTCTGATTTCTCTCTCGCTGCCTGTACTTGTGAGTCTATGCATTCTCTGAAAAGGGTGCGCGTTGCGGTATTGGTCGAAATGGCGTCATGTGTCGGCGCTGAAAGAAATTATGAAACTACTAAGCCACAACTAAATTGCGATCCTGAATGAGGCGAGCGAAGGTGGTTGCTCTCTCCTCACTCCTCTATACTCTCTTTTTGCATTTGGGCGGTCGGGCCTTCGGCCCTCCCTTGTGCAGGGGCTGCGCCCCCGCAACGCCCCCCTACAAAAGCATCGCTCACCGACCGTGTGTGCGCATTCCAGCAGTACCGCTCCACCAACGTGGCTGCCACCAACCGAATACGCAATCAGATAGCCTGAATGGCGGCAGGGATAAAGGGCTGGTCAAGACAAACAATGTATATGGCTTAGCAGTTACGAAATTCTCAAAGAGGGATTTTTTGGGGCGCCGGTGTCTGCCTCCGATCATCCATGAAGGGGCGGAAGTCTAGGGCTTGGGCCGCCAGCGTTGTCGAGCCGGGCTGGCGCCGGCACCACTTTCCATGCAGGACACGTTTATCGTGGAAGACTGCTACGCTCTTGAGGAGGAAGCGATTCTGGATGCGTTCGCCGATGCCAAGAGGCGGGCAGGCCGTCTTTCCAGTCTGTTGGGCCTGCCTCCAGGGAAGGAGGTCATCGCTGTTTCCGAGGAGATAAGTGCTCCTCAATGCAGAGCTTCCTCCTGGTCCGACTCCATTATCCGGACGGCCCTTCCGCTCGAGAACAATGTTGCCGAGGTAGAGGCAGGAGCGATGCTGCGGGTGTCGTTCGCGATTGAGAGATAGATCCGGTGGTTGAGCATGCGGGGTTTACGTCATCAGGAACTGCAAGTATAGAGCCTGGACAGCCCCGACAGGCAAGCTGTCCGGAACCAGATTGCGCAGCATCCTTCTCGTCGCTCTGCCCATGCACCCGGAGCAGATGATTCACCAGCTCCCGACCGGTGCGTCGACGGCCGGTTTGCGGGCTCCAGTTATCGGGCAGCGCCTGGAGCGCAACAGACGCGCCTTGCCCCTGCCAGCGCAGCGACCGGATGCGGTCCCCGATTGGCGACGCAAAGGGACCAAACACTCTTCATTCTATCGATTACAGGGCAATAGTCATGATATTGCCACAATACTGCCATAAGAAAAGTGTTGAATCACACAAAAATTACATTTCCAGGTTGTATAATTCAAGGGCAACCTCCGCTATTCCTACGGTGGCGCATTGGAACCACCGGCGGCAGAACTCTGTTTTGAGTCTGTGCAAAGGTTTGACAGGAGGAACCTCCGCCAGTGCCATGAAAACCTGAGCATGCATCATATCATTGCTGGTCCGTCATACACCATGGTTCGTGGGCCCATTGTTGAGGCCAAACTCACATGTCTTCTGGAACTCTGCCCACAATCTGCTCGTTTGACGCAATACAGTGCTATCTTGTCCTTACCGTCATCCAAGTGGAATGGGGCGAAGACATATCTGAACTTCCGGAACAACAGGTGATGTCGCGGCTGGCTCGGATCCGTCAGTCGCTGGTGCTGCCTCGATACCGGGCGGTGAAGAGCGTTCCTGAAACCACACAACACCGCCACCGGATCGACCCGGGCTGTCAGGCGTCTGTCCGGCGCTCATTCAATGCTGCGCCCGCTTCCCGGTTTGGGAGGCCCTTAGTGTCTGGCGTGGTGCCCCTTTCATTTTCCAGGAGAAGGAACAGTGAAGATCAAGAACCTTGCCGGCTTTCTGCTAGTTGTTATCTTGCTGGCCACAGGGACAACTCCTGTTGTTGCGCACGGGGTCAGCCAGTGCGGGTCGGTGGAGCCGATCAGGCCGGGTGATACCTTAACCGATGCTGTCTCGGACGTGCCGGCCGCGCATATCGACATAACCGAAGTTGAAACTTCCCTGTCCGGAGAGAGATTGACGGTTGTGTTTCATCTCAGGGATCTGCCGGAGACTTTGAGGTTCAATCACACTGAGCATAGGCAGGGAACAATGGAGTATGAATGGGAGGTCGCAATCGATGCGGACAACGACCGCAGCACCGGACCCGGCGGGTTCGATACCCTGTTGAGCGCCTACCACATTGCGTTCCTGTCGCACAAAGGGATTGATGCCGACACGAGCGCTCCAATCGGGGAGATGTTGAAGGCCAGCGTGTGGGAGACAGGCGCCGACGGCTCCACAAGCACACTCGCGGACGCCGACCTTGCGGTCTCTGCCGAGGAAAACACGATAACGATCTCAGGCTACATTCCCGGCATCACATCCGAATCGCGACTGACCTTTTCGGCTCTTGATGTCGAATTCGCTGGCGAGGCCGATCAGTTAGCTTGTCACGATCCATACAGTAAAAGTGTGGAACCACGGGGATGCGATCCCGGCAAAGTTTTGATTAGGCCTGGGCAGACCTCAACGGATGAAATCGAGGGTGCCACCGCTTCATATGTGGATATCGCCAAGGTGAGCACGACGTTGTCAGGTGAGACCTTGACGGTTGTTTTCCATCTCAGGGATGTGCCGGAGACGCTGACATTCAATCGAACGGGCATTACGGAAAACTATGGGGAGTACGGTTGGACGGTGTCGATCGATGTCGACAACGACCGGGAGACCGGCAATAGCGGCATTGATTACATGTTGTCTGCCAGTCACTTTGTGCCCCGGTCCGGAAAAGGGAGTGACGCCATAGCGTCCATTGAGAGCAAGGTAGAGACCGGCGTTTCGATAGCCCGTTCGGATGGTTTTATGTCTATGTCCGACGCAACCCTCGAGGTGTCCCCGAAAGAGGACACGATAACGCTCTCCGGGAATATCCCTGGAATCACGGAAGATTCACAGCTTACGTTCAGAGCGTACGACTATTTTGGCGGTTCCGATGAGGTCGGATGTCCTGCTACGCCTGGCCAGAGAGCACCCCAGAGCACTCTCCCGAGTCAGTGTACGGAAGGCGACCCCACGGTGGCGCCGGGGCAGACCGCAACTGACGATGTCTCAGATGTGTTTGCCGCGTTTATGGACATTGTCGAAGTCAGCACGTCCCTTTCGGGCGAAATGCTGACCGTCGAGTTTCGTTTCAGGGATATTCCGGAGACGCTGACGTTCAACAGACCGGGGACCTCGGCAAGCTCGATGGAGTACAGCTGGGGTGTGTCGATCGATGTGGACAACGACAAGACGACCGGCGACGGCGGGTTTGAGTACCTCCTGTCCGCCTATCACATCGTGTGGCCTGTGCATGTGGGGGACAACACGGAGGCGCCGATCGAGGAAGTGGCGGAGGCCAGTGTCTGGGAAAAGCAGCCGGGGGAAGGCATCACATCATTTAGAGACGCCAGTCTTGAGGTATCGGCAGTGGACGACACGATGATTCTCAGCGGCCGCATTCCTGGAATCACGCCGAACTCGCGCCTCTGGTTCCAGACGCACGAGTATCTTGGCGAGTTCGACGGGGTTGGATGTCAGGAGCCGCCGAGCCAGAACGCACCCGCTCGCCAGTGTACGGATGACGAACCATCAGTTGCGCCGGGGACGACTGCGACCGATGACGTTTCCGATGTTTCTGCCGCGTACCTGGACATTTCCAAAGTAAGCACTTCCCTTGCTGGCGAAGTCCTAACCGTCATGTTCCGTTTCAGGGATATTCCGGAGACGCTGACCTTCAATCGTACAGGCACATTGGTAAACCATATGGAGTACAGTTGGGGGATCTCGATCGACGTAGACGCCGACCCGGAGACCGGCGACGGCGGGTTTGAGTACCTTCTGTCCGCCCATCACATCGTGTGGCCTTCGCATGCGGGGGACAACACGGAGGCGCCGATAGAGGATGTGGCAAAGGCTGATGTTTGGGAGATGCAACCAGGGGGGCGTACCAGCGTTCTGCAGGACGCCAGCCTTGAGGTATCGGCAGAGACGAACACGATGACTCTCAGCGGTCGGATTCCTGGAATCACGCCGGACTCGCGCCTCTCGTTCCAGACGAACGAGTATCTTGGTGAGTCCGACGGGTTTGGATGTCAGGATCCGCCAAGCATCCTCATATCCTCCAGCCAGTGTGATAGCGATGGTGCTGTTACACCGGGGGAGAGCGTCAGCGATGATGTCTCGGAATTCCTGGCCGCGCATCTGGATGTAACGGAGATCAGCACCTCCCTTGCCGGGGAGACCCTGAAGGTCGTGTTTCATTTCAGAGACGTTCCGGAGACACTGACATTCAACAGAGCCGGCGTGCCCGGAGATAGATTAGAGTACAGCTGGGAGGTGTCGATCGACGTGGACGCCGACCAGGATACAGGCGTCAGCGGGTTCGAATACCTCCTGTCCTCGATGCACGTTTCCCACGGCGGCGCCAGCGGCCGCGACCGGAGTGCGGCTATCGCAACGGACATTCTGCAGACCAACACATGGCAGCTGAACCCAGATGGAAGTCCCTATCGCGATATGGATTTTCTCGGATGGGCGCGCATCGAAGTATCGGCTGACGAGGACACGATAACGCTTTCGGGAGAGATCCCCGGGATCACGGCGGAATCGCAGCTCGCATTCGGTGTGTATGACTATCTGGGCGGATCGGAGGAGGTTGGTTGTCTTACTCCGTTTGGATTGGGCCGGCCGGCTTCCTTTCAGGGTTCATCGGACGGGTCTGAAGTAACGCCGGGTCAGTCTGTTTCCGAAGATGTGTCACACGAACTGGTCGGGCACATCGTTATCCGTGATGTCACGACAACGGTTGACGGGGAGACCTTGACCGTCACTTTTTATCTCAGGGACGTTCCGGAGACGCTGACATTCGACAGAACAGGAGTGCCTGAGCATGCTCTGGAGTACAACTGGGCTGTGTCGATCGACGTGGACAACGACCCGGAGACAGGCGCCGGCGGGTTCGACTACGTGCTGTCGGCCGGCTATTTCGTGCATCCACTTGCCAAAG
>MKWU01001677.1_pt1 | contig 36972 bp, 31 predicted proteins | sample 809101 | NCBI WGS metagenome assembly MKWU01 (sample SAMN05860141, study PRJNA318959) | sponge metagenome | host: Aplysina aerophoba | place: Slovenia: Piran, Adriatic Sea, Gulf of Piran | collected 2013-05-07
AATCCCGTCTCGGCCCGGCGGGACCTTCACCCGTCGGGTGAAGCCAGGCCCAGTCACGATCATGTGGTTGATGTGGCCTGTTGCCGTGGGTGTGTCTGGAAACATGAAGAATCAAGGCTAGAGCGGCGGAGGTTCTTGCCAGCGGCGTAGGGCTGCTTGGTCTTGTTTGATCTGTCGCCTGGCGGCCTCGGCTTCTCGACGCGCCTTGTCGGCTTCTTCGGTCAGAGCGGACGCGGACTTGATCAGGTTGAGCAACGTGGCCGACAGTGTTGCCTCTCTCTTCCCACGTTTGTTCCACCAGAGGAAGAAGATATTCGCGATAAGCGAGATAGCCGCGAGTGCGCTGATCGAGACCTGCCAAACCTCGCTCATGGACCACCGAGCGTGCTCAATTCCATGGACAGGACTCGAAAATCTGCCAGTAACTGATCCATGTCGTCATCGGACCAGCCGAGCGTTTCCTGGAGTTCGTCGCGGGTGATGTCCGGGTAACTCCGAATCAGCGCGACGAAGTACGCGACCCTGCGGGCTCGGACGCTACCGTTTGGCGGACGACCCGCTGTCAGCATGGCCACGGTCTCAGGTGTCGCGGTCCGGCCGGTCTCATGTCTGGCCTGGGGCTCTGCAAGGAGCGGCGGCCGGCCTCTGGTAGTCCGCCCCCTGTTCTGTTCCCGGGGGAAGACGGAGGCTTGACGGGAGCTACTCGCTCGGCCCGGCGCGGCATTGGTGAGGTGTCCATCGTCCCGACTAATCCCGACTGGTGTCCATCTTCAAGGCCGCTGTTCCTCTCATGAGGATGATAAATGATGTTAACATGTTCAGAATGGTGTCACAGGGCTAAGTCTACATTCTAAGGGACCAGCGGCCGGGAGCGACCGACTAGGAGGGTGCTGAGCAATCCATCAGCGGCCTGCCAATCGTCGGCATGATTCCTGGGTGGGCGGGCTGCAAGGCCCGAGCAATCGTCATTGGTCGGCACCTTCCTACGTACTCCCTGCCCAACCATGGCGCCGGAAGGGTCAAGGCGCTGATCGGGCCCGGGTCCGGAAGCGCGACTAGGGGGGCGGATGGAAGACGGGTTCTTGGTCGGCCGGCAGTCCGCCGACCAGGTAGTTAGCCATCGGACGACTGGCCGGAAGGGAGTTTCCCACTACCACCCTCCAAGGAGGGTGGCGAGAAGCGACTCTTGCGGGGTCGTCCAGTAACAGACCGCCGTAGTGCGGGCCTTGCGCCCCTCCTACGGGATCGCGACGTCGACGACGAGCCGCTTGCCGTCCGTTCCTTCCCTGGCGATGCGTTCCAGTGCCGCCGGTACCTGCTCGAGGGTAACGGTGGCGCCGGTCAGCGCGGTGAGGTCGAGATCCCCCGCCGCATGGAGGGCGTTGCCCACTACGAAGTCCTGCCTGTTGAACCCAAACGTGGTGACCAGCGAAACCTCCCGAGAGAGGAATTCGGCCAGGTAGCTGTCGAAGGACAGGCTGGTCGGGCCGTCGCAGATGCCCATGAGCAGCACGGTGCCTCCCCTCCGGACGGTCCGGATAGCCAGGTCCACGCTCATGACCCGGCCGGCGGCTTCGAAGACCACATCGGCGCCGTGGGTCGAACCGACAGCTTCCAGGACCAGATCGTCGGCCTGGGCCGGTTCCAGGCCGGAGACATTTACCGCGCCGTCGATCCACGGACCGGCCGCCTCGAGGCGGGCGTCGGAGACGTCTACGGCTACCACGGTGGTGGCGCCCATCGCCTTCACGACCTGGCACAGGGTCAGGCCGATACTGCCCACACCGGTGACGATGACTTTCGAGCCGCCCCGCACCGGCGAGCGTCGTGTGGCGTGCACAGAAGCGGGAAGGGCCGATCCCAGCATCACGGCTTCGGTTATCGGCGTCTCGGGTGCGATGCGGAAGATATGGGACTCGGGAACTATCGCGTAGTCGGCGTAGCCCCCGTCGATGTTGATGCCTAGATGGCGCATCCATGGGCAGATCATCTCGTCGCCGCGGATGCACCACTCGCACACCCCACAGCCGACAACGGCGTCGACGACCACGATGGTCCCCCTCTGGGGAGCGGCATCGGACGAGACCTCGACCACTTCGCCGATGATCTCGTGTCCCAGGATGCGGGGGAAACCGTTGGTGTCGAGCATCCCGGCCGCCATCTGGGCCTGGAACAAGCCGGCGGCCGAAGCGATGGAGCGGATCAGGGCCCAGCCAGGAGGACGCTCCGGTATGGGGATCTCCTCAAGTTCGAACCTTCCCCCCTCGTACATCGACAGAGCACGCACGGGATATGCCTCTCAGCTAACGGGAGTCGGGTGGCTCAGGTGATCACGCCCTCGGCGTCCAATTCCCAGACCAACTCGCTGAACTGGTAGCCGCCCGGAACCCAGCGCTTGCGCGAGTAGCGGATGTTGGGGTTGTAGGCGAGAGCGATGTGCTCGTCAAGGTCGCAGAAGTTCGACGAGAACTCGACGTCGGGCGCGTTGTCGCGCAGGTAGTCGCCGATCGGGCAGTTGAGGCGCAGGACGTATTTGACCATGGTGCCTTCGTCGTCGAAGTACCGCTCGGTGTCGAACTTGGGGGACCACTGGAAATAGCTCCAGAACACTTTGAAGAAGTTGTCGAGGTTCAGGGGCTCGCCCTTCTCCCGGACCTTCGCCGCCATGTCAGCGCCCATCTGGTCGCCCTGCCGCTTGCGCGCTCTGGCCACCGCGGCCCGGCCTTCTTCCTTCCCGAGTTCGAATTCCATGGCGTCGGCCAGCACGGAGAAGATCTTGGTCTTGGCATGGAACTCGGCCTCGTTGGCGTCCCAACCGATCTGGATGGGATCGTCGCCGGCCAACTCGCGGTACCGCTCCATGTAGCGGAGTTCCCCCTCGAGGTCGTGCTTCAGCTTGGTTCTCGCCAAGCGGTCGCCGGGCGCGTCGTCGATGGCGTCCGCCAGTTCCTTCAATTCGGGTTGGGCGATCTCGACCCGCGCGTAGTCACTCATTTTGTGGTCACCTCCGTATCAGTCCACAGTCGATTGGTCGCACCCTCGCGTTCCGCAGCCCCGGGGGAGTGCAGCAGCAATCTACCAGGGGAGTGCATGCCCCGAACTCCGCGTCCGGAGTCCGTGGTTCATCACCTGCCGCTGGTCGCGGCCACTCGGCCCGCCGACGATATCCGCAGGCGAGGCTATGTCACTTCCAGTCGCTGCCCGTCTGGAACAACTCCAGGATCAGCCCTCCGACCTCCCGGGTGTCGAAGTAGGCGAACTTGCCCCCGTCGGCGAGTACCGCTGACGAGATCACACGCAACCCGAGCGCCGTCAATTCCGCCACGTCACGGTCCAGGTCGTCCGTGTGGGCGCAGAGGTGGATCACCCCCTCGCCGTGTTTCTCCAGGAACTCGGCCTGGATGCTGTTGCCGGACACGGGCTGGAGAAGTTCGAACTCGATGGGTCCCATCTGGGTGATCAGGCCCTTCACCTCGGCGTCGGGCGAGTCCTTGCCGTAGATCTTGCGCTCCAGGGCATGGGCGGAAGGTCCCTCCACGAACGGACCGATACCGAGCCGCTCGTAGAACCGGGTGGCTTTCTCGATGTCACGTACCACCACCCCTACCTGGTACGTTCGCGACCAGAGATCGTCGCGGATCGCTGCTTCGTCGGCCATCGCGTCTCTCCAACCTGGCCTGTGGCGGCCTGCGCGCGCCGAGCCGGTATCGTCAAAGTTCCGGAGCGAGAGGATAACAGGATGACCTCCACGATCGACCCTGCGGATCGGGCCGCCATCGTCGACCTTCTTTACGGCTACGCGTGGCATTTCGACCGCAACGAACCGGAGTCGGTGGCGACTCTGTTCACCGACGACGCGGTCATCGACTATGGCCCGGAGTTCCCCAACATCGTGGGGCGGGACAGGATCGTCGCCTCCATCGAGCCCGGTCTGACCAACCTGTTCTCCTCATCGGCCCACCACATCACCAACATGATGATCCGCTCGGACGGACCGGACTCGGCCAGCGGCGTGGCCTATGTATACGCCTGGCATACCTACCGCTCGAGTGGAGAGGACGGCGAGATGTGGGGCCAGTACCACTGCCGCTTCCGCCGCACGTCCGGCGGCTGGAAGATCGCAGAGTTCGTGCTCAAGGTTGCGGGCATGAAGAACTTCCACCGGTCGACCATGCATCCCATCGGCCGCCGCCCGTAGCGACGCCCACGGCGTAGCCGGCGTGACCACCATACTTCTAACGGGGGTGGGGGACCTGGGTGGGTGGGCCCTGGAGTTCCTGGCCCGCACCCCCGAGGTTGACCGTATCGTGACCGTGAAGCGCAGCCCCTCGTCGGGTCCGTCGCGGGTGAGCCTGGCCCGGCTCGGCGCCATCTTCCAGGGTCACAACAAGCGATTCGAGCACCATACGTTGGACTTGGCGGACGAGGATGCCACTGCCCGCTTCCTGGCCCGGGTCCGTCCCGACGTGGTCCTGCACTCTGCGACCGTCCAGTCACCTCGCAGGTTCATGAACGCCGACATCGACGATGGTCTTCGAGCCGAGATCCGGGCCGCCACGTTCAGCTTGTGGTTGCCGTGGCACCTGATGCCCGCCACGCAGTTGGTCCGCGCCACCGAGATGGCCGGAGTACAGACCCTCATCGTCAATGCCGCATTCCCCGACGTCGTGAACGCGGCGATCTGGGCCCGTTTCGGGCACGGTCCCATAGCCGGCGCCGGGAACGTCGAGGTGTCCGCCGCCGCCGTGCTGGGCTACGCGATGGAGGCAACCGGGGAGCACGCAGACACAGTGGACGTGCGGCTCGTGGGCTCGCACGCGCTGATGGCCTACGGTGCTTCGGTCGTTCCGCACCACTTCCAGCTGACCGTCCGGGGGAGGGACGTGACCTCCGGCTACGACCTCGCGGCGATCCTGTCGTCGTGGCCGGAACCTATCGTGTGGGGCCGGACCGACTGCTTTTCCCTGTTCGCGGCCTCGGCCGTGAAGAATGCCGTGGCATTGATCGGCTCGGAACCTGTGAAAACGCATGTCTCAGGTCCGCTGGGGCTACCCGGCGGGTATCCGGCGAAGGTAGGCGGTGGCCGGATCGAGCTGGACCTGCCGGACGGCGTCTCGCCCGAAGAGGCGGTTACCACCAACGAGGCCGCGGCCCGCTTCGACGCCATCGAACGCATCGAGGCTGACGGCGCCGTCGTTTACACTGGCGAGGCACGCGCCGCGATGGAGAGCATCGGCTACCGCTGCGAAGCGGTGACCTTCGATGAGCTACCCCGACGCTGCCGGGTGCTGCTGGAGTTGTATGACCGCCTGATCACAAGGAACTGAAGACATGCCCGAGTTCATCCGCAAGCCCTTGGAGGGTTTGTTCCCGCTGATCCCACTGAGCCTCGACGACGATCAGGAGATCGATATGGAGGGGGTCCGCCGCAGCATCGAGCTTGTAGCAGCATCGGGCGCCCCGGGATGCATAGTGTTCGGATCGATGGGGCAGATGACCAGCGTCTCGGAACGGGAGTTCGACGCGGTCTGCGAGTTGGCGGTGGAAACGGGACACAGGGGTGGCATCGCGGTCGTGGTGGGCAGTACCGCCTCCTACCAGCGAGAGGCCGTACGGCGGGCCCGCGTTGCGGAGAGGGCAGGCGCCGACGGTTCGATGCTGGCCGCCCCTTACGCCCTTCCTGTTACCAGGGATTGGGCGCTGCGATTCTTCGTGGAGGTGGCCGAGTCACTCGACGGCGACATGGCGCTGATGCTCTACAACTACTCGCCGCTGAACGGCATGAACCTCACGGCCAGGATGTGGGAGCGGCTCCTCGACATCACCAACATCAAAGCCATCAAGGAGTCCAACACGGCCCTGCCGCACTTCGACGAGATCCTCCTGACGATTTGCGACCGGGTCAACGTGTTCAGCGGTAACGACCCGGCCTTCTTCCACGCCTCGATGCTCGGCGCAGCCGGCGCAACCGGCATATTCAGCTGGGCGGGACTCAAGACCGGAACCCGCTTCATCGAGCAGTGCCGGAAGGGCAACCACAACGATCCGTGGGTGCGGAGCGCCTTCGCGGCGCTCCAGCGGTTCTCGGCTGCCATCCGGCGACCCGGCATGCCTTCGATGCTTAGCTACGAGCACGGCTACCTAAACGCCATCGCCGGTCTCGGTGGTGCCCGGACCGGTGCTCCCCGCAAGCCCTACGGTCCGCTCCCGCCCGAGGCCCTGGCCGTCGTCAAGGCAGAGTCCGCGGACCTGCAGGCGCTGGAAGCAGATCTGTGAGCAGGGACGAGCCCAGTCCCGGCGAGATACTCGTGGTGTCGCGGGAGGAGGTGGAGCAACTCCTCGACCCGGCGGCCTGCTTCCAGCGCTGCCTGGACACGTTTCGCTGGGTGGGTGAAGGGGAGGTCGAGCAGACCAACCCGGTGAACCTGTACGTTCACGACCGCCTCGGTCCCGAACCGCCGTTCGGGCACGGAGCCATGCAGGCCTTCCCCGCCATGATCCGGCCCCTCGGCAGGGCGGCGGTCAAATGGCTGGGCAGCTACCGGCTCAATCCCCGCCGGGGACTCCCCGCCATCTCGGCGCTGGACATGGTCAGCGACATCGACACCGGCATGCCCCTGGCGCTGGTGGACGGAACCGCGGTGACCAACATGCGCACCGGCGGCCATTCCACCGTCGGCGCCAGCTACCTGGCACGCCCGGAGTCGAGCCGTCTGGCGATCGTCGGGTGCGGTAACGAGGGCTGGACCCACTTGCTGGTCCTCAACGAGGCCTTCCCTCTGGAGGAGGTGGTCGCGTTCGACGTCAACCCCGATCAACTGGCCCGGTTCGCGCGGTCTGCGAAGGAGCGGATCGGGATCGACGTGATGGCTGCGCCCGATGTCGAGACCGCGGTGGCCGGGGCCGACATCATCTGCATCGTCACGACCGCCGCCCGGCCTGTTCTTATGGCGGACTGGGTGCCCCCCGGTGCTCACGTGTGCGCGGCGACCGGGTTCCGCGACGTGGAGCCGGCCTGCGCTACCGAGTTCGACAAGTGGGCGGTCGGTTGGTACGGGCGGGATCTCGAATGGATCGAAGGAGAAGAGGTCGGCCGGCTGGGTGGCCTGCAGCCGGGCGCCCTGACGAGGTCGGACATCCATGCCGATCTCGCCACCGAGATCCTCCCGGGTACGCGTCCGGGACGGGAGAGCGGGAGCGAGCGCACCATAATGACCCACATGGGCATGCCCGCTCTCGATGCGGCGGTCGCTTCCCTCGTGTACGACCTGGCCGTGGACGCGGGCGCGGGCACCTGGATCGAGGTCTTCTAGAAGATGGACGGATCGGTACTAGCCGAAGGCGCGGCACCTGGGGGCGGATCAGCCGTGGATCTCGAAGCCCTGCACGAGGCGGTTGACTTCCTGCGCCCGGCGCTCCATGCCGACGGGGGTGACCTGGTCCTGCTCGACGTGGACAGCGACGGGGTGGTTGCAGTGGAGTTGATGGGGGCGTGTGGCACATGTCCGCTGTCGGTTGTGACCCTTACAGCCGGGATCGAAGCCCTGTTCATGCAAAGGGTGCCCGGAGTGACCGGGGTCGTGGCCCGGACACCGACGGTGGAACTCCCCGGTGTCGACGACCAGACGGCCTGAGGCAGTCGCGGCCCGCGCCCATGGTCTCCGAGGCGGGTGGACCGATCCGCCGGTTTTCGCGTTCTGGCTCACCCGTTTGGCAGGCGGACGACGGCGTCGATCTGGACCTTGGCGCCCTTCCACAGGAACGCCACCCCGAAGCTGGTCCTAGCCGGGTACGGAAGCGGGAACCGCTCCGCGTGGATGCGGTTCATGGCATCGAGATCGTCCTCGTCGACGAACTGGACGCAGGTGTGCACCACGTCGGAGAGGGACGATCCAACCTCCGCGAGAATGCTCTCGAGGTTGGTGATGGACTGGTGGAACTCGTTCTCGAAGCCCCCCTCCACGAAGCCGTCGGTCACCGGATCCCGGCCGATCTGGCCGGTGATCCAGGCCCGATCTCCATCGATTCGGATATGGGGGTAGGGTCCGCGCGGCTCCGGGGCTTGGTCGCTGGTAACGGCCTGATCTGGGACGGGCATACTCTTGCTCTCCTTGGGTTGCGGCGGGTCCGTACGGGTCGTGAGCTTACGGGGTGGCTCGCCGGAGCAGATCCAGAGACTCCGAGACCGCGTCCCGATCGTTCCAGTCGACGGTTACCACCACCTCGGTGATCCCCGCGCCGACCAGTTCGTCCAACTGCTCCGCCAGCGGCTCGATGGGTCCGGGGGCCCGCATGGCCAGCCTCGTGGGCGGAGGCCGTCCGGCGAGAGCGGCCTCTTCGTTGAACGCCTCCACGCTCCCCCGGATCTTGTCGACGTCGATCTCCTCGGTGTATTGGAAGGCCATCCAACCGTCGGCATCCCGGCCCGCTCGCCGGAGGGCGTGCTTCGACATCCCACCCACGAGGATGGGGACGGTACCCGCAGGTGTGGGGTAGCAGCGCACTCCCGGGGGAATCTCCCAATGCTTGTAGCGGTGGGCGGTAGGTCGTCCGGTCCAGCAGTCGCGGAGGATGGTCATCCACTCGTCCAGGCGTGTTCCCCGGTCCTCGAAAGGCGCGCCCAGGACGGCGAACTCCTCGGCCAGCCATCCTACCCCAACCCCGAGTGTGAACCTGCCACCGGTGAGCATGTCGATGGTCGCCACCTGCTTGGCGAGGACCACCGGGTTGCGCATGGGGGCGATCAGCACGCATGTACCCAGTTCGATCCTGCTGGTCACCGCACCGGCCACGGCCAGGACGATCAGCGTGTCGGGCATCGGATGGTCGATGTCCCATCTCATCACGCCCTCGGTGTCGAACGGGTAAGGGGAAGAGGCGCCTTCCACCATCACCACATGATCGCTCATCCATGCCGAGTCGTACCCTATCTCCTCCGCCATCCGGGCCGCATCGGCCACCGTGACCGGTGCGCCAGGTCCGTGGAACGGCAGGTTCACGCCGATGCGGGGTCGCCTCACGTCAGCCATCCGCCGTCCACCACCAGCACATGCCCGGTCACGTAGGAGGCCGCCTCAGAGGAGAGGAAGTCGACCGCCGCGGCTATGTCGGTCGGCTGTCCCAGGCGCCCTAGGGGGATCAGGGTTCCGGTCTGTTCCGCGGCTCGTGACTCGCCGAGGACGGACCGCACGAGGTCGGTGTCGACGGTTCCCGGCGCTACCGCGTTCACCCGGATCCCGTGAGTGGCCAGTTCCCGGGCGGCCGCAATGGTGAGCATCCGCACCGCCCCTTTCGACGTGTCGTAGGGAACCATCGGGGAGGTGGAGGCGGAAAAGGCCGAGGTCGAGGCCGTGTTGACGATGCAGCCGGCGCCGCGGGGGATCATCACCTTCGCCGCGGCCTGGATTCCGAAGAAGACACCTCTGAGGTTGACGGCCATCAGCGCGTCGAAGTCGTCGGGAGACACGTCGACCAGGGGGCGGATCCAGCCGATACCTGCGTTGTTGACCATCGTGGCCAGGGGCACCTCCCGGTCGACCCGCTCCACCACTTCTCCGATCGCCCCGACGTCCCGGACATCCAGTCTCAGCGGATGGACATCCAGCCCCTCGGCACGGAAACCCGCGGCCGTCTCCGCTTCGCCCGCGATGTCGGCTATGAACACCGTGTCCCCGCGCCGGGCGAGCCGTTCCGCGATACCGCGCCCGATTCCCCTTGCTCCTCCGGTCACGAGCGCGCCGTTCCGTGATCCCCTATCCACTCCTGGCCTTTCTGCCGACGGAATTGCTGACCGCCGCAGGGTAGCGGGAGGAGGTTGGGCCGATTCGAAGAGCGTTCCGAGGAAGGTGCTGAACAATGACGATTGCCGCTGGTGGATTGCTCAGCACCCTCCTAGAAACGAGGACAGAGTTGTCCCTCCGTCCGCTGAACTGCGATGGCGCCAGGGACCGCAGGACCCAACTTTGGGGTCTTCGCCACCCTCCTACCCGAAGCCGAGCCCGGCCAGCCACGCGCCCCTCGGATGGCGTGCCGCCACGGAGAGGTCGCCGGGCCGGTCGATGTCCAGGGCGAACCCGAGTGACACCACAACCGAGGGACGGCGGCCGGCATGGAGATGGCGGTGGAAGCTCCCGACGCCGTAGGAGAACGGGAACGGACCGGAACCTCCCAGAGCTGAGGTGCCACCGTCGTAGGAGAACGCGACCGCCTGCCGACCGGCCCGTACCGGCCGCAGCGCTTCCTGCACTTCTTCGGATGTGAGGCAGGGCAGGTCGGAGTGCAGGATCAGCCAGGGACGCCGGTCGGCGTATCCGACCACCTCTGAGGCTGCTCCGTTCAGGCCCCCTCCGGGCGGATCCGCCAGCACGTCGTGGGATCGGCGCCGGGCCCAATCCCGAACGTCGGGGGCCGATGACACGATCAGGGGTGCGACTCCCGCTTCCTCTACGACGTCAGCGGTGTGGGTGGCCAGCGACCGAGCGAGGAGAGCTCTGGAAGGTGGAGCGTAGGCGACCGCCAGTCTCCGGTAGGCGTCCCGGAAGGACCGGATAGGCAGGGCGACGACCGGGTCGGGCACCGCCGGCTCACGTTCCCGTCGTCTGTGCTTGCCTGAGCCGGCGGAGCGGGCGCTCATCGATCGGCATGTGGATGAGCGCGGCAGCGACACCGAGGGCCACTCCTAGCCACCAGACGGGACCGTACGACCCGGTGCGGTCGTAGAGGTAGCCGCCCAGCCACACGCCTATGAAGCTGCCGATCTGATGGGACAGGAACACGAGACCGAAAAGCGTTGCCAGGTAGCGGACACCGAAGATCTGCTCGACGATCCCGGTTGTCAGGGGAACGGTCGAGAGCCAGAGGATTCCCATCACGGCTGCGAACACGTAGATGGTGACGGCGGTCTTGGGAGCGAGCAGCATCAGCGCGATGGTGAGGGCTCTGAGCGCGTAGATACCGGCCAGGCCCCGCTTCTTCGACCAGCGCTGGCCGAAGACGCCGCTGCCGAACGAGCCGACGATGTTGAATGCGCCGATCAGTGAGAGAGCGATGGCGCCGACCGACGCGGCGAGTCCCAGATCCTGCACGAAGGCCGGGAAGTGGACGGTCATGAAGGAGATCTGGAATCCGCAAACGAAGAAGCCGCTCGAGAGGAGCACGTAGCCGCGGTGTCCGCGGGCCTCGGCCAGCGCCTCTCCTAGGGACTGGTCGGCGACGGGCTCCGCCTTTGTGGCGCTCGCGTTGGGCAGCACGAAGGCCAGCGGGATGATCACCAGTGTGAGAGCTGCCACCGAGAGGAGGGCCGGGTACCAGCCGAATGTGGTGATGAAGCCCTGGCCGACCGGTGAGAACAACACCTGCCCGAAAGAGGTGGCCGCCGTGCCCAGACCCAGTGCCAGGGAACGCCGCTCAGGGCCGACCGTCCGGGCCATGGCGGCCAGGACGAGAGAGAAACTGGAGAAGGCTATCCCGATCCCCACCATCACGCCCGCAGTCAGTTGCAGCACCAAGCCGCTCGCCGACGACGCCATGCCCCATGTCCCGAGCGCGTAGATGATGGTTCCCGCACACAGCACGTAGCGGGGTCCGTACCGGTCGGCGATCACCCCTGCCACGGGCATGCCGATACCCCACATCAGATTCTGGATGGCGAGGGCAAGAGCGAAGGTCTCCCGGCTCCAGTCCTGGGCCAACGTCATCGGTGCAAGGAACAGCCCGAAGATGGAACGCACTCCGTACCCGACCGCGGCGATCACGCAGCCGGCGACTATCACGATCACCGGCGTTCGCCAGTCCTGCAAGCTTGTTCTCGACATACTGCCAGGGAGCCTCGAATGGTTGGTGGTGCAGGGGCTTCTCTTGCGGCCGGCCTGCGTGGCTAGGAGCCCTCAACGAGATCGAGCCGACCGCTCAGTGATGCTACATCGTCGCCACTCCGGGACCATCTCGATGGTCCTGCCTCGCGATCGGGTCGAACCGAGTCTCTCGCCACTGGACGGGTTTGCAGGGGGACTGTGGTGCTATACAGGGACGGTTTGGCTCTTGAGACATACTCCGGCGCGTGTCGACCACGCGGATGAGGGTTGCCGGCGGCCTCGCGATCGGCGGGTTGCTGGCGGCTGGATGGTGGCAGTTGCTGTTCCTCCCGCTGGGGGCAAGCCACGACGGACGGATCAACGGTCGGTTCGGGCTTGTGGTCCGGAACTTCCTGGAGGCGGGTCTGCCGGGATCGGGTTTCCTGGCGTCGATGGAACCTTTCTCCGATGTTCCCTACACGCATCATCCCCCGCTGCTGAACATCCTCCACGCGGTGGTCGGGTCGGTACTCGGGCAGGGCGAGTGGCAATTGCACTCGATCGGATACGTGGCGGGTTTGGGTACGGTGGCCGGGCTGCTGTGGTTGGCTCGGGAACTCGACCTCGGGGCGGGCGCTCCAGCAGTCGCCTTGGCGCTCGTTGCCGTGACCCCGATGTTCTGGATTTACGCCCGTCTCGGGCTGGGTGTCTCCCTGATCGTTGCGTTCCTCGCTCTCTGGTGCCGCTACCGGCGAACGGGCGACCATCGGCTACTCCTACCGCTTGCCGCCGGTGTGGCCGGGTTCGGTTCTTGGACAGGGGTGCTGGTCGTGGCTTTCGCATCGGCGGAAGGCAGCAGAGAGGCGCGCTACCGGCGGACGGCGGTGTGGATGGGCATAGCCGGGCTGGGAGCGGCCACCGCGGCGCTGGTATGGGCGGTGGGCGCCGGCCAGGTAGCGGAGTTGGTCGGCCACGCCGGGGACAGGTTACGCTGGCCCGCCTGGTCGGACCTTGTGACCACCTACCGGTGGTTCTACCAGACGTTGTTCCCCGGGTGGTTCCGGTGGGCGATCCTCCCCGCGCTCGCCATATCCCTGGCCGACCGCAGGACGCGCATGGTGTCCATGACGCTGCTAATGGCACTCGGGGCCTGGACCCTGGTCGCACCCGGCGCGGCACTGATCCACGACTACTGGACATACCCGCTGCTCGCGCCGGTCTTCCTGGGCCTGGCGGCCGGACTGCAGAGGCTCCGGGACCATGTCGCGAGTGAGCGGACGACGATCGGGGTCTACGTGGTCCTGCTGGTGCTGGCTGCAACCGGTCTCGCTCGCGTTCCGGACTACCGGGACGCCTACTTTCTGGCCCCTTCCGAGGCAGGAGCCCTCATCAGAGACGTCCCCCCCGCACCCGGTCAGGCGACCGCCTGGGTACTCGAAGGTGTAGACCCACTCCCCAGGTGGGTCAGCTACTACTGGGACCTGCCAACTGAAGAGGTCGACTCCGGAAACATCGAGCGAATTGGAGACGGAGAGGTGGTCCTGGTCCGCCTTGACCAGACACCGGAGTGGGTCCAAGCCGGTCTGCAGGTGGAAGCCCAGAAGGGCCGGTACGCGCTAGCGATCGGCCATGCTCTCCGATCCGACCGGTAGGCGAAGGCCGAAGGGGTCTCGGCTCGGATCGGTCGCTCGATCGGGGATGCCCCGGATCGGAGAGCCGTGGCCGTAAACTGCCGGTCACATGAGGCCATCACGCACCCCTATCGCGCCGCGCCTCCTGTCGGGTTGGACCGTTGCTGTGCTCGTGGCTCTGGTAGTGCTGGTGGCCTGGCTACCGGACCTTGACCTTCCGCTGGGAGACAGCGACGACGGGCGCATCCTGGCCCGGTTCGGGCTTCAGGCCCGCAACTTCTGGGAGAAGGGGGCCGCGGAGTCGGAATACGGCGCTCTGATCGAACCGTACATCAGGGCCGAGTACGGGATCCCCCCCGGTGAGACACCCCCGCGGGAAGCGGTGACCTACGCCCACCATCCCCCGTTGCAGACATTCGTCTCGATCCTGTCGGTGGGAATGCTGGGGGACACCCTGGTCGGGCTACGGGCGGTCGGCTTCCTGTTGGGGGCCTCGACCATCTTGTTCATGACGGCCTTGCTCAGGGTAAGGGGCCTCGCTTGGGGCCCGACACTCCTCTCGGTAGGAGCGATGGCCAGCACCGGCTTCTACTTCGTGTACGGCCGCATAGGAGTCGGTTTCTCCCTGATCGTGGCTTCGGTGGCGGCTGTCGCCTACCTTCGGGAGGCTCGCGATCCGCCTGTTCCGATCCAAGCGGCGGTGGCCGTCCTGGCCTGCCTGACGGCCATGCAGTCATGGATTGCAATGGCCGCGATGGGTCTTCTTCTGCTGTGGCTCCTTGTTCGCAAGGGTTGGGAACCAGTGACCTGGTGGGTAACGCTGGGTGCGGTTGCCGGGGTCCTGATCACCGCTGCCTGGCTGCTCAGCGGCACCGATACGGCGGAGTTGGCGAATCGCGTGGCGTTCAGGGTTGACACCACCCGCGGGAGCTTCGGGGAGTTCCTGGCCAGGCAGTGGCGCTTCGCCGGACGCTTCACCCCGGTCTGGTTCCGCGTCCTGGCGCCTCTCGCGCTGGTGGCCGGTCTGGTCGACCGGCGCACGCGGATACCCGTAGCGATCACCCTCGGTGTGGCCGCTGCCTGGACATTCGGTCTGCAACAAGGAGCCTGGATCCACCTCTTGTGGAACTTCCCGTGGTTGGCGCCTATCACGATCGGGCTCGGGGCGTTGCTGGACGCGGCCAGACGCGTACTCGTGCAACGTGCGGTTCGGGCAGCGAGCGTAGCGGCTGTCGTAGTACTCGCCGTGACCCTGTATGGGGTGGCGACGGGCACGACCCGCGACAACTACCTCACGCTTCCGGCGGACGCCGGGAGGCTCATGGAGCGTCTGGCGATCTCCGCGCCGCCGGGAAACATGTGGGTGACGCCCGGGATCGGGACCCCGCGGTGGGTCTCCTACTACCTGGACGCACCGGTGTGGACCCTGCGATCCGAGACCCGGCACGACCTCGCCCCGGAGGACCTCGTGCTGGTACGCACCGACCGGGTTCCCGACGAGTTCCCGGAGGACTGGCAGGACACTCCCGTACTGGCCGAGGGTCGGTACCGCTTGATCCGGGGAGAGGTACTGCTCGGATGACATCGCCCGATCCCGCCAGGGGGAGTCCGAGATGGTGACCGCCGCCCGACCGTCCAGGGTGCGGGGCAACGACTGGCGCAAGGTGAAGGTCCCTCCCGTCGAGGAGTTCGTTCCAACGCTTCCCGTGTCCGTGGTGATCCCCTACTACGAGGCACCCGAGGCTCTCGCCCTCACGCTGGCCGCTCTGGAGGGGCAGACGTACCCGAGCGACCTGATCGAGGTGATAGTGGTGGATGACGGCTCGACCGTCCCCCTACGCCTGCCCGCGGGGGGAGCACTCGACGGGACGGGCATCCGCCCGGGCCGGCGGGGCGCCGGGGGGGGGGGTAAGACCTCGGCGTGCCGGTCATCCGCCAGGACCGGCGGGGCTTCGGGGCGGCCCGGGCCCGCAACCGGGGCGCCCGGGCTGCGTCGCATGATGTCCTGGTGTTCCTCGACTGCGACATGATGCCGGAGGCCGGCTGGCTGGCCGCCCACGCCCGCTGGCACCACACGGTGTCGGATGCATTGACGCTCGGGTTCCGGGCCCACGTGGAGGCGGACGGTCTCGACCCGGGGACGGTGAGGAACCGGCCCGGCTCGCTGGAGGACCTGTTCTCGGACCGGCCTGCGGAGCGGCCGGAATGGATCGAGTTCCACATGGCCCGCACCAACGAACTCACGTCGACTGCGGATGACATCTTCCGGGTGGTCACTTCCGGAAACCTGGGTGTCGGCAAGGGCTTCTTCGAGATGGTGGGGGGCTTCGACGAGTCGTTCACGCAGTGGGGCGCGGAGGACACCGAGTTCGGGTACCGGGCGTTCACGTGGGGAGGGCTGCTGGTGCCCGAACGCCGGGCCTTCTGCTGGCACCAGGGCGCGGGCGCAGCACCCAGCGAGGAGGAGAGCCGCAGCCTGGACCTCCAGCAGGCCAAGATCGCCCATCTGATCGCCCATTACCGGTTCCGGCGGGCCTCGCCGGGTCGCACTTTTGCGGTGCCCCAGTTCGTGGTGTCCGTGGAGACCGGGGACGCTCCCATAGACCAGGTGTTTGCGGTGATCGAACGGGTTCTGGGGGACCGCATCCATGACCTGGTGGTGAGGGTCGAGGACCGGGCGGCGGACGCGAGTTTCGAGTTGATCCGTCGCCACTTCGGACCCGATCCGCGGGTCCGGTTCGGGCAGCCGGACCAGGCTCTGGACGAATTCCCGACCGCTTCCTTCCACATGAGGGTGCCGCCCGGAGCGGACCTGGCTGCCAACGTCGTCTACACGATGAGAGCCGAGCTGGGAGGATCGGTGCAGGCGACCATGGCCCTGGGCGACGGTTCGCAGGTGTCGATCATCAGGACGTGGGCGCTCCACCGATCGAGGCGTAACGGCAGGAAGGTCGAGGAGATGGGTGCCACGGTCACGGTGAAGGCCGGAAGCCTGGTGCCGGTGAGCACCAGGAAGAGACGTAGGGACACTTTGGCGGTCCTGATCCGCTGGTTCCGCTCCCGGTCGCGGAAGACCTACTGGACGCTCCGCCGTATCAGAGCCAGGGTGTTCGGCCTGGTCAGAGCCATACTGCGTATCCGCAACCCGCGTCAGGCCCGGCAGTTCCTCAAGTGGCTGGCAGGGGCTGTTCACACCCGGCTCCAAGTGTGGTTGCCGTCCGTCTTCCGCCCACCGGTGGAGGCGCTACCGGCGGCGGATTACCCGCTCGGGGCGGAGATCGTGGCGGTCGGGGAGCACGCCGGCGCGGTCCTGGGCGCCTCCGGGAGGGTACGCCGTGTCCTGGACGAGCGCCATACCGATCTGGTGCTCGCCGAGCGAGCCGCGCCGGTGGGGACGGGCCTTGATCCCGACGTGCCGGTGGTCCTGCTCTCGGAACAGCCGGTCCAACTCTCGGTCCCTGCTTTCGATCCGCGTTCCACCAACCCGATCGGCTGGAGACGGGATGCCGATGCCGGAATCGGAGGGCTCGGCCCTGTGGAGATGCTCCCGCCCGGTACCGTCGCGGACGGCGCTGTGCAACTCGGGGATCGGGACCGGCTCCTGCGTGTCCGCTATGCCGTCGATGTGGCCGCCTTCCACCCCGATCCGGTCAGCCGGGCGGGGACTCTCGCCGCGCTAGCCGCCACGGGCGTGGTCGTGTGGCTGGCCGATGCCGACCCGGACCTGGAGGCGGCCCTCGGATCGGGCCTGTATCGGCTCATGCGCGACGAACGCATCCTCCATGCCGATCCGGGGGAACGGGAACTCCTCAGCGTCGCCATGCGCCGGGAGGCGCACAGGACCCATTCGCTGGCCGCCCGAGCTTGCCGGATCATCTCCGCCGCCCCGGCGCTCGACCCACCAAGGGTGCCGGACGTGACCGTACTGGCCGTCGCCGCCCATCCGGAGTTGCTTTCCGGCCTGCTCGACTCCGTGGCGTGCCAGACCTATCCCCGGCTCGACGTGGTGCTGGTTCTCGACGGCGACGGATTCGGGTCTGATGTCCAACGGGTAGCAGAGGCATTCAAGCATCCGGTCCGGGTGATGAGGGTGGGCGGCTCCGAGAACCTCGGCGCAGCCCTCAACCGGGCCGTGACCGTGTCGCGAGGCGCGCTGATCGCCAGGATGGACGATCGCAATCTGTACGGGCCCGAACACTTGTGGGATCTGGTTGTGGCCCGCCAGTACTCGCGTGCCGAACTGGTCGCCAAAGGCGCCGAGTTTCTCTACCTGGCCCATCTCGACCGGACGATCCATCTCCACGTGGGCCAGGGCGAGGGATTCGCCAACGCGACCAGCCCACTAGCAGACGGCGCGATGCTCATCTCCCGTCATGATCTGGAGATGGCGGGGGGATGGCGCAGGATCCGCGTGGGGGTCGGAAAGGCCCTGGCGGAGGATGTGGCCGCGATCGGCGGTGCTGTCTACCGGACCCACGGAGCCGGGCTGGTTCAGATGATCAAGGGTTCGGCCGAGGAACGGAGGCACGAGGACGCCTACCTCCTCTACCAGGCCGGAGAAGCGTGGGATGGATGGCACCCGGAACGGGTGGGTCTCGACCGGCGCGCCCTGCCGTTCGCGGAGAGGCGCGGCGGGAGTCCCGGAGCGGTTCCTCCGCTGCGCGAGGCAGGGGACCGGGGTCCCCAACCGGCGAAGGTGCGCGGCAACGACTGGCACCGGGTGGATGTTCCGTCGCTCGAAGAGTTCGTGCCGACCCTGCCCGTGACGGTGGTGGTGCCCTACTACGAGGCGCCCGAGGCTCTGGAACTGACGCTGGCGGCTCTTGAATGCCAGACCTACCCGAGGGACCTGTTCGAGGTGGTGGTCGTGGACGACGGTTCGAATATCCCGCTCCGGCATCCAGGCCACACCGACCTCGATGTGAGGGTCGTGCATCAGGAGGATCTGGGATTCGGTCTGGCGAGGGCCCGGAATACGGGAGCCCGGGCCGCCTCCCACGGGATCCTCATCTTCCTGGACTGCGACATGATGCCGGAGGCGGGCTGGCTAGCGGCGCACGCCCGCTGGCATCATGCTGTCAGCGACGGGCTGACACTCGGTTTCCGGGGCCATGTCGAGGTGGACGGGGTCGACCCTGGCATGGTGCGGGACCGGCCGGGTTCCTTGGGGGATCTGTTCTCGGATCGTCCCTCGGAACGGCCCGAGTGGATCGAATTCCACATGAAGCGCACCGACGACCTCACGTCCTCGGCGGATGACCTGTTCAGGGTGGTCACGGGAGGGAACCTCGGGGTTTCGAGGGACTTCTTCGAAACCGTTGGGGGGTTCGACGAGTCGTTCACCCAGTGGGGCGCCGAGGACACCGAGTTCGGCTACCGGGCCTTCACCCGTGGAGCCCTGCTGGTGCCGGTTCGGGAGGGATTCTGCTGGCATCAGGGGGTTGGAGCGGCGCCAAGCGAGGCGGAAAAACGTAGCCTGGAGCTGCAGCGGGCCAAGATCGCCCACCTGATCGCTCACTACGGGTTCCGCGGGGATGTTGCCGGGCGGTCCTACACCGTGCCGCAGTACGCGGTCACCGTCGAAGCGGGCTACGTGCCGGTGGATCGCCTGTACCAAGTGGTCGAACGGATCCTCGGTGACCGCGTGCACGACTTGGTGGTGACGATCGAGGACCGGCCCGACGACGAGAGCTACGAATGGCTGCGCCGCCAGTTCAAACCCGATCCAAGGGTGCGGTTCGGGCCGGTACACACCGTGCTCGACGAGTTCCCCATCTCTTCGTTCCATGTGACCATTCCCCCAGGTTCCGATATAGGTGAGAACGTCGTCAAGACCCTCCGCAACAAGCTCGGTCAGGCCGTCTACGGGACCATGAGCCTTCCTGACGGGTCCCGCGTGTCGATCGTCCGTGCCTGGGCACTCCACCGGGCCCGGCGGGCGGGCAAGACCATTGCCGACTGGGGTGCGATGGTGACCGCGGAGGCCGCCGAGACGGCGCCCTCATATGCGACGGTTCTCCGTTCCCGTCCGGTTGCCCGGCGACTCCGGCGAGCCGGTTCGAAGGCCGGGCGGATGCTCGAGGAGTTCCGCCGAGTCCGTAGCTTCGGCCAGGCCTGGCTGTTTGCCAGATGGTTCGCAGGCGCGGTGGGATGGCGCCTCCGGGGGGCTCGCCGCTACCGCCGATCGCGTACTCGCATCAGCGATACCGGTACGGGCTCCGACCGGCTCCTCGAATCCGGGCACATGGCCCTGTTCGGCGGCCCCGGTGCCGGATACCCGTTGGGGGGCGAAATGGTCACGCTGGGTCCCCAGGCAGTGGACGTTTTCGGTGCCTCCATAAGGGTGGGGCGTTCCCTCGACGGAAGGCAGGTGGACCTGATCGTGGCGGATGGTCCCGAGATTGTGCAGGAGAACGAGGTCCCGGCCGTGTATCTCTCGGAGGTTCCGGCACTCTTGTCGGTTCCAGCCTTCGACCCCGTGAGGATCAACCCGATGGGTTGGCAGAGGGCACACCGGAAAGGTGTCGGTGCGCTCGGTCCGCTGGGCGCGCTACCACCCGGGAACCCGGCCGACCATACCGTCAGGCGTCGTGACCGGGACACTTTGCGCTCCGTCCGCCACCTGGAGGATGTCGCCGCCTTCCACGCCGACGTGACGAGGCGAGCCGCAACGCTGGCGGCCTTGGCCGGACGGGGGGTGGTGGTCCATGTGGCCGACCACGACCCGGATCTCGAGTCCCGGCTGGGATCCGAACTGTACGGGCTCATGTCCGCACCCGACATCCCGGACGCGGACCTCGACAGCCGGGAGTTGCTCAGCATCAGGATGCGCCGGGCTGCCCTCCGGGAACACACGCTACGAGCCCGGGCTCGCCAGATCATAGGTGCCGGACTTCCGGACCCTCCCGCGCTGCCCGAGGTGTCGGTGCTGGCGGCGACCAAGCGTCCCGAGATGGTTCCAGACCTGCTGGCTACCGTGGCTGCTCAGACCTACCCGAGGTTGGAGCTCGTTCTCGTCCTGCACGGGGACGGGTTCGGGGCCCATATCGAGGGAGCCGTGGCGGGTCTCGGGATCGCCGCCCGGGTCCTGAGGGTGGACGGGCGCCACCGCTTCGGAACCGTGCTCAACAGGGCGGTATCCGTTTCGGGGGGAACCCTGCTCGCCAAGATCGACGACGACGACGCCTACTCGGACGAACACATCTGGGATCTGGCGGTGGCCCACGAGTACTCGGGCGCCGAACTGGTGGCAAAAGGATCCGAGTTCGTGTACCTGGCCCGGTCGGACCGGACCATCCACCGATTCTGCGGGAAGGGGGAGGTCGCCTCGCAGATCATCTCCGTAGCCGGAGGGACGATGCTGATCTCCCGCCACGACCTCGACGCGGCGGGAGGATGGAGGCGGGTTCCGAGAGGAGTCGATGTGGCTCTCATCGAGGATGTGAGGCGGGCCGGAGGCCAGGTGTACCGGACCCATGGGTTCGGCTACGTGCTGGTCCGGCACGGTTCGGGACACACTTGGGAGAACGACGACAGCTACTTCCTCCGGCACGCCGAACACTCCCGGCCCGGTTGGGCACCGGAGTTCGCCGGTCTGGCGCCTGACGCCCTGCCACCCGGTTTGGCAGCCAACCGCCGACTGTCCTGACGGGGCTCGGCCTGCCGCAGGCGGCGTGCCTGGAGGACCAAAAGAATCAGGGTTAGGTGCACCAATCCGGTACTTCGGAGCGGGAACCGGAGTCGACGCGAGGGTCGTCGCCCACCCTGGGTCCCGATTCTTGAGGTCGATAGGGGTAGCCAATGGCCGTTGGCGCCATGACGTACCACCCCCCCTGGGACCGCCCGCCCTCCATACTGATCTGGTTGTTAGTTACCCGGTATCGCTATATACCGGGCTTCGATAGCTATGGCTCGGTAATCGAATGTATTTGTCCTTTCCTCTCCTACACTGGCAGGCGGTGATATTGAGGATTCTGCTGTCGGCGGTGTTGGCCGTATCGGTTCTGCCCGTCGGCACCGTCGGCGCCTTCGCGGCTGACGAGACGTCGTTCATCTTCCAGGGCGCCGGATGGGGTCACGGGGTCGGCATGAGCCAGTGGGGCGCCTACGGCCAGGCGCTGGCCCATCCCGAAAGGTCGGGTGAGGAAATCGCCGCCCACTACTACCCGGGTTCGCAGCCGGCCACGATGAGCGATCTCTCCCTTCCCAACGACCTGCTCCACACCCTGGACCATCCCCTCTGGGTGAATCTTGGCTCGCAGATCACCCTGCTGGAGTTCACCGCCGTGGGAGGACCGCTGGACCTTTGCCTGGACGGCGACGGTGCAGGCCCGTGCCCGAAGCCGGAGCAGCCACTAGAGGGAGAACGCTGGCAGTTCCGCCGCATCGCCCTCAACCAATGTGGCTTCTTCCACGACGGCGAGCTTCAGGGCACGCCGGGCACGTGCAGGGCCTCGATCAACTGGCCCGAGGCCGACGGGGTGCAACTACGCCACGGCGAGGGCAGAGGCAAGATCTGCGCGGTGGGATCCGGTTCCGACTGCGAGTACCGCCATGGCGAATTGAAGATCCGCGACGACCCCATGGAGGTTGGGTTCCACGTGGTTCTGGCGGTGGGCTTCGAGAGTTACCTGAAGGGAATAGCCGAGATCCCGAGCCTGTGGGATCAGCAAGGGGTCAACGAGGCCCAGGTCGTCGCTGCCCGTTCCTACGCCGCCTTCAAATTCCTCCAGTACGAGACCGTGCCACGTGGCGCGAGGCCCAACGTGGATCCGGGAATCAGCGAGGCTCGTATGGACACTTGCTGGTGTCACCTGTACGACAGCACCAAGGATATGAACTACATCGGATGGGCCAGGGAGTCCAGCCAATACTCAGGTCCGTGGCTCGCGGCCGTGGCGGACACCCGGGACCGGGTGCTGACCTACTCCGGTGAGGGGTCCGACAGGTTTACGAAGGGAGGGATCATCCAGGCGTTCTTCTCGGCTTCGTCGGGTGGCGTTACGAGTAGCAACCGCTACGGGTTCTTCTCGGAGTGGAACGGGAACCCGCCGAGGGTGGTCGGGTGGCCCTATCTGATGCCTATCGAGGATCCATGGGACACGGATCCCGGTGTGGGGAACCCCCACGCCTCGTGGGAGCGCCGGGTCGACGGCTCGGCGATCGCCCGTTCCCTCGGCTGGGAAACAGTCACAGCTGCCACGCTGCTGGTAGCGGAGTCGGTGGCCTCACCCGCCCGGGTACGGTTCGACGGGTACCGGGAGGGCGCCGCGGTATCGGCTACGGTGGCCGGTGCCTGGCTCCGGATCGCTCTGGGGCTCAGGTCGTCCAAGATCACGGCTATCGATAGCCAGGGACCCGCCCCGTCACCCGCTCCGAGACCTGACGAGACGCCGGTGGCGCCGCTCGAGGAGGATCCCACACTCGAGATAGGCAACGAGGGGGGAAGCCGCCCCGAACTACCCTTCGATCTCCTTCCCCCCTTCCCGGATGCCACGGGGACGGTTCATTCGGAGGGGATCCAGGCAATCCGGCAGGCCAGCATTACTTTGGGATGCGGGACGGGTCTGAACTTCTGTCCCGAGAGTGTCGTGACCCGTGGCGCCATGGCCACCTTCCTCCTCAGAGCACTGGGACTCGAACCGGCGGACGGGAATCGCTTTACGGATGTCTCCGCAGGACACCGGCACCGGGGCGCCATTTACGCCATAGCCGAACTCGGGCTCACTCGTGGGTGCGGTGGTGGAACCCGGTTCTGTCCCAACGATCCGGTCACCCGGGGAACCATGGCCGTGTTCCTCGCCCGCGCCCTGGAACTCCAGCCGGGCCGGCCGGACGGCCGGGAGTTCTCCGATGTGCCCGCCGACCATCGCCTCAGCGGTGAGATCTACGCCATCGCTGAGAGAGGTATCACGGTAGGTTGCAGGGATGGAACCCGGTTCTGCCCCAACGATCCGGTGACTAGGGGTTCGATGGCCACTTTCCTAGCCAGGGCGTTCATCTGGGAGGGAACCTCACCTCCTGGTTCTTAGCAGGAGGAAGCCCGTCCCCCAGGCGAGGTGCATGGTCGGAATGACGATGGGCAGCAAGCATACGGCCCCATCGCGCCGGTGGATCGAGACCGTGATGGTCGCGATGCCCAGGAACGTTGCGTAACTAGCCGGAACCAACCACCAGAACGGAATCCCTATCACTCCGGCCAGCGCCGACAGGATCAAGCCGATCACCAGCAGAGGAGGCGCGGTCTGGCGGGCGACGAGAGATCCCGGGTTGCGCATCAGCATCACCCGCTTCCACCGTCCGTAGTCGAGGTACTGGCGCCACAAAGCTCCGAGCGACGACCGGGGACGGTAGGTGACCCGGAGTCGCGGATCGAACCACACTATTCGCCCTGCTCGGCGCAGCCGGTAGTTGAGTTCGTAGTCCTGGTTGCGGAGCAGGTCGGTATCGAAACCACCTACCTCCTCCAGGACGTCACGAGGGAAAGTACCGAGGTACACCGTGTCGGTCGGACCCGGGACCGACGAGTACCGGAAACGGGCGTTCCCCACGCCGAACGGCGTTGTCATGGCGATGGCCACCGCCCGCTCGAGGAACGTGGTGCCCTTGGCAAACTGCCGACCACCGACGTTGGCTGCTCCGGTCTGGCCCAGGATCTCAACCGCTAGGCGCACGTAGTCGGAAGAGAGCTCGGAGTGCCCGTCGCATCGCACCACTACGGCTCCCTTGGACGATGCGATGGCCCGGTTCAGACCGGCTGCCGCCGACTGATCCGGATTGTCCACCACCCGGAGGCGGGGCTCCTTGGCCGCCCGGCGCAGGAGGATGGCCGATGTGCCATCCGTGCTCCTCCCGTCGGCTACCACGACTTCGATCTCCCCCGGATAGTCCTGGCCGAGAACGGCGTTCAGTGTTGCCTCGATGTGCGTCGCGTCGTTGCGCACCGCCATCACCACCGAGACGCGCGGGAACTTTGATGGGACTGGTTTCTCCATGCGGTCCCGATTGTCGCAGGCCGGGTTCCGTATACTGCGCATCCCACTCCGCCTGTGGGAGGGTGTTTGGGCGCCGCGTGTCGTTGTGGACGGGTGGCGGGTGTCAGAAACGGGGTCCATGCTCGGGTCGGAAGTGCTGTTCAATCCCGCGGTCTTGCTGGCAATGTGGGCGGCGGGGATACTCGGATCGGGTGCTGTGGTGGCACGCTTGCGTATCACCGGCGCCGGATACCTGTGGCTCACCGTCGGGACGGCTGTCCTCGCGGGTGGGGGCGCCTGGTTGTTCGATCCCGGTCCGGTCGCCGTCGCAGCGTTGCTGATCGCTGCCGTGGCGGGCTCGGTGGGCCGGAAGTCTCACGTCGCGGGTGCTCTCATGGCGGTGTCCGCAGCCGCTTTCTTCCTTGTGGCCGCCCGTGGAAGCTTCGCAATCTCGGCGCTCACCGGCAGCGTGGCCCTGGGTGCCATAACCTCCGGGATGCTCTTGGGCCACTGGTATCTGGTTGATCCGCGGATACCCCGCCGGCCCCTGCAACATCTGGCGGTGGCCGGGGCGGCCGGTGTCGTTCTCGATGCCGCCGCTGTGTTGGGGCCGACCATTCCTCCGGCCGACTCAGCGGTGCTTGCAGTCGTCTCGCTGGGTCTGGCCGCTGTGAGTTGCCTGCTGATGGTGGCGGTCTGGTTCGCTCTCAGGTACCCGTCATATTCCGGCGTGATGGCGGCGACCGGTCTGAGTTACCTCGCGATCCTCACCTGTCTCGGATCGCTCACCATGGCAAGGGTGGTGGCGGAGGGCGCTCTGGCTCTTCGTTAGCCCCGAGTCTTCAAGTGGGGGTTTGTTCTGGAGGAAGGGTGTGCGATATCCACCACGGGCCGTCGAACGACGACATAATGCCTGGTCAGAGGGAGACGGGCCGTTGCTCCCCACCGCTTTCCACCACCCTCCTGCCGGCGTTCCGACGGTCCCGTCTCGGCCCGGCGCGACCTCTACCCACTGGGTGAAGCCCGGTCCCGTCACGGTGATGTGGTTGATGTGGCATGGTGCCGTGGGTGTGTCTGGAAAGCGAGGAGTCAGGGCTAGCATTCCGGGCGGTGGTCCCACCGACCGCCTGCCGCGCGACAAGGAGAATCCCCGTGGATATAAGGTTCGTTCAGTCTCTCCCCGAGGCGATCTCCGAGGCCGGAGTTCTGGGTCTGGCCGTCGGTCCCGGCCTCTCCTGGTACGGGGATGGAGGGAACCACATCGCTTCTCTGACCCCCGGTTTCGAGGACGCCGCAGCGAGAGCCGGCTTCGACGGCAAGGCAGGCCAGAGCTTGACCTACCCGACCGGGGTATCCCGCCCGCACACCGTGGTGGCGCTCGGTCTCGGCGAGGATCCTGGCATCGAAACCATGCGGAGGGCGGCGGGGACCCTGGGTCGGAAGGTCCGTAAGGAGGTGGCGGTGGCCACGACCCTGACCCAGGCCGGTCCTGCAAGTCCGGTGGTCGAGGGTTTCCTCATGTCCCAGTACTCCTACGACCGCTACCTGAGCGAGCCGGATCCGGCCCGGACGGCGTCGCTGCTTCTGCTGGGTGACGAGCGAGCAGCCGAGCGAGACGCCGGAGCGGTTGTCGCGGAAGCCGTGTGCCTGGCCCGCGACCTCGTCAACACGCCTGCCCGGGAAAAAGCCCCGGACGCTATCCGGTGCCAGGTCGAGGAACTGGCGGGCGACACAGGCATCAGGTTGGTGGTCCACGACGAAGCGGCGCTGATCGAGGGAGGCTTCGGGGGCGTGCTCGGTGTGGCGGTCGGCTCGGACCGTCCTCCGTGCATGCTGGAACTCTGGTACGAACCGGAAGGAGCCACCGCGCTGATCGCGTTCGTGGGCAAGGGGATCACCTTCGACTCCGGGGGGCTGAGCATCAAGCCGGCCAAGGCGATGGAGACGATGAAGACCGACATGTCGGGGGCGGCTGCGGTCATAGGGGCTATGCAGGCGATTGCCCGTCTTGGCATCCGGGTGAAGGTGCTGGGTCTCACACCCCTGACCGACAACATGCCCGGACCCATGGCAACCAAGCCTGGAGACGTGCTCACGACCCGCAACGGCAAGACCATCGAGGTGTTGAACACCGACGCCGAGGGCCGATTGATCCTGGCCGACGCCTTAGCGCTGGCGGCCGAGTACGAGCCCGACCTCATGGTGGACCTCGCCACCCTGACCGGGGCCTGCAAGGTGGCCCTCGGCGACAAGATCGCAGGGGTCATGGGCAACGACGACGCCCTGGTGAAGCGGATCACGACGCTGGGACGGGACACAGGCGAGCGCATGTGGCACCTGCCCCTTCCCGACGACTACCGCTCGCAACTGAAGACCCCCATGGCAGACATGCGGAACATAGGAGGGAGATGGGCCGGTGCTCTCACCGCTGCGCTGCTGCTCGAGGAGTTCGTCGGTGACGTCCCGTGGGCCCATCTGGACATCGCCGGTCCGGCCCGCTGGGTCGAGAACGAGAACTACCAGGTGAAGGGGGGTTCGGGTTTCGGGGTGAGGACGCTGGTGGCATTGGCAGCCGATGTGGCCGTCAACGGCGTGTAGCGGCCTGTCACCCGCTGGCTGAATCATTGCGAACAGGCCGCCGCCGAGTCACCACTACGGTTCGGGCAGGTGGTGGCCGGGGACCGGATTTCCCGCGGATAGAGCCGTCCTGCGCACTATTCTGATTCCCGGCACCCCGTAGTCCACCGCCGGGGAGATGATGAGGCGCAGGTTCTTGTGGGCCCAGGCCCTGCTGGACGGAGCGACCCTTGCGGTCGCGATGGGTCTGGCTTCCCTTGTCAACTTCGGAACCCCGTTCCCCTGGCTCTTCGAGCCGCAGGTGGTGTCCCTCCTGGCGATCATGTTCGCAGGCCTGGCCGTAGCGGAGTGGACCGGGTCGATGCTCCTGGTGGGAAACGCCCCCCGTCCTAGTTACGGGAGGGCCCTGGTGTTGGCGCTCATCGTCCTCGGGAGTACCTCTCTTGCCCTCATAGCCACCCGGGTCTACTTCTCGCGGCCCTTGATCGGCTGGACGATGGCCCTCTTCCTCCTCGGTGCCCTCGGACATCGAGCCCTCCACCGGCGCCGGCCGTGGATGGAGTCGATGGTGCTGGTAACCGATGAGAAGGGGCTGGTGGATGACCTCCGAAACTCTCCGCACGCCAACGTCGTTTCGGTCCTGGATCCTGGGACGAGGGGGCGAATAGAGCCCCTGGCGCCCGGCTTGGTCCTCGGCATAGATTTCAAATCGGTCCTGTCTGATCGGATGGCCCAGTACGTCTCGTCATGCACGCTGGCCGGCTACGATGTCCGACCCCTGTCCCGGATCTACGAAACACACACCGGTCGGATGCCGCTCGTAGCCCTGGCAGAGGGCTGGGAACTGTCGGCACCGGTCCTCCGCGCCGCTCCTTACCTGCCGGGGAAGCGGATATTCGATATAGCGGCCGTGCTGGTGGCCGCTCCCCTTACGATGCTGATCGGCGCGGGGGCGGCGCTCACCATCCGCCTCAGCTCGCCGGGGCCGGTCATCTTCCGCCAGACCCGGATCGGGAGGGGCGGAACGACCTTCACCCAGTACAAGTTCCGCTCGATGTGGGACGGTTCCGACCACGGGGCCCCCTCCTTCACCCGTGAGAAGGACGATCGGATCATACCGATGGGCCGCGTGTTGCGGAGGCTGAGAGTCGACGAGATACCGCAACTGTGGAACGTCCTAAAGGGGGACATGAGCCTGGTGGGTCCCCGACCCGAACAGGTCGAGTTCGTGGAGCGCTTCTCCCGGAGTATTCCGTTCTACTCTCACCGGCACATGGTCCGTCCGGGAGTAACCGGGTGGGCGCAGGTGAACTACGGCTACGCCGACGATGAGGCCGACACCATCGACAAGCTCACGTACGACCTCTTCTACCTCAAGCACATGAGCCCCTGGCTCGATCTCGAGATACTCGGCCGTAGCTTCTGGACGGTCCTCAGCGGCTTCGGCGCCCGGTGAACTCGGTTACCAGTGACAACCGGCTGGTTCTAGCTGTGAAACTGCCGTCGCAGCGAGGAACCCATCCCGAGCAACGGACTACCTAGCAGCGGCCAGGCATGTCTCGTCGTAGTCCACCAGCGCTGGTGGGTTGTCGGGATCACCGCAGGCGGGGCACGCCGGCGCCTTACCGAAGCTCAGAGTCTGGAACTTCTGGGATAGGGCGTCATAGAGGAGTACCCGTCCGACGAGGGGCTCGCCGACCCCGAGCAGCCACTTGAGGGCCTCGGTCGCCTGCAAGGTTCCGATGACTCCTGGGAGGACGCCCAGCACGCCTGCCTCATCGCAGTTGGGGGCCAGGTCAGGTGATGGAGGCGCGGGGAACAGGCACCGGTAGCACGGTCCCGAAGCGGGATCGAACAGGCTGACCTGCCCTTCGAAGCGGAAGATCGCACCGTGAACGACCGGGACACCGGCTCGTACCGAGGCGTCGTTGAGAAGGTACCGGGTGGGAAAGTTGTCGGTTCCATCGACGACCAGGTCGTAGCCTTCGATAAGCCCGAGCACGGTCGACGCGTCCAGGCGGACATCGTGGGTCGGGACGGAGACATCGGGGTTGAGTCCCCGGATGGTCTCCCGAGCCGATAGAACCTTCTTCTGTCCGACCGACCCGACGTTGTGAAGTATCTGTCGCTGGAGGTTGGTCAGATCGACACGGTCATGGTCGACGATCCCGATCGTTCCCACCCCTGCCGCTGCCAGGTACAAGGCTGCGGGAGAGCCGAGACCACCCGCACCCAGCACCAGCACGCGGGCGTCGAGAAGCTGCTCCTGTCCCTTCACCCCGACTTCGGGGAGTCGTAGGTGCCGGTCGTAGCGGCCCTGCTGCGCCACAGACAGACCGAGCGGCAGGTTCCAGGAACCCCCGGCAGCCTTCCAGGCCTGGAATCCGCCCGCCAGCGAGCATGCGCCGGGGTAGCCCATGATCTCAAGAGTCTGGGCGGCGAGGGCCGAGCGGGCGCCAGAAGCGCAGTAGAGGACGATCGTATTGCCTCCCGGCATGCCGGGGGGTCCCACCACCCGGGGCATGGCGCCCTCCAGGACGCCGCGGGGAACATGGAACGCGCCGGGGATCTTGCCCTGTTCCCACTCGACCGACTCCCGCACGTCCACCAGGGTGGTGCGCTCCGGATCGAGAGAGGCCAACTCGGCGACCGAGACCTCCCGGATCTGTCGCCGGGCGGCAATTACCAGATCGAAGTACGAAGCAGGCATGCGAATAGGCTACCCAAGAAGGACCGTTAGATGGTGCGCGGATATGTCGACCGCAACTGCCGGTGGAGATGACGAATCCGATTCCCCACGCGGAATACTCCCCTTTCACCCGCCTGTGTCCGGTAGTCGGGGCGGATCCTCTGTGGTTCCCCAGGTGAGCATCGATCCGCGCGCCCTGATGACAGAGGCCCGTCCTGGCTACTCGCCCAGCAATGTGAGCAGCCTCGTCAAGGCCTTACCGGCGGGTTGTTCGATCTTGATGTCGGCCGCTGCGTCGAAGTCGGTGTGACCCATGTTGACGATGACGAAGGGAACCCCGCGGCGGGCTGCCGCCAACGGTATGTCTGCCGCCGGCCATACGGAGAGGGTGGTGCCCACCGCCACTACCGCATCCGCGTCCCCTGCCATGCCGTAGGCACGGTCCATCTCCCATGCGGGCATGGCTTGTCCGAACGAGACCACCGTCAGCTTGATGATCCCGCCGCAGTGGGGGCAGTGGGGGTCCTCGTCGCCGTTCTCCACGCGATCGAACACCTCTCCGGTCGGCCATCCCGCCGGGCAGGCCAGGCAACGGACCGACCAGACGTTGCCATGCAACTCGACGGTCAACTCGTCAGGCAGTCCTGCGGCCTGGTGGAGGCCGTCGATGTTCTGCGTGACACAGCCTTCGAGGCGCCCCATGCGGGCGAGGTCCACTATCGCCACATGGGCGGCGTTGGGTCGGGCCCCGCGGATCGGCGATGTCGACCACCTCATCCAGCTACGTTTCCGGGCCGCGGAGGACGTCAGGTAGCGGGAGAGGGTGAAGTCGTCGGGATCGACCTTGCTCCAGAGCCCGTCGGGGCCTCGGAAGTCGGGAATCCCAGATTCGGTCGAGATGCCTGCCCCGGTGAACACGAGAACGCGGTTCGCTCCTCGCAGCAGGGTGGCGGCGCCTTCAATGGTGTCCGGCATGGTGCTCGGGATGGTAGGCCGGCCGGACCGCTCAGGGCCCGGAAGGATCAGCCGGCTCGGGAAGTCGGACGGGCTGGGGAGACTTCCTTGTTGTGACGCTGTCTCAGCGCAGGCGGGAGGAGGGAGAGTTGGCGGAGGCCGAGCGGGGGTACCAAGTTCCGAACCCACACCGTCCCGGAGGCGTAATGCACCAGTCCTTCCCGGCAGAGCACGGGCAGGAATAGGGGATGGGGGATGGACCACTGCCGGTGGGCGGCGGCAATGACGCGGAGTAGCTCGGCGACCGCGCCCGGGCCGATGGCCGCCGTCCAGTAGGTACGCACGTAGGGATCGGACGGTTCGAATCCGGTGGCCGAAGCGTCGAGACAAAGGCGGGGTGAGATGCGGCACCGCTTCTGGCCGGGGATACGGAGCGCAGCGCCCGGTGGCGGCGCGATGTCCGTGGCGACGGGAGGACGATCATCCACACGGACTGTTCCGGGCGCTGCGAACCGCATGGAGAATGTTATACCGTGGAGTATGTTTCATATCAATAGGGATAGTAGGATTCTTTTATCGTTCTCAAATCCCTGACAAAAACGGTCAAGCACTCCCAACCACGACGACGAGAGGTTGACCGGCGTTCAGGGCCTCCCCGGCGCCCGGCTCGGTTCGGATCACCCGGTCTACCAGATCCTCATCTTCCACTGCCTCGTAGACGACTTCGACTACCAACTCTCCGGCGAGTTGCCGCCGGATCCCGTCGATCTGCTCGATCGCCGCATCCAGACTCAACCCTCCCACGTCCGGCACCGCGAGAGTGGCTGCGCCGGTCGACACTCTGATCTGCACCGTAGCGCCGTGGTCGGCTTCCGCCCCCTGCTCGGGATCGGTGGAGAGGACGCTTCCAGCCGGCGAGGAGGAGTCGACTTCGACTAGCTCGGGACGCAGATGTGCCGCAAAGACGGCTTCGATGGCGTCTCTCTCGCTCATGCCCGAGACGTTCGGAACCACGGTGAAGGGCACTTCGTTGTAGGTGCTGATCCCTAGACTGCTGGGGAACTCCCCGGCCGGGTACTTGGCGAGCACGATCTCCATGAACTCTTTCCAGATCGGAGCGGGAACCGAGCCGCCGAACACACGGGTGTAGTTCTCGCCGTTGATGACCACATCCCGCAGCGCTATCTGCTCGTCGGGGTAGCCCACCCAGACGGCGGTGGTGAAGTTCGGCACGTAGCCGACGAACCAGGCATCCCGGTAGGCCTGATGCGTTCCGGTCTTGCCGGCCTGCGGTATGCCCTCGATGATCGCTCGGCGAGCCGTCCCGCAACAGACCACCCTTTCCATCGGCCGGCGGACCGCCGCCGCCAGGACCGGATCAAGGGCCTGGTAGGTCTGTACTCCCCTCTGGTAGACCGTGTTCCCCTTGCTGTCGATTATCCGGGAGATGAGGTAAGGCTGGGCATGGACGCCGTTGGTGGCGAACGTGCTGTACGCGGAGGCCATCTCGAGGGGGCTGACCGCGCCGGCCCCCAAGGCGAGCGAGTAGACCTCCTGAAGGTCTGAGGTAATGCCTACGTCACGGGCGGTCCGGATGATGGCCTGGGGGCCCAACTCCACTGCCAATTGCGCATAGACAGAGTTGACGGACGACTCGGTCGCCTGGGATACGGTGATCAACTCGTCGACCCGCCCGGCATTGCGGACCGTCCAGATGTAGCCGCCGTCCGGTCCGCACGGATCATCGCACTCGATCTCGATCGGGCTGCGGGCATCCCAGTACGACTGGAGGCTGCCGCCTTCCTGGAGGTAGGCCGCCAGCACGAACGGTTTGAATGCCGAGCCCGGATTCCGCCTGCCCTGGATTGCCAGATCGAACTGTTCCTGCTCGAAGGGCAGGCCCGACGACATCGCAAGAACCGCCCCGGTGTGGTTCTCGACCATCGCGATGGCGCCCGTGGGCGCCCCCCGGGCGTCGCCGAAACCGTCGACCGGCAGCGGCAGCCAGGACTGGAGTATCCGGTTAGCCGCCTCCTGCATGTCGAGGTCCACCGTCACGAAGATCTCGAGGCCCCCGCCACCCTCGCAGTCTGCTTCGTGGGCGGGGCAGCCGAATACGGCCCGCCGCCTCTCCTCGTTCGTGGCGCCCAGGTCGACGAACTCCGGGTCGTTCAGTATCTGGCGCCGAACCTCGGCTACCACATGGTCGGCCAGGCTCTCGAACGGAGAGTGAGGCTTGATGGCGAACGGCTCCTCCTTCGCCGCGTCGGCTTCCTCGAAGCTGATGAAACCGGAGGTGGCCATAGCGTCGATGACGTCGTCCCGCCGCTCGCGGGCGCGTTCCGGCTGGCGCCGTGGGTCATAGAGCGAGGGGTTCCTAATGGTCACTGCAAGGGTGGCTGCCTCGGCGACGGTCAGGTCGGCGAGTTCCTTCTCGAAGTATTCGTGAGCCGCCGCCCTGACCCCGTACGCGGACCAGCCGAAGTACACGGAATTCAGGTAGAACTCGAGTATCTCGCGCTTGGAGTAATGGTGTTCGAGTTCTATCGCGTAGAGCGCCTCGAGGATCTTCCGCTGGATGGTCAGTTCGTCGCCCACGAAGTTCTTCTTGACGATCTGCTGGGTGATTGTCGAGCCCCCTCGCCGCGATGTGCCGGTGACGTAGTCGCGCAGCGCGCTGATGATGGCCGCGAAGTCGATTCCCTCATGATCGAAGTAGTCCCCGTCCTCGGCGGCGAGAACCGCATCTTGGAGTGAGGCCGGGATCTCCCAGATACGGGCGGGTTCCGAGACCCTACCCGCATGAAGTTCGGCGAGCGGCACTCCATCCTCGGTGTAGATGCGGGAGACGCGGGAGAGGTCGGGCAGTTCAAGGACGGTGGCCTCCGTCTCGGTCTCCGGCAGCCATCGATCCACGAACCGCTCGAAGGTCCCGTAGGAAGCGTTGGCTGCCAGGAATCCGAACAGGCCGATCCAAGTGGCGAGGACGAGAGTGATGGCGACGCTCAGCACCAGCGCCAGAGACCATCTGCGCCTGATCTCGCTACGTTCGATGTCGTGGATGGTCGGTTCGTTCATACGCTCACCGCTGGGTTGACCTGCCCTGGCCCGACCACCGGGGTGCGGACGTTAGGATGCCAGGTCATCGACTAGCCAGGATACCCAGACCAGTGTCCAATCCTTCGCAGTTGCCCGTCCGCTCGACTTCCAGCGGGATCGAGATCGACGTGGTCTATGGTCCCGCCTCCCACGGGGAGCTAGGGGAACCGGGCGAGTACCCGTTCACTCGGGGTCCGTATCCCACCATGTACCGGGGCCGTCCCTGGACGATGCGCCAATACGCGGGGTTCGGGAACGCACGGGAGACCAACCAACGCTTCAAAGCGCTGCTTGAGGCCGGGCAGACCGGTCTGTCGGTGGCTTTCGATCTCCCTACCCAGATGGGTCTGGACTCCGACGCAGCGTTGGCAGCCGGCGAGGTGGGGAAGGTCGGGGTGGCGATCGACGGGTTGTCCGACATGCGAGTTCTCCTCGACGGGCTGCCGCTCGCGGACGTCACCACCTCGATGACCATCAACGCCACCGCGCCCGTACTGCTGCTGCTCTACCAACTGGTGGCCGAGGAGCAGGGTACACCTCCCGAGCGCATTCGGGGCACGGTCCAGAACGACATCCTGAAGGAGTACATCGCGCGGGGAACCTACATCTACCCGCCCGCGGTGTCCATGCGGCTGGTCACCGACCTGTTCGCCTACTGCAGCCGGGAACTGCCCAATTGGAACACGATCTCGATCAGCGGCTACCACATCCGCGAGGCAGGGTCGACCGCGGCGCAGGAGATCGCCTTCACCCTGGCCAACGGGATCGCCTACGTGGAGGCGGCCATCGAGGCCGGGATGGACGTGAACCGGTTCGGGCCCCGCCTGTCGTTCTTCTGGAACTCACATAACCACCTGTTCGAGGAGGTGGCCAAGTTCAGGGCGGCGCGACGCCTGTGGGCAACCATCATGAAGGAGCGCTTCGGAGCCACCGAGTCGGTCGCCCGGCGGATGCGCTTCCATACCCAGACAGCCGGGTCCACCCTCACGGCGCAACAGCCCGAGAACAACATCGTGCGGACTACCGTGCAAGCTGTCGCAGCCACCCTCGGAGGAACGCAGTCCCTTCATACCAACGCCTTCGATGAAGCACTCGGCCTCCCTACCGAACACTCGGCCACCATCGCGCTCCGCACTCAGCAGATACTGGGTGCCGAGTCGGGCATCTGCGACACGGTCGATCCGCTGGCCGGTTCGTACTACGTGGAGAGCCTGACCGATGCCCTAGAAGTCGCCGCCTCCCGTCTCATCCGGGAGACCGACCGGCTCGGTGGAGCAGTGGCGGCAATCGAGCAGGGCTTCCCCCAGGCCGAGATCGAAGAGGCGGCCTACCGGGCTTCCCTCCGTATCGAGGCTGGGGATGACATCGTGGTGGGGGTGAACCGTTACGTGGCCGATGAGGATGCGGGTGTGGAGCCGCTCACCGTGGATCCGGTCATCGAGCAGGCCCAGCGGGAGAGGCTGGCCGCCTTCCGGGCACGGCGTGACCAGCGCTCCACGGACCGGGCGCTGGGTCGGCTGAAGGAGGTTGCCGGTGTGCGGGCCAACCTGATGTATCCCATGAAGGAAGCGCTTCTCGCTGGGGCCACGTTGGGGGAGGTCTCCAACGCCTTGCGGCGGGTGTTCGGCGTGCACAGACCGGGATGACGGACGGGAAGCCGGTCCAGTGGGGAGAGTCCTGCTGATGATGCGGGAGGACCCGCCCGTGAGGTTCCTGATCATCGGCGGAGGGCCGGCGGGTACCGCCGCGGCCAGCACGGCCTCCGCCCTGGGTGCGGACGTGATCCTGGTCGAGGACTCTGTATTGGGGGGTGCTGCTCACCTCCGGGACTGCATACCGTCGAAGGCGATGGCAGCGATGTCGATCCGCATGAACGCCATCCGCAACTCCGAGGACCTGGGCATCGTCGGCGGTGGCGCAGGAGTCGACCTGGGTCGGCTGGCTGACCGGATACAGAAGATCACCTCGATGATCTCGGGCCGCTCCACCGAACTGCTCCAGAGCCAAGGCATCGATATCGTGAAGGGTCGAGGCCGCTTCCTCGGTCCGAACAAGGCGGCCGTCATGGTTGACGGGACGGAACGGACCATCCCCTTCGACGCCGCGCTCGTATCGACGGGCTCTCGTCCACGGGTTCCCCCATGGGCGAGAGTGGACGGGGAGCGCTTACTCACCACCCGCCACGTCTACGACCTTCCCGCCCCGCCCGAACACGTGGTGGTGATCGGATCGGGCGTCACCGGCGTGGAGATGGTCCACATATTCGAGAGCCTCGGATCCAGGGTGTCGCTGCTGGTGAGCCGACACCACGTCCTCCCGCACCGCGACGCGGAGGTAGCTGCGGCGCTGGAGGCCGACTTCCTGGAGCGTGGTGTGTCGCTGCTGAAGGGGGCCCGAGCGGTGGGTATCGACAACGATGGTTACGGTGTGGTGGTCCACGTTGGGGACGGGCGGCGGGTTGAGGGAAGCCACGCGCTGCTGGCCGTGGGGGCGGTCCCCAATACCGAGGGACTGGGTCTTGAAGAGGCGGGGATCGACACCCGCCACGGGTTCATCGCGGTCGACCGGCACCAGCGCACCTCGGTTCCCCACGTCTATGCGGCCGGCGACGTGACCGGCCAGATGCTCCTCTCCTCGGTGGCGAACCAGCAGGGGCGCAACCTGGCCCGGCATGTCACCGGCCATCCGGCGAAGTTCATCGACTACTCGAACGTCGCACAGGCGATCTTCACCGAACCGGAGATAGCTTCTGTAGGTCTGGAGGAAGCGGACGCAGCCGCGGAGGGCCGCAAGGTCAGGATCACGAAGGTGCCCTTCACTGCCAACCCTCGCAGCGTCATCCACGGGAGCACCCGAGGCTTTGCAAAGGTGGTCTCCGACCCCGCCACCAGGGTCGTGCTCGGAGGCACGATCGTGGGGCACAGGGCGTCGGAGCTTATCGGGATCCTGGCCCTCGCCACGCGGGCGAAGGTCAAGGTCCAGACCCTTCGGGAGACCCTGATGGTCCATCCCACCCTTTCGGAGTCAATCTCCGACGCCGGCGACTAGTTTTGGTCGTGGTCGGTCTGCGTTGCGGACGGCGTGCTCTGGACCGCCATCGACGCCTCTGGCTGCGTCCTGCCTCCTCAACGTACCCTGCGGGTACGCCTTCGTCGGCCAGTCCTTGCCATAGACGCCGCTTGCGGCGCCATATCCCACCGCCGCCCCACAGACCAACCACGGGGAGCCGGGGTACCGGAACGGCTGCGGATAGCGTG
>MKWU01001678.1_pt1 | contig 36937 bp, 33 predicted proteins | sample 809101 | NCBI WGS metagenome assembly MKWU01 (sample SAMN05860141, study PRJNA318959) | sponge metagenome | host: Aplysina aerophoba | place: Slovenia: Piran, Adriatic Sea, Gulf of Piran | collected 2013-05-07
CCTGCACAAGGGAGGGCCGAAGGCCCGACCGCCCATATAATGAAATAGAGAAGAGAACATATACCGGGGCTTGCCTGGTTCAAGGTTGAAAAGAGGCTGCGCCAGGGAAGTCACAAAGTGGAAAGGTAGGGAGCCACCTTGACAGCGACACTATATCACCATTTGCAGGAGATGCTGGCCGACGAGCAGGAAGTCGCCGTTGCTACTATTGTCGACGCCAAAGGTTCAGTGCCGAGGGAGGTTGGCGCCAAGATGCTGATTCACCCGCAAGGCCGGCACGTGGGAACTGTGGGGGGAGGCTGTGGAGAGGCGGATGTGATTCGCGCCGGGTTGGACGTCATCCATGATGGGATTCCGCGTACTGTCCACGTGGACCTGACAGAAGACATTTCGATGGACAGCCTAGGTGTCTGCGGCGGCGTTATGGATGTTTTCGTCGAGCGTTGGGGCGGGGCATCCTCGCCAGACAAAGAGAGGTCGGCGGACTGACCGGCGCGGCAGGCGAGGATGCGGTATGCCACGCTAACCTTGCTCTATGATTCCTCGTCCGGCTGCTCGGATGGTATGCGGCTGTGCAGGTGAACGGGTTGCGATTTTTCGCGCACCCGCAGGTTTATCATTTCGACGGCGAGAGAAAAGGCCATGGCAAAATAGGCATAGTTTTTCAAGTGCAATTCTTCGACAGCTTCGTGGAGCCAACCTTCCAGCACAAGCAGGAATCCAATCAAAATCAGAAAAGCCAGCGCCAGGATCTTCATCGTCGGATGGCGTTCGACGTAGGAGGCGATCGATCCGGCAAAGAAGAGCATGACCGCGGCCGCAACCAGGACGGCCGGGACCATTACCCAGAGATTGCCTGAGATTCCTACCGCGGTGACAACCGAGTCCAGTGAAAAGACTAAATCGATGAGGATAATCTGAGCAATGACGGATGCGAATGTTGCCGTCGCTTTGGCTTTACCGCTATGTTGCCCTGATTCCAGCTTTTCGTGGATTTCGAAAGTGCTCTTGCCGATAAGAAACAGGCCTCCGATCAGGAGAATCAAATCCCGGCCGGAGAGACCATGGTCGAAGATAGTGAAGAGAGGATGGGTCAGCCGCATGATCCAGGTGATGCTGAATAGAAGAGCAATGCGGGCAAACACTGCCAGCCCGATACCGGTTGAACGGGCCTTCGCCTGCTGATGGGCGGGTAGCTTTCCGCTCAGGATGGCAATGAAGATTACGTTGTCAATGCCAAGGACGACTTCGAGCAAAACGAGAGTCAGCAGGGCAACCAGGCTTTCGGGTTGGAACAGTACGGTCATGCGGTTGCGGGCTCCTTGAAAGGTTGGAAATCGGCCAGCAACTGCAAAGCAAATGCAGACGCAAGTCCGATTCAGAGCATACGACGGATTCTAGCATCAGGTTTGGCGCGTGTCTAGCTCAAGTTCTAGCGCGTTGCCAATTGCCAATGTTTCGCCGAACAATAGGGATGGCGGGCGCATAAGAAAGATACGTGAGAAATGCAGAAAGAGTTGCTCAATACTCTGATAGATGCGATTGATAATCGAGAGGCTGTTGCTCTGGTTACAGTCACAACGGGTGACGGAGTATATGCCGGGGCGGTCGGTCGCAATGCAGTTGTCTGGCACCAACCGGACCGACGCCCTGCCGGTGCATTGGGACTGGGAGCAAAGTGCAACGCTGTACTTCACGATGTCCGGACCGCGATTGAGCGCAAGAAACACATGCAGTTCAGCTATGCGGAAGACGAGGGTAGTTTTTCCGTGTTTGTCGAGATCCAGGCACGGCCTCCGCACCTGATAATCGCCGGCGCCGGTCATATCGCCGTACCGCTGGCTTCAATTGCAAAGACGTGCGACTTCCTGGTGACGGTAATTGACGATCGGCCGCAATTTGCCCATGTTGCCCGTTTCCCAACTGCCGATCGGGTGGTGGCAGGGCCTTTTCGACCTACATTGGTCGATCTGCGGCAGGGTAAAGACGTCTTTGACAGCGACACGTATCTCGTGTTGGTGACACGGGGCCACCAGTATGACATCGACTGTCTATTGGAGGTGCTGGACGATCCGGTTGCCTATTTGGGAATGATCGGAAGCAGCCGGCGCATCCGCGCTGTCTTCGAACTTCTCGAGAGCGAGCAGAGCATACCAGCCTCGAAATTTGACCGCGTCCGAGCGCCGATCGGCATTGATATTGGCGCGATTACGCCCGCGGAGATTGCGGTCTGTATAATGGCGGAGATCATCTGCGTGCTGCGAGATGGCACGCTTCCCGGCATGAGCGAGCAGATCCAGCAGGAGCGGACGCAGCGCAGAATGCGCGCGGCGGAGCGTTCGAGAGCTGGATGAAAGATGCTGTCATAGGCAGGACCAAAAGAGATAAAAGGGTCAGCGAAAGCGAAGGTGGGCCGTTTTCGGTTCGGACTCTTGCTGACAGGCGAGTAACGTGACTGATAAGGCGGAAGTTTCAACCTATAATCGTTATGCTTGGGACAAGGCTGTCGAGCGCAAGAGTAGATGGACGGTCGCCGTCAGCGCGGAGACCATTGCGGCAGCAAGGCGCGGCGACTGGCAGATTGCGCTAACGCCGACAAAAGAGGTGCCGCGAGCGTGGTTTCCCGACATCAGTGACGCGGAGATCCTTTGTTTAGCCTCGGGCGGCGGCCAACAAGGGCCGATACTGGCCGCGGCCGGCGAGAGTGTCAACGCACGTGTGACAGTCTTCGACAACTCGCCGCGCCAGCTTGCCCAAGACCGCGCTGTGGCGGAACGCGAAGGCCTGAAGTTGTTGACTGTCGAAGGAGACATGAGTGAGCTGCTGGCCTTTGAAGACCAGTGTTTCGATCTGATAGTCCACCCTTGTTCCAACCTGTTTATCCCTGAGGTGCCCCCCGTATGGAGGGAGTGCGCACGCGTGCTGAAACCAGGAGGGGTCCTGCTGGCCGGTTTTGTCAATCCTGTTATGTACCTCTTTGATCAGCGCAAGATTGATGAAGGTATACTGGAGGTCCGTCATAAGCTTCCTTATTCAGATCTCACCAGCATTTCAATTGCGGAGCGGAAGGCGTTCATCCGTGCGGGGGAAGCTCTTGAATTTGGGCACACGCTCACGGACCAGATTGGGGGTCAGCTCGACGCCGGTCTTGTCTTGACCGCGTTCTATGAAGATCGTTGGGAAGGACAGCCGCCGGCGGATTATACCGACACCTACATAGCGTCTCGAGCAGTAAGGCTTAACTGTTCAGATTAGAAAACGGTTGCGTTTTTTGTATTTTTGGAAAGCTGGATTACAATTGAGGTAACTGTCTGCAGGACAGTTCCCCCAAATCGCAGGAAGGCATCTGCAGTCGTGCAGCCAAGCCTAAGCGAATGGGAAATGGATAGTTGCCAACATTCAGTTGCAAAGGAGCATCAAGAAATGGCGTATGCGCATACTAATTCCAAGGGCAGGACATATATTCTGCATTCGAGGGAAACCACACTGCGTAACGGACGGCAACAGACTCTCTATTTCTTCGCCAAAGAAGAAAAGGAGGGCGCGTTGGATGCCGTACCTGAAGGCTACGAAGTTTCCGAAAGCAAGAATGGCCTACCAGTTTTGAAACGATCAAAATGACAATATTAAAGCCTCTAACGTTGGGGTAATTCAGGTTTAAGCGTTGGTTCTACCAAATGGATTTCCACCTCACCGTTGAAGAAAAGATTGATCGGACTCCACCGCCGCTGCGCGAGATTATTGAAGATTTCCGCAGTATGGAACCGCGCGAGCGGCTGGAGTCTCTTCTCGATTTTGCGATGGGTATGCCGGACCTTCCCGGCTTTCTTCACGACGCCCGCGATCAGATGGAGCAGGTCCACGAGTGTCAAACGCCGATATTTGTGTTCACCGACATTGAAGACGCCGGTGTGCATGTCTACATCGACGTGCCGAAAGAGTCACCTACCGTCCGGGGATACGCCGCGATAGTACAGGAGGGGTTGGAGAGCGCGTCCCCGGATACGGTTTTGCAGACGCCGGATGACATTCATTACCTGCTTGGTCTGCATGAAGCAATATCCCCGCAACGACTGCGCGGCCTGCACGTCCTCATGGCCTATCTGAAGAGGCAAGTTACAGCAAGAATGGGAAAGAGTGAATAGCGCGCTGACCGACGTGCAAGGCATTTTGGTCGGCCACTGGTCGGATCCGGACAACGGAACCGGCTGTACGGTCGTGCTCACGCCTTCCGGGAGCTGCTGCGGTGTGGATGTGCGCGGGTCGGCGCCGGGCACGCGTGAGACCGAGTTGCTGAATCCTGTGAACAGAGTCGACCAGGTCCATGGCGTCCTGCTCAGCGGGGGCTCAGCCTACGGGTTGGGGGCCGCGCACGGGGTTGTCGATTGGTTGGCACAGCGAGGACATGGCTGGTATACGCCGGCCGCGCCGGTGCCGATTGTGCCGGCAGCGATTCTCTACGACCTGGGTTTTGGCGGTTCGACTGTCTACCCTACCCAGCGCGACGCTTATGCTGCCTGCGACTCGGCGACCGGGGAGGATGTGGGGCGCGGATCAATCGGCGCGGGCGTCGGTTGCACAGTAGGCAAACTGTTGGGGATGGATAGAGCTACTCGTGGTGGATTGGGACAGGCGTCTGCTGTCTTGCCGGGCGGTGTGGTAGTGTCGGCTCTGATGGCGGTCAACGCGGTCGGAGATATTGTCGACCCGATGCGGGCCGAACTGGTGGCAGGGGCCCGTGACCCTGAGGGCGGACGTCTGGTGGACAGTTTGACAGTGGCCGCCGGCCGCTTCGACTCCTTTTTGTTTGGTCGGCCGCAAGAGCTTCCAGATCAGCCCGCCGAATCGCAATCCGAAACTCCAGACCAGGCCATTCACTCTGTTCAAAACAACACGACGATTGGCGTGGTTGCAACCAATCTCGGCCTGGGTAAAACCGAGGTAACCAAGTTGGCACAGATGGCGCAGACCGGTGTCAGCCGCACGACGCGGCCTGCGCATACTCTCTATGATGGCGACTGTCTATTCGCGCTGGCAACCGGCGCGCTCGATGCGCAGGTGGAGTTGAGCTTGCTGGGAGCAGTCGCTGCCGAAGTCGTTGCAACCGCAGTTCTTGACGGCGTCCTCAACGCCGTGTCCGCTTACGGCGTGCCGGCCGCCTCTGATTTAAGGCCCCGCAAGTTAATTTCCTAGCTGTAGCTACTAAGCCATATACAGTTCCTGTTTTGACCAGCTCTTTATCGCTGCCGCCATTCAGGAAATCTGATGGCGTACGGGGTTGGCGGCCACCAGGCTGTCGGAGCGGTACTGCTGGAATGCGCAGACACGGTCGGAACTGCAGTTCTTAGTTTTCAGTGGAACATCAGTCGTCAGTGGATCACCGGTAATTAGTGGTCGGTGGGTGGTGGGTTGAGGCGGCATGTGGGGGAGGGGACACTGTTGGCTAGACACGCTGCTGGAGCCGCACGGCTGGAATGAGCACACAAGGTCGGTGAGAGATGGTTTTGTAGGGGGGCGTTGCGGGGGCGCAGGACCTGCACAAGGGAGGGCGTAAGGCCCGACCTCCCAGATGCAAAGAGAGAAAATAGAGGAGTGAGGAGAGAGTAAACAGCTCCGCTTTCCTCATTCAGGTCTGCGAATCAGTTGCGGCTGAATTGTTCCACCAAGTCTTAGTACTGATCCGAGCGAAGCCTTTCGCGGCCGCTCTGCCGCAGGACGGGACCGTCCAGGCAAAGCACACTGCCGTCAAGTTCACATGAACCGCATATTCCTACGGCACAGCGCATATATGCCTCCCACGACAGTTGGCGTTGGACGCGGTGATCTTCGCCCATGCGGTCGATGGCCGAGAGCATGCCGTGGGGACCACAAGCGCAAAGCAGATCGATTTCGCCTGCGGAAAGCGGGGTTGCCAGCAGGTCGGTTACCAACCCGGTCGCCCCGGCGCTGCCGTCCTCAGTGCAGGTGAGCAGTTCCAGAGCAGCGCCTTCTTCTGTTGCAGCATCCGCCAGGTTGGTGAAACGCCCGGCATAGAGCAGGTCTCTGGCCGTGGCGGCGCCGATATAGACGGTAAGGGCCGAGAGTTGTTGCCGCCAGGCGCGGGCCAGCCAAAGCAAGGGCACTACTCCATACCCGCCGCCAATGAAAGCTGCGCGTGTGCCGGCAGGAGGGAGTTGAAAGCCGTTGCCGAACGGACCGCGAATCCAAAGCGGATCGCCCGGCTCGAGTTCATGCAGGAGTCTGGTAAATGGACCGACCGCGGTGACCATCAGAGTTACCGGGTCGGAATCGACCAATGAGAAGGGCTTCTCATCAAAGCGAGGCAGCCAGGCCATGACAAATTGTCCTGGCGTCGCGTCGAGGCTTACGTCGAGCGTGATCGTTCTGGTACGGTAATTGTCGGTTTCGACTGAACGTATGGGGAAAGGGGAAGGGAGGTGTAGAGAGCCGGCACGAACGGACCCGCCCGAAACCGGGCTCATGTTCGCACCGGGGAGGCGCGGCGTCATATTCCTATCGCTCACGCTCGTTTGAGAACGACCACCGGAATTTCGCGCGCGGTCTTGGCCTGGTAGTCGTTGTATGCCGGCCAGATGTCGGCCATCAAAGTCCAGAGAGCGGGCTTTTCCTCCGCTGAAGCAGTGTGGGCTGTGGCGTCGAAGCAATCGGCGCCGACTCGCAACTGCACGGCCGGCGTCTCGACCAGATTGAGATACCAGGAAGGGTGATGTGTGGCGCCGCCGCGAGAGGCGACGATTACATATTTTTCCTCGCCCTCAACCTTGCCGTAGATGAGCGGGGTGGTGCGTGACTTGCCGGTGCGTCGCCCGGTTGTGGTCAGCAGCAGCGTGGGGACGCCGTTCCAGATATGGCCGTCCTCACCGTTGGAGTCGAGATAGCGGCCAATGTGTTCCTTTACCCAGCCCGGTACTTGGCGTTCTGTCATGACTGATGTCTCCTCGCTGTATAAGTCCAATTCTGAAGTCACCTGAAACTGCGAACAGTCTACCACAATGCAAATGGCATTGCACCATTCTGGCACATTTTTTCTGCTTGCAATTGCTGCGTACAGGCGTTATCCTCATCAACTGACAGTTCCATTTTCGCTATGGAGGGTATCATGATCCTTTCCCCGACTCAAGTGGAAGCATATAAACGCGACGGCTTCATTGGAACGCTTGACGTAATCGATAGGGCGCTTGTCACCCAGTACCGGCGGGCCTTTGACGATCTGGAGGCCCGAGTTGACAAGGAAACCGCCCAAATCGGGCTCGTTGACCACCATTATGAGGAAAAGTTCATCTGGGAGCTTGCCACACATCCCACTATCCTCGATGCCATCGAAAAGCTGATCGGGCCAAATATATTCCTGCTCGCAACCCACTTCTTCAACAAATATGGAGAAGGTGATCAAGCGGAGGCATTTGTCGCCTGGCATCAGGACGTGACCTTCTGGGGGCTAGAGCCGCCTTTGGCCGTCACGGCATGGTATGCAGTTGACGACAGCGACGTGGAAAACGGCTGTATGCAGGTCATTCCGGGAACACATGTGGCCGGGGTGGTGGAGCACGGCAAGGCGGAGCAGGAGGGTAATCTGCTCAGCATTAACCAGGAAGTCCACGTTACGCCTGAGAAAGCTGCGACCGCCGTCGATCTGCCGCTGCAGGCGGGTCAGATATCGATCCACGACGGTACTCTCATCCACGGCAGTCTGCCGAACCGCTCGAACAGGCGGCGCTGCGGGCTTACGCTGCGCTACGTGCCCACTTATGTGCGGCAGGCCGAGGATAACTCTCTGGACGGACGCTGGAAACCGGTGCTGGTTCGGGGCAAGGATGAGGAGAACAACTTCGGCGAGTTCAAGACCCAGTGGCAATGAGGAACTGAGGGATGCCCGAAGTCCCGCCTAACGTTGTCTTTGTCCTCACGGATGACCAGGGTTACGGCGACCTTTCCTGTCACGGCAACCCCGTCTTGAAAACTCCTCACATTGATGCACTGCATGCGGCCAGCGTGAGGCTGACCGATTACCACGTGGGTCCCACCTGCGCACCCACTCGCGCTGGACTCTTGACAGGACACTACGCCAACAGCACTGGCGTCTGGCGTACGAGCGGCGGGCGCTCGTTGCTGCGGGCCGATGAAGTCAGTATGGCCGACTATTTTCAGAGAAGCGGCTACGCTACTGGAATCTTCGGTAAATGGCATTTGGGCGACAACTGGCCTTACCGCCCGCAGGACCGAGGCTTTGAAACGGTGGTCGTACACGGCGGGGGAGGCGTGTCCCAGACGCCAGACTATTGGGGTAACAGCTATTTCGACGACAGCTATTGGGACGGCGAACAGTTCATGCAGTTCGAGGGGTATTGCACTGATGTCTGGTTTCAGCAAGGATTAGAATTCATCGAGCGCAACCGAGACAGACCTTTCTTCTGCTACATTCCGACAAATGCGCCCCACGCGCCCCATCTGGTCGAGCCCAGCTACAGTGACCCATATCTGCCGTTGACGCCCCACGAGGGTCGGGCCAAGTTCTATGGCATGGTTGCCAAGATTGATGAGAATGTGGGAGAGTTGCGGCGCCGGCTAAGGGAGATGGGGCTGGAGGAAAATACGATACTCATTTTCATGACTGACAACGGTTCCTCTGGCGGTCTGGATGTGGATGAGAACCACTTTGTAGTTAACGGATTCAATGCGGGAATGCGCGGGAAGAAGGCCTCAGAGTATGACGGCGGCCACCGTGTGCCATTCTTTATGCACTGGCCGGCTGGCGGTCTTGACACTGGTCGAGATGTGGACAGGTTGACAGCCAATATCGATGTTCTGCCGACCTTGATCGAGCTATGCGGCCTTGAAGGACCGGGCGACGGCGACTTCGACGGTCGGAGCCTGGCCCCGTTGCTGCAGGACGCGTGTGGCGAGGAGGCGTCTCCTGATTCAGAGATGGTCAAGGAGGATACGGCTGGAACTGGCATGGGGAACGCCTGGCCGGAGCGCGCGATCGTCACGGATACGCAGCGTCTGCCGCGTCCGATCAAGTGGCGCAGAAGCGCGGTGATGACCGACAGCTGGCGGCTGGTAAACGGAGAAGAGCTGTACGTTATCAAGGAGGACCCTGAACAGCAGCGCGACTTGTCGGCGGAATATCCGGACGTGGTAGCGGAGCTGCGGACGGCCTATGAGGCGTGGTGGACAAAAGTGTCGCGTCAGTTTGCCGAAGAGATTCCGATTGCGATAGGGGGCCCGGGAGCCTCCAGACTTCGACTCAACACGTACGACTGGCGCAATTACCACAATGAAGAATGGGAAGGCGCGTGGAATCAGTGCCTTGTCCGTCAGGGTCTGATTTGCGAAGGCTATTGGGAAGTGGACGTTGTCGAGGAAGGCTATTACCGCTTCAGCCTGCGCCGCTGGCCGGTGGAAGAGGACGCGGCGATTGCCGCCGGTCTGGCGGGAGATGGGCCGGTTTCGTGGACAGAACTGCGCATCGACCCTGACGAGGAGGCCTTTGCCGGTGCGTCGTGGAAGGACCGCATCCGATGGGGCGGCGGGGTTGCCTTGCCGGTCCACCGGGCGGGAATCTCTATTGCTGGAAAAGAGGCATGGAAGTCAGTTGGGCCCGACGACAGGGGCGCGGACTTTGCGCTGGAGATTCCAGCTGGCGCGACCCATTTGCAGACCTGGTTTGAACTGGAGGACGGCGGGGAGTTGGGGGCGTACTATGTTTACGTCGAGAAGCTGAGCAAAGGCCAGCACCTGTGATCGTCTTGCAGTTCATTCAAGCCAAGGCCTGAGCGTTCCGGCCATTTCCCCTGCAGTCTTTGATTCTGCCCGATACAAGGGCAGTAAGTTCAGCCGAAGAATTGAGCGGAAGAGCAAGTAGCCAGTTTTATTTCGCATAGGAATTGTGTCATGGCGACCGACCGACCCAACGTTGTCTTTGTCTTAACCGATGATCAGGGATACGGCGATCTCTCGTGTCACGGCAATCCGGTGGTCAAGACACCTCACATCGACGCGCTGTACGACGAAAGCGTGCGTCTTAAAGATTACCACGTGGGACCGACATGCGCGCCGACTCGCGCCGGGCTATTGACCGGCCATTACGCAAACAGCACTGGCGTTTGGCACACGATCGGTGGGCGTTCGCTGTTGCGGGCCGACGAAATAAGCATGGCAGACTATTTTCGAGATAGCGGCTATGTGACGGGGATTTTCGGCAAATGGCACCTGGGTGACAACGCCCCTTACCGCCCGCAGGACAGGGGGTTCGACACTGTGGTTGTTCACGGCGGCGGCGGCGTCGGGCAGACGCCGGACTACTGGGGCAACAACTATTTCGATGACAGTTACTGGGACGGAGAAGGCCACTCTCGTTATGAGGGATACTGCACTGACATATGGTTTCAAGAGGCGCTGAAGTTTATTGAGCGTAACCGGAACAAGCCCTTCTTCTGCTACATTCCCACCAATGCGCCGCACGGGCCCTTCCTGGTTGATCCGGTCTACAGCGATCCCTATGTGGCGGTCACACCCCACCAGAAGCGTGCAAACTTCTATGGGATGCTAGCCAACATTGATGAAAACGTCGGCGGTTTGCGGCGCCGCTTGGCAGAGATGGGGTTGGCTGAAAACACGATCTTCATTTTTATGACTGACAACGGTTCCGGAGGCGGCCTGGATGTGGATGACGACCATTTCGTCATCAGCGGTTTCAACGCGGGAATGCGCGGGCAGAAGGGATCGGAGTATGACGGCGGGCATAGGGTACCTTTCTTTCTCCACTGGCCTGCGGGTGGAATCGATGAGGGGCAGGACGTGGAGGAAGTGACGGCCAATGTCGACATTTTGCCGACGCTGTTCGAATTGTGCGGGCTGGAAGGTTCAGAAGGCAACAGTTTCGACGGTCGCAGCCTGGCACAGTTGATGCGACCTGGAGTGGGTAAACTGGGGGATTGGCCCGACCGTGCGCTGGTCACGGATTCGCAGAGACTGACGTACCCGGTCAAATGGCGCAAGAGCGCAGTGATGACCGACAGCTGGCGTCTTGTGAACGGGCGCGAGCTGTATTCGATCAGGAATGACCCGGAGCAGCGCACTGACGTTGCCGACTCCAACCCAGACATTGTATCTGAGTTGCGTCTCGCCTACGAGGAGTGGTGGCGGAAGGTCTCCCGTCAGTTTGCTGAAGATATACCCATTGCTATTGGGGGCCCTGGGGCAACGAGACTGCGTTTGAGCACGCATGACTGGCGAAACGAAGATTGCGAATGCGCCTGGAATCAGAGTCTTGTGCGCCAGGGGCTAATCTGCAACGGGCATTGGGAGGTTGAGGTTGTCGAGGCAGGGTCCTACCGCTTCGAGCTGCGGCGCTGGCCGGTGGAAGAGGATGCACCGATTGCTGCTGGACTGGCCGGGGGAGAGCCGACACCTTTTGGCATGATCTCCATTCGCGCAGCAGAGGAAGTCAGCGTAGAGCAGACGGGGGCCGACTCCGAACCGTCGCTTAAGGAGCGCGTGGTATGGGGCGGCGGGGCTGCTCTGCCGATACGCCGCGCACGCATTGCAATCGGGGACGAGGAGGCGGAGACGGGTATCGATGCCGAAGACGAAGCCGCCAGGTTCACGTTGACCTTGCCAGCGGGCGGAACCCATTTGCAGACTTGGTTTGAGATGGAAGATGGCGAGGATTTGGGTGCGTATTACGTCTACGTGGAGCAACTGACCCCGACCGAAATTCAGCACCAATAGTTGATGCGTCCGTGTCGTTTCAACTCTTATAAAACGGACCACAGAAACACTCTTGCGATAGTCTCGCTCAAAAAAACCTATCGGAGCGCTGGAACACGCAGTAGTCAGATACGGATTTTTCCAATTTACGCCTCAAGGTCTACCATCTGCCTCCCGCAGTTGACCTGAGCCGTCATCCAAATCACTGTTCAGGGAGATGACATATGACGCAAGTGCATAGTCAGAAGTTGGCAATTCATGGAGGCACGCCGGCCAAACAGAAACCTGATCCGCCGATGTATCCGGGCGGCATGGCGATTGCGGAGGAGGAAGAGGCGGGCGTGCTGGAAGTGTTGCGAGCGAAACGTCTATTTCGGTACTACGGTCCCGGCGAGGAGGAGTCCAAGGCCGCCCAGTTGGAAACGGCGTTCGCCGAAAAGGTGGGCTCCAAATATTCGGTGGCGGTCACGTCGGGGACGGCGTCGCTGGTCTGCGGGCTGCATGGTATTGGCATCGGGCCGGGCGATGAGGTGATCGTGCCGGCGTATACGTGGATCGCGTCTGCGTCCGCGGTGGTGGCGGCCGGCGGGATTCCGGTGGTCGCTGAGGTCGACGAGACGCTCCTGTTGGACCCGGAGGACGTTGCGCGGAAGATAACCCCTTACACGAAGGCGATCATGCCGGTGCATATGCGCGGGGCGCCCTGCCGGATGGATGAGCTGATGGCCTTGGCGAACGAGCATGGGCTCAGAGTCATTGAGGACGTTGCGCAGGCGAACGGCGGCAGCTACAAGGGGAAGGCGCTGGGGACGTTCGGCGATGTCGGCTGTTACAGTCTTCAGTTCAACAAGATAATCACATCCGGCGAGGGCGGGATGGTGGTTACGGACGACGAATCGGTGTGGAAACGCGCCAACATGTTCCACGACGTGATCGGCGCGCTACAGCTCAAGTTCAATGTGGAAGAGTTGCTCTGCGGCGTCAACTTTCGGATGCCCGAGCTTCTGGCGGCGGTGGCATTGCCGCAGCTGGCGAGGCTGGACGGTCTGATCGATGACATGCGGCATCGCAAGCGGATGATCAAGGCAGGAATTGAGGGCGTGACGGAGCGGAAAGGAATCAGCTTTCGCGAGATGGCCGACCCGGATGGGGATATTGCGATCGCCACCGTATTCTTCATGGACAGCCCGGAGAAAGCTGCATCGGTGTCGGAGGCGCTGCGGGCTGAAAACATCGGCGCCGGGACACTGTATTCGCCAGACGGAATCGACTATCATGTGTATGCGCACTGGGTTCCGATCATGAACCAGCGCACATGGACAGATGCGGGCGGGCCGTGGCGATGGGCCCAACGGGAGATCGAATATCACAAGGATATGTGCCCGCGGAGTCTGGACCTGCTGGGCCGGGCAGTACACATCAATGTCAGCCCGTTGCTGACAAATGAAGATGTAGAGGAGACGGTCGAGGGTTTGAACAAGGTACTGGAGGAACTTGCGTAGCGCTTACAACTCTCAGCCAGATGGTTACAGGCTGAATTTTCAGAAGGTAGAGACGGCGTGTTTGCGCCGTCCAAACAAGAGCCAAGGAGGAAAGCACCATGGCTACTGGTACGAAGTTGTCCAGACGCAGTTTTCTAGCAAAGACTGCCACTATGGCAGGCGTTGCCACGGTTGGGGCGGGCCTGTCGGCCTGTGTACCTGCCGTGCCCGGCGCAGCCGACGATGGCGGGGGGGCGGCGATGGAAGTCGTCACGCTGACGATGTGGAAGGGCCCGCATAAGGCAGCAGGCGACGAGACCAAACTCTGCGCCCAGCCCACGTTGGATGTGCTGGAGGAGATGCACCCGGAGATCAGTGTCGACTTCAGCGAGGTTCCCTGGGGCCAGTACAATGAGAAGTTCGTGTCCGCGTTTGCCGCCGACCAGGGTCCGGACGTGAGCTATCAGACGGAATCGTTCCCTCGCTTCGTCAATTCGGGCCACATCATGCCGCTTGACGAAAGGATTGCCTCGAGCGGGTTCGATCGCTCATTCTTCTTTGAGAGAGCCTGGGAGCCTGGCACTTACGATGGCACGACCTACTCCTTCCCGTGGATTATCGGCGGGTCCAACCTGTTCTGGAACAAGGATCTGTTTGAGCAGGCCGGCTGGGATCCCGATACGCCACCCGATACGATGGACGATTTTCTCGCGATTTCGCAGGACATCACCGCACTTGGCGACGATATCTACGGCTTTGCAACCCATCCAAAGGGGTGGCACGAGAATGGCCAGTGGCCGCGCCGTTTCGGTGGGAGCTGGTTCAACGATGATCTGACCGAATGCATCGTAAACACTGCCGAGGCGTACGACGGCTGGCATTTCTTCAATTCGCTGTTCCACGACCTTGAAGTTGCGATGCCAGGGGCCATATCCGGGCAGGAACCGGGTGTCGGCGGTTACTTCCGAGACGGCAAGGTGGGCATGATCACCGCACAGAACGTCTACGCCAACAGTGTCCGCAGTGAGAAGCCTGAGTTCAATCTGGGCGCCTCACGCATGGCCACAGGACCGGCAGAGGGGGCCAGAGGTCGAGCATGTTATGGCGGCGTTGGTATGCTGGCGATTGCTGCCAAGACGGAATATCCCGATGAATCGTGGACCGTTCTGGAAACGCTCGTCACGCCCGACCTGCTGACATCATGGATCGGGTGCCTCGGCTTCATGAGCGTCTCGCCGCACGTGAATTTCTACCCAGATGATCCGGTATTGACCACCGCCCAGACGACACTTGAATACACCTTCTTCTGGCCGTATCGCGGCTGGATCTTCAAGTTCTGGGACATCGAGGGTACTTCCATCGAGTCGTTCGTCCTCGGCCAGCGCTCGGTCGAAGAGGCAGTGGAAGACATGGTTGTTCAGGTAAACGACATGCTCCGAGAGGAAGAAGGAGCATAAGGCTTGATTCGGGGCAGGGCTGCAGTTGGACTGGTTCAACTGCAGCCCTGCACGGACCTTCAACGAGTATTCTTCGCTGCCAAGGCCAAGAGCAGTGAATTCCACAGCCGAAAATCGATCTACCATTGGGCGCGTACTGGAGAATCACTCCAATCTGGGGCAGAACCTATGACTTCAGCCACATCATCTTCAGTGCAAAGCGGCACGGCCATTGCATCGTTCTGGAAACGGTCCGATGTCAGGCGCAATGTAGGCGCCTATCTCTTCATTCTTCCGTTTATGATTTTGTTCGCCGTCTTCAATGTCGGTCCCTTTTTTTGGGCGCTTTGGCTGTCGCTGATTCGGGGAGACTTGGTCCAACCGGTCAAGCCTTTTGTCGGACTGCAAAACTACGTCAGCTTAACGACCGACAATATCACCCTTACCGTTTTCAAAAACTCCTTGCAATATACAGTTTCGGTTGTGCCGATAGCGGTCATTACCGCGCTGGCTCTGGCATTCCTCATTGGCAACAAACTAGTCCGCTTCAAAGACTTTTACCGGTCCGTAGTTTTCTTTCCCTTGCTTGCCTCGGCCGCAGCCACGGCACAGATATGGAGTTATATTCTGGCTCCCCGTTATGGTGTGATGACGTATCTGCTGAGTTTTGTGGGCGTTCCTGAGATTTACTGGCTGTCCGACCCTACCTTTGCGCTGTACGGAATCCTCCTGGTTGAGTGGTGGCGAGGGATAGGCTTTCACATAATTCTGTTCCTGGCTGCCATGTTAGGCGTACCGGAAGAGTTGCATGAGGCTGCCCGCATTGACGGAGCCAACGCCTGGCAGGTTGCCATTCGGGTGACGATTCCTTTGATGCGTCCCGTGATCCTTTTTTCGGTCGTGATGGGGACGATTTGGGCGTTTCAGCTATTCGATACCGTATTTGTGCTCACCAATGGCGGCCCGGTTCATTCCACTGCCACGATCGTCTGGTACATCTACAACCATGCCTTCCGTTACGGCCAGGTCGGAATGGCCGCGGCCATGGGCGTCGTGCTCTTGCTGATCATTATGCCGATTTCCTTTGTGCAGATGCGAGTGCTGGGCGAAAGATAGTATGCCCGCCTTAATCGCAAATTGCGCCACGCCGGTCTAAGGGGAAGAATCTGTGGCCCAGAGCATTTTCAATCGCAAAACGCAGAAGTTCATCAAGGTTTTGCCTCAGGCAGTCGTGGTCTACGTGCTTTTGGCCGCGCTGGTCATCACCATGCTGGGGCCCTACCTCTACATTTTCTCGTCTTCTTTTAAGGAGACGTATACCCTCATTTCGATCCCCCCACAGCTATTTCCAGAAAAGTTCGTTTGGGACAACTATACGTACATTCTGAGAGAATTGCCTTTCAGCCTCTGGTTTTTCAACACTATTCTTGTGGCCGTGCTCGTCACGGTGGGAACGGTGTTTATCGACGCTCTCGCCGCGTACGCTTTTGCAAAGAAACAGTTCTGGGCTCGCGATTTTCTTTTCGGACTAATGCTGGCGACGATCATGATTCCAGGCGCGCTGCTCCTGATCCCGGCTTTCCTCATTACCAATAAGCTGGGACTGCTGAACTCTTACGGCGGCCTGATCATACCTGCACTGGCGAACGTACTTGGCGTTTTTCTACTGCGGCAGTTCATGCAGACCATACCTGAGGAGCTTGAGCACGCGGCACGCATCGACGGCTGTTCCGATTTTGGCGTGTTTTGGCGCATCATTCTGCCGCTGTCGGCACCTGCCCTGGCGACTTTGTCAATCGTCGTTTTCACGTCTCAGTGGAATAATTTGGTTTGGCCTCTGGTCGTGCTCAACGATAAGGACCTTTACACGCTTCCACTAGGTCTCGCTCTGCTCCGCAGCGAGTTCCAGGTAAACTACGGTATTACCTCGGCCGCCGCGTTTCTGAGTGTGGTCCCGTTGGTTATCGTCTTCATTTTCCTGCAACGTTATTTCCTGGAAGGGCTTACAGTTGGAGCAGTAAAAGGGTAATCGAGTCGGCAAAGCCTGGTGCTTGACCAGATGGGCGGGCAACTTCAACCGGAGAGGGAGACTAATGACCGTTTATTCATGGAGTATTGACGACGCAGGTTCGGGCGGTAGCGCGATGGTTGAGTCCCTAAGGCGCTCGACGGAGTTTTTCAGCTCGCGCGGACTGGGATCAACCTGGTTCACAGTGCCCAAGGGCGGCGGGAAGCCGATGACATCGGAATGGAAGGAGGCGTTGATCGCGGCACGCGACGCAGGACATGATATTCAACTACATGGTCTGACCCATGCGGACTGTTACGAGTTCGGACCTCCTGCGTGGCCGGCGACCTCAATCCTGTCCACGCTGCAGTCGGAGTTTGATGAACGCCGCGAGGAGCTGATGCCACGCTATACGGTGGATAACCTGCGCGAACGAATTGAAGAAGGGTTGGAAGTCTTTGCGATGGACCTGGGGGTTGAGCCGACCGTGTTCCGCGCGCCTTGCGGAGCCATCTCCAAGCCAATGTTCAGCGCGCTGCGAGAGGTCGGCATCGGGTATCACACTTGCATGTATATCAGCGGCAGCGGTTACGCGCATCTTCCGCATAACAGCGGGGATCTCTCGCAGGACTGGGTCGACAACATCCCATACCATCCCTTTCGATGGTATGACGATGTCATAGAAGTGCCCATCCTGAACGAATATACGTGGCGCGGGTCGGGCCAGCGCAGCGAGGAGTTCATCGAGTTGGCGCGGCGGGACCTGGACCGGATCAGCGAGCACAGCCCGATTGTCATCATGCTGATGCATACGCACGGAATCGCTGACGACTACGAGCACACGTTCCGCATGATCGACGCTGTGTCGGAGCATGTGGGCCGTAAGCCGGGCGCGTCCTTCGCGACGATGGGCGAGATGGCCGCGTCGGGTGCGCTGGAGGAGGCGGCCACGGTTGAAGGACCGGACATTCTGGCAGTATAACGTTGGCGAATCGAGGGACTGTTCAGATGAATATCATTGTCATAATTTCAGATACGTTCCGCTACGACAATCTGTTCGACCGTGCAGCGGCGATGCCGGTGCGTACACCGCATCTTGACCGCTTTTCGGAGCGGTGCGTGAGCCTGTCGAGGTTGTACACGGGCAGCTTCCCGACGATACCCCATCGAACGGACTTCACGACCGGGCGCGTGGGTTGGCCATGGTACCCCTGGCAGGACCGGCGGCTGAGCAGCCCAAACCATTTGCCTCAGATTCTGGGGGAGGCGGGCTACGTCAGCCAACTCTTGGGGGACTGTCCACACCTCGTGCGGGCGGCGTTTTTCGAGGGGTTCGATGGCGCGCATACGCTGCCCGGCCAAGAGGGCAATACCTACTTCATCGGGATGAATCATCCTATCGAAGAGGCGATGGCCGACGAAAAGACGCGCAATATCGGCAACCATTTTCAAGGGCGCAATCTGATCGACCTTCACGCGTGGATAAACCGACGCTGGTACCGGGAGATCGACCGATTTGCGCCGCGTACGGCCGAGCTGGCTGTGGAGTGGCTGGAGGAGAACGACCAGCACAGTCCCTTCTTCCTGTGGGTGGATTTCTTTGACCCGCACGAGCCTTGGGACCCGCCTGAGTACATGGTGCGCCGCTATGATCCCGACTACGACGGCCCGCCCATGCTGCATCCCAACTACGGCAAAGCCAGCGACTACACCGAGGCCGAGCTTCGTAACCTGCGGGCGCACTACTGCGCGGAGGCGGAGCTGGTGGACAGGTGGGTAGGGCGCATCCTGACAAAGATCGACGACCTGGATCTGTGGCGCAACTCGATCGTGGTGTTTATGTCCGATCACGGATTCAGTCTTGGCGAACACAACCGCACCGGGAAGTCGAACATCAGCAAGTTCGATGACCGGTTCTGGCCGCTGTATCCGGAGATAGTCCATATTCCATTCCTGGTGGCGGCGCCGGGCCTCGAGGGAGGCCGCACAGTTGATGCCCTGCTGCGGCCAGCGGACATTGCGCCGACGCTTATGGATCTGGCAGGCGTGCAGGTGGAGACGCCGGAGCCGATGCATGGACGTTCTTTTGCGCCGCTGCTGCGGGGGGATAGTGGAGCTTCTCCGCACGACTGTGTCGTGTCGGCAACTTTCACGCGATTGGAAGAAGGCGAGCTTACGCCAAATCGGGTTACGCCGATGTTGTACACAGATCGTTGGGCCTACGCGCCGGTTGGCTCTTCCGGCGAACGGGAGCTCTACGACCTGGCGGCAGACCCGCAGACGGAGACGAATCTGGCCGAAGATCAGGGGGAAATGGCGGACGACCTGCATGAGGCGTTTATGCAAGAGCTTCGCAGCCTGGACGCGCCCAATGAAGCCATTGAGGTCTGGCAACGGTAGGTGAGTTGGGACGGCTCGTGCGCACTGATCACTTCCGGTATGTCTGCAACCGGGTTCCGAAGTAGGTAACGCGATACACAGCCCTTAGAATTTGGACATGACAGTAGATAAAGGTTATTATCCTTGCGTCAGCGCAGGAACCCCCTAAACGCGCGCCCGTATTGAAGAACCGTCGAAGGAAGGACCTAAACTGGGAAGGCCATTGGTCTTTGGCCTAATCTATTGTCGTGCCGTGATTGGCCCTGGCGAATAGGATCGGTAATCTGGCTTTGGTGCCATCTCTAGGGTCAACTAAATTGTCATATAGTTCGGAGAGGTTGGGCCAAAGGCTTTACACCACTCCATCCCTTTCAACCCATTTTCACATTTTCTAACATGGAGGAATGAATGGACACACAGAAGATGCTTTCGCGTCGTCGCTTCCTGCAGGTTTCCGGCTTGGCAACAAGCGCGGCCCTGCTTGCTGCGTGCCCTGCGCCCGCGGCTGCCCCGGCCGACACCGGCGGAGATGGCGATGCAATGATGGAAACCAAGAAGCTGGAAGCCTGGTCGCGTATGACGGACCTGGCGCAGGAGTCGATTAAGGAAATCATCGACATCTACAACGAGCAGAACACGATGGGCGTAGAGGTCGAGTTTGTCTACATTGCCCAAACACAGGGCAGCCAGGCAGACGAGAAGCTGCTGACAGCAGTTGCTGGCGGTACGCCTCCGGCGCTCCACTATGCTGACCGCTTCACCGTTCCGCAGTTCGCCCACGAAGGCTTCTTTACCGACATCACCGACTTCGCCGAAGCCGCCGGTGTCACTAAAGAGCTCTACTTCGACTTCGCCTGGGACGAGACTGTATACAAGGGCGGCATCTACGCGCTGTCTTTCGACACCGACACGCGCGCCCTGTGGTACAACATGGACATCATGGACGAGGCCGGTGTAGACTCCAGCTCGCCCCCGTCCAACCTTGATGAACTGATGGCAGCCACTGAAGCGCTGACAGTGCGCGACAACACTGGCGCCATTACCCGTTACGGTTTCAACCCCATCTATGACCAGGCCTGGCTCTACACGTGGGGCTTCGGCTTTGGCGGTCTGTTCCAGGACGATGATCGACGCATCACCTTTGCCCATCCGCAGAACATTGAGGCCATGCAGTTCGTGAAGTCCTTTGTGGATGAGATTGGTGTTGAGGACATTGACGCCATGTTGTCGGCCTGCGCCGGCGGCAACTGCCGCGGCGAGAATGACTACTTCTGGACCGGTCAGAGCGCGATGACCTGCAGCGGTAACTGGAAGGTTGCCCAGCATCATCGCTACAAGCCCGACACCAATTACGGTGTCGTGCCGATGCCAGGTCCGGACGGCCCCGCCCCAGGCGCAAGCTGGGCCGGCGGTTGGAGTTGGGCAGTTCCCTTCGGCTATGACGATGTAGAGTCGGCGTTTGATGCCTGCTTCTACCTCTGCGGCCCCGAAGGCCAGCTCAAGTACAACAAAGACACGTTCCACATTCCGACGATCAAGTCGGCTGCCGAAGATCCATTCTTCCGCGAAGATCCGCTGCACGCGGTCTTCATGGACCTGCTGCCGGTTTCCCACGCCCGCCCGCCGATTCCTTTGGGCTCCAAGTTGTGGGACCTGCAGGTAAAGGCCTTCCGTGATGAGATTCCGCACGGTCTGAAGACGCCGGAAGAGGCGCTTACGGACATTGATGAAGAGATCAATGCGGGTCTTGACGAGATCGGATTCTTCAGCTAATCAGTACTAGCGCCCTCCTCTCGCCCCGATCTGAATGCGATGCCATTCTGAGATAGGGGCGAAAGGTGGGTTGATGCGTATTCTTTCTGGTACTTTGGCCAGGAGTTGGGGGCTCTTTCAGTATCCAGTTCCTGCCCGCTTAACCAGAACTTGATAACGAACGTCCCAGGTTTCTTGGGGAAAAAGGTAGCGGCTCAATAGGGCCGCTACCTGACTGTTTCCTTGTAAACCTGCTGGCAAACGGAAAGTAGACTGACAAGCATGGCAACTGCCCTCCCCTCCGTCGCTGCTCCGAGGCGCCGTCTTTCGCAAGGGACACGGCATACTATAAACGGCCTTTTATTCGCATCCCCTTGGATTTTCGGCCTGCTCGCCTTCTGGATTTACCCCACCTTGGCGTCAGCATACTATAGCTTTACCAAGTATAACGGCGTGAAGAATCCCGTGTGGACCGGCTTTGCCAACTACATTGAACTGTTCACAAGCGATGGCGAGTTTGTAGACGCGGTCTACAGCACAGTTTACTTCGCGGTTGTTTCGATTCCCTTGGCCATCATCTTCGCCTTCGGTCTGGCACTGATGCTGAATGCCAAGATAAGGGGTCAGGTCGTCTATCGCACTCTCTACTTCCTTCCCACGCTTGTTCCGGAAGTTGCGCTGGCTCTGGTCTGGATCTTCATATTCACCCCGCACAGCGGATTGATTGCAGCGCCGTTCAGAGCTTTCGGTATGCGGGGGCCCTGCTGGCTCACCTGCGCCGAATGGGCGCGTCCTACCCTGGTGCTGCTGGCCCTGTGGATTATCGGCCAACAGATTATCCTATATCTGGCCGGACTGCAGGATGTCCCGCAGGACTTGTATGATGCCGCGGATGTGGATGGGGCAAACATCTTTTCCAAATTCCGCAACGTTACCCTACCCATTCTTACACCGGTAATTTTCTTCCATCTCGTGACTTCGGTGATCGGGGCCCTTAACTTTTTTGCCATCCCCTATATCATGACAGGGGGGACAGGCTTCCCTGCCAACTCGACCCTCTTTTATTCGATCTATTTGTACAAAAATGCCTTCCACTATCTGGAAATGGGCTATGCATCGGCAATGGCATGGCTGCTATTTATGTTCACGCTAGTCGTTACTTTGTTCATTTGGCGCTCAGCGCGTCTGTGGGTCTTTTATGCAGGAGGCGAAGAGTAATATGGTGGTAGAAAGCGGACAACTTCCGCCTGCGTATGCCAATGACCGCTCCCGCCGCCTTCTTCTAAAGCGCTTGCGGGGAATCGTCCGCGTCATCCTCATCCATGCCGGTCTGGTTCCGGCAGCCTGCATCTTTATGCTTCCATTTCTGTGGATGTTGTCGACGTCTCTCAAGCCGGATGTCCAGTTCTACTCCTATCCACCGGTCCTGATTCCCAGCCCGCTGCAGTGGTCCAATTTCCCGGACGCGGTTACCTACATTACATTTTTCCTCTACATGAGGAATACTCTCACGATAGCAGTTCTCGCCACCATAGGTGTGCTAATCTCCTCATCCCTGGTCGCATACAGCATCGCGCGTATTCCCTGGGCTGGCCGCAATATTCTCTTCATCCTCACCATAGCAACACTCATGCTGCCCTTCCAGGTCACGATGATCCCATTGTTCATTGTCTTCAAGAACCTCGGCTGGGTGAACTCCTGGATGCCGCTCATCGTACCGCACTGGTTTGGCGGCGCGTTATATATCTTTCTGCTGCGACAGTTCTTCATGACGATTCCGATGGAATTGTCCGAAGCAGCCCGCATCGACGGCGCTAGTGAGTTGAAGATTTACTACTCAATTCTGCTACCACTTTCCAAACCAGCCCTGGCTACGGTCGCGATTTTTGAATTTATTGCCCGCTGGCGCGATTATATCGGCCCCCTGATCTATTTGAGCAAACAGGAGTTGTATACACTTTCGCTGGGCATCTATGAGTATCAGTCCCAGTACGGAGCAGAGTGGGGCCTGCTAATGGCCGCTTCCGTGATGATTACGCTGCCTATCATCCTGCTCTTTTTCTTCTTGCAGAAGACGTTCGTGCAAGGCATTGCGTTGACTGGTATCAAAGGCTGACCAGATTCCCTCGCTGGCCGAAAATCTCATAGCTTCCTGATCCTTGTTGAAGTGTTGCATGCAGTAGCCCTCCCCTAAGTGATGTGCTTCCCACTTAACCGACCCGCTGGCATAGAATCATTCATTCTTGAGGATATCAGAATGCCCATACGATTGGCTTTAATCGGCTGCGGCAGGATTTCGCGACGCCATGTGCTGGCGATGAAGGATCTACAGGAACGCGGTCGCGGCGACTTTGTGGTTAATGCGGTCTGTGACGCCAACGGTCAGGCAGCGTCTGAGCGCGCCGACATGTTTGAGGAGCTATTGGGCGAACGCCCTGTGGTCTACGGCACGCATCAAGAGCTTCTGTCAAAAGCGCAGGTAGACGCTGCGGACCTGTGCTTACCGCATGGGCTGCATCACAGCATTGCGGTGGACTGCATGGAGGCCGGTTTGCATGTGTTGTGCGAGAAACCGCTTGGAATTACCATTAAGGCCTGCCGCCTGATGATTGAGACTGCAGAGAGGACTGGCAGGGTCCTTTCTACGGCCGCGCCGCACCGCCGTCAGCCTGGTCAGCGGACGGTAAAGTGGGTATTCGATGCGTCCGGCCTGATCGGTACACCACTGAGTTTCTTTCATCAGTATCGTTCCTCAGCAGTGCTCCCGGGCGGACCTGGGCAGGCCAGCAGCCAGCCAAATCCTGCCCAACTGTGGGGACAGCAGGCAGGAGGGTCGGATGAACCGCTTCCAAGTCACAAACGCTGGCGGCGGGACAAACTGATGTCAGGCGGAGGGCCGGTGCTTGACAGCGGCTTTCACTACTGTGATTCAATGCGCTACTTCTTTGGTGAAGTCGACAGTGTCTATGCTGTCGTACGGTCGGTAAAGACGGGAAAGCCCCAATCTTTTGCGGAGGCGCCGGAGGATACCGTTTTCGTTACTTTGACCTTCGAGAATGGGGTCGCGGGGACATGGGCGTGGAGTCTGGCCGCCCCTGGCGAAGATGCCTATGATGTGACCTTCTATGGCAGCCAAGGTTCGCTGCGCGATACGACCGCCGCGCCTTTCTCGATTTTTCATCTGTTTCAACGTACGCCCCAGAAAGATGAAACGGCCCGGCTGGAATGTGCCGATGGAACAGTCTATAGTATGCAGGAACTAGAGAAGATGCACCGCGCCTCCCTGTCGCAGGAGGAAGAGGAGGAGCTCTACCCGGGAGGGGCGACCGACGGCTTCTCAATCGAGATCTGGGAGTTCCTGGAAATTCTGCGAGGCAACAAGTCGGCGCCGGAGATCGACGGTTGGGAGGGTATGCGCTCGCTCGCGCTGGGGGACGCCATCTACGAATCGGGTTTGACCGGTGAAGTAGTGAAGGTAGAAGATGTCCTCAATGGGACGCGTTCGGCTTTCCAGGATCCCATTGATGAGCATTGGGACTTGACGTGATAAGGACGTAAGGGTGTGTATTCAGGAGAAACGCCATGTCTTTAGCCATGACCCCGCAGCAGCGGGCAGATTTCGATGAACAAGGGTTTGTCATTCTCGAGGATTTTCTGACCCCGGCGGAGTTGGAAAGGCTGCTGGCGGCCATCGACGAGGTTGCCGCGGAAGTCCGGACCGTCCAAGGGCTTGGCCCGAACGACCCTTTTGCAGTGCGCAATGCCCTGTCCCATCATGACGCCTTTCTCGATCTAATCGACCATCCGCGCATGTTGCCGCTGGTGGTGGACGCCATTGGCTGGAATATCCAGATTCGCACAACGCATCTGGATTACCGTCCTCCATATCCGGAAGGCATCCAACCGGGTGCGCTAGGCGTGGGGGACGGCGGGGACCAGGAGGTCGGATACCGCAACCTGTCGTGGCACCCTGATCTGGCCAGCGATTCGCTTTTCATGGCCCCCTCGCTGGACGGGCGGCTGCCTTTCATGGAGATCAAGGTATTCTACGTGCTTTCGGATCTGAGCGAATCGCAGAGCGGCAACTTGTGGCTGGTACCGGGAAGCCATTTGCGTTCGCCGAGCGAACTGCGTGAAATGGGCCGGCAGGTCGACCCGAGCGAAGCGCTGGAATTGCGGCTGAAACCGGGCGCGGCGGTCCTGTGGCGCACGGCAGTCTGGCACTGCGTCGGCCCCAATCTTTCCAACCGCACACGCAAGATCATGCATGTCGGCTACAACTACCGTTGGCTGCGTCCCACTGACTATATCACGCAAGATCAGGCACTGGTTGACCGCAGTTCGCCAATTCGCAAGCAGCTACTGGGCGCGCTTGCCAGTGGCGGCGACCCGCTGGGGAACGATTCGGCTTTCCATCCTTCCTCGCAATACTGGCTGACGAAGAGCGACGAGGATGTACCGTTGCGGTCATGGGCCGAGGCCCGGGTCGAGACGGAGGGAGATATTCCCGTTCACCTTTGAAGGCAACAGAGAAGTGTAGGGCAGAAGGCAGGAAGATAAGCATGTCCGAATTCGAAGCGGTGAAGGATCGGGTCTTTGCCGATCTGGGCCTCTATCAGCAGGTTTCCGGATTGTACGATGGGCAGTGGCTGGCGGGAGAAGGCCGGCGCCGCCTCGCGGTGCATTCGCCCATCAACGGCGAATGGCTGGCAGATGTTGCCGTCGCCGGGAATGATGACTACGATCGGCTGATGGAAAGGGCCTGGATTGCCTATCAGGAATGGTCACAGGTACCGGCGCCAAAGCGGGGGGAGGTAGTACGGGCTATCGGCGACCGGCTGCGCGAGTACGTTGATAGCCTTGGCCTTCTGGTTACGCTCGAGGTGGCAAAGACTCCTGTAGAGGGCAAAGGCGAAGTGCAGGAGATGATCGACATCAGCGACTTTGCTGTCGGCCTCTCCCGCCAGCTGTACGGTGTGACGATGGCCAGCGAGCGGCCCAACCACCGACTGTATGAACAGTGGCATCCCTATGGCGTTGTCGGCGTAATCACAGCGTTTAATTTCCCCTGTGCCCCCTGGTCCTGGAATGCGTTCATCGCTTCGGTTATCGGCAATGTCGTCGTTTGGAAACCCTCGCCTGACGCTGCACTTACCGCGATTGCTACGACCAATATCGTTAACGCTGTACTTGACGATTTCGGGCTGCCCCCAATATTTCTGCTGGCAGTAGACGAGGCCGGTGAGTTCGGACAGCGCATGAGCACGGATCGGCGGTTGCCCTTGCTGTCCTTTACCGGCTCAGTTCAGACCGGGCGCGGCGTGGCTGCGCGAGTAGGGGAACGCATAGGCCGCACGATTCTGGAGATGGGTGGCAACAATGCGGCCATTGTTACGCCGGATGCCGACCTGGAGATTGCGCTGCGAGGGGTTGCATTCGGCGCGCTGGCGACGGCAGGCCAGCGTTGTACCACGACCCGGCGCGTTATCCTTCACGGGAGCCTCTTTGAAAGCTTTCTTCCCCGGCTGGTTGCGGCCTACGAGACTGCAAAGGTTGGCAGCCCACTCGAACCGGGCGTGCTGGTGGGGCCGCTGATCAACCAGGGAGCGGTTGAGGCCTACTGTTCGGCGATCGGGAGGGCACAAGCTGCCGGCGGGCGTGTTCTGTTCGGAAACTCGGTTCTGACTGTACCAGGACTCGAAGGGGGGAACTACGTCGCGCCGACTTTGATTGAGGGCGTCGCGCCGGATTCTGAGATCGTCGGCGAGGAAACGTTTGCGCCGATACTGTACGTGCTAAGGTATGAGAAACTTGAAGATGCGTTCGCCATTCACAACGGTGTGTCCCAGGGACTTTCTTCCGCCATATTCAGCAATAATCTTCGCGAAGTCGAGGCGTTTCTAAGTGTAACAGGTAGCGATTGCGGGCTTGCCAGTGTTAACACCGGCACCGCCGGCGCAGAGATCGGAGGCGCCTTCGGCGGCGAGAAGGACACTGGCGGCGGTCGCGAAAGCGGTTCGGACGCCTGGAAGGCATACGCCCGTCGTCAGACAGTGACGATCAACTACGGAAGTGAACTTCCTCTGGCCCAAGGGGTTACTTTTGACGTCAATTAGGCCAGGCGGCCTTTAGTTTCCAGCCGGGTATCTTCGTCCTTGCGCAGCCGCATGTATCCGTTCCACCGGCCCGCCAAACGGAACGAGGATGGCGGTAAAGGTTGTGGCTCCACCTGCGGCGACAACATTGTGATCGGGCGCGATTCTGCGAGTCGCAATCACGCGGTCAAGTGGGTCGTAAGCAGTCAGAATTACCTGCACCTCAAGAGCTTCCTCCTGGCCAATATTCCGCACGGTGCCTCTAACTGTGTATGCTGAGTAGCTTTCTCCTTCTGAAGTCAGTTCATCCACGGCCAGTTCCCGGTAGTAACCACCTTCGTATGCCGGAACTCCGCTGACAGGAAAAATAATGTAGCTCGCAAACTCTTTCGGAGCCTCTTCAAAAAGGATTGCAAAAGGCGCAACTCCTCCTGGCTCAACCAGGTTCAGCAGCACCATGCCATTATCTTCCGCCAAGATTTGCCGCTGTGCGTCCAGGAGCTTGACTCCGACGCGAACCTGTTCGAGCATAAAGGCGCTCGTGTTTTCGACTTCGCCCAGGACCCACAGGCCTCCAAGCGGCGTAAAGCTGAAATGTACTCTCTGATGGGAAAAGGCAATAGGAGTTGGAGTCGGCCTGACACCTGCTGGACCGCCGTCAGTTGACACCGGCGACGGAATCACCAGTTGCTGGCCGGGCTGGAGCGTGCGCGGGTCCGAGATATTGTTTCGTTCCTGTATCGCAGCGACAGATACTCCGAATAAAGTGGCAATACGACCTAGGTTATCGCCGGTCACGACAGTGTAAATGGTTGGCGTAGGCGTATCGGTTGGAGTCGGGGTTGGGGGAGGGGTATAAGGGGCGGGTGTGGCCGTTGGAACGGCAGTCGGGCCTGTGGGAGGCACCAAAGTGGCGGCCGCCTCCGGCACCGGTGTTGTGGTTGGAATGAGGGTGATGACCTGTCCGCACGCAGAGAGGGCAAAGAGTGCCGCTAATGCTGCAATGGCAGTCACTGCCACCTTACTTGCTATCGTAGAAAGCCAGTTCATTTGGATTGGTGCCTGTGTTTACAACGGACCTGCAAGGCTGGGTATGTCGCTGCGTTGGGGCGGCCCCTCAACGCGATCCTGGAAAAAGCCCCCATCGACTCGCAGTACTGCGCTGGGAATTTTCGGGACAGGGATGATTGTTTTCTCCGACTATGATTATAATGAAATATACCAAGAGCGCAAGTAATTCGGCAGAGCGTACTAAATTTCGACTATAGCTGTAGGCAGCCCGTGTCGGGCGCAATGATTCAAGTTTGCGTTTGCACGAGAGGACACGACCGAAGCCAGATTTTCGACGGAAAAATATGGATGAGAATCACGGCGTAACGACTAGAAGGCGCGTCGAAACCTGCCTTGCATTATATCACATTGACTCCCCATTGCCGTCTTGAATCGGGTCAGATATACTACACGAGCCCCAACTGGTTCCGCGGGCCCAGGGTCGCAAACGGGAGAACATGCATGAAAATAGCCATCCTTTCGGATAGCCACGACAATATCTGGAACCTTGAGAATGCGCTGGCCGCCGTGGCTGAAGAGGGCTGCGAGATACTGCTGCACTGCGGCGATCTGATCGCGCCTTTTATTGTCGCGCAGATGGCGCAGGCATTTGGCGGACCAATTCATATCGTGGAGGGCAACAACGACGGCGACGGGCGGTTGCAGCAGCAGGTTGCCGCCGGATTCGCGCACGTTACGTTACATGGCCCCTATGCCGAGCTGGAACTTGGGGGAAGGCAGGTCGCGCTAATTCACTATCCGGAGCCGGCGCGGCGGATTGCGCAAAGCGGCGTATTCGACCTAGTCTGCTACGGCCATGACCACAAACAACATTGGGAACAATTAGGCGACTGCCTGCTTGTCAATCCGGGAGAAGTAATGGGTCGTTTGGGCGCGCCAAGCTGGGGCGTCTATGACTGCGTGCGTCATCGGTACTCACAGCGGGTTCTAGATAACTAGGATGATGATCTGATCTTCTTAAACGATTTCCTCGACTCAGATTCGGTGCCCAATACAATTTCAGAGAGAAAATACATTGTTTGAGCTGGTATTTCTTGGGACTTCAGCGTCCGCGCCCTCTGTTCACCGGGGCCTTTCAGCTGCGTTGGTTATGGCACAGGAGCACCGTTTTCTGATCGACTGCGGCGAAGGCACACAACGTCAAATTTTGCGTAGCGGCCTCGGGTTTCGCCGACTTGACAAGATCCTACTCACGCACGGACATCTCGACCATATATTGGGGCTGGGAGGGCTGGCGAGCACACTGGGGCACTGGGAGACCCTGGATACGTTGGAGATTCACGGCGGCGAGCAGGCGCTGGCCCGAGTCCATCGATTGATGGAGGTCGTTTTCGGCGTCGGGAATGTTACGCAGGCCGGCGTCAGCCTCAATGTGATGGAAGCAGGTACTCTGTTTGAAGGTAAGGGATTTTCGCTCAGCGCGTTCTCGGTACCCCATCGCGGCTCTGGCTGCTTCGGTTTTACCTTCGAGGAGGAGACTCGTTCACCATTCGACAATGCGAAGGCCGAAGCGCTTGGCGTTCCGGCAGGTCCGGAACGCAGGGAGTTGGTTGCGGGCCGGTCGGTTGAGTTGGCAAATGGGCGCACAGTTCAACCGGAAGACGTGCTGGGCGAATCGCAGAAGGGGGCAAAATTCTGCTTTGTAGGCGACGTGGGCCGGACCGGTCCCTTGCACAAGATTGTTGCTGATGCGGACCTACTGGCTATTGAGGCGACATACCTGGACGAGGAGCAAGAATTGGCGCGGAATCATGGGCACATTACCGCCCGCGCGGCGGCGCGGCTGGCCGAAAAGTCAGGCGTGAAGCATCTGGTGCTTCACCATATAAGCCGTCGCTATCACGCTAAGGAAATTCTGGCGGAAGCTCGCGCTGTCTTCCCTAACACGGATGTCGCGGGCGATCTTGACCTTTACAGAATTCGGCGGGGAAAGCCCGTGGAACTGCAATCAGGGCCAAAGTACACCGTGCGTTGATGAGCCAGACACTGCAATTGCTTGGCCGTGACGCGTACCGAGCGAGCTGCACGCCGGCCCTGTCGCAACAGTCCCTACGACCGAACTGTCAAAGAAACTAGCGCCGGACTGTTTCAGGTAGCATGGCCACCCGGACACCCTTAAGGGCCGGCATCAGCTGTCAAGCACGCAGCTTTCCACCGGTGGCCCTTTCGACGGTGCGGATGATACGCTGCCGCAGACGGTTTACCTCTTTTTCCTTCAAGCTGTGAGCCATGCTCTGGTAGGTAACGCGATAGGCCAGTGATTTGTGGCCGACTGGCAGAGGCTCGCCGCGATAAATGTCGAATAACTCCACCGCTGTCAGCATTGAATCTCTGTTACGCCCGCCGCCGTCTACAATCGCATCGAGCAACCGTCGTTGGGTCACATCCTCCGGCACGACAAACGCCAGGTCTTCCACCACGGGAGGATAGACGCTTATCGGCGCCATCTGCGAGATTTGCCAACTGGGCCGCACCAGAGGCGCCAGGTTCAGTTCGGCCAGAACCACGCGTTCGTTGCCCAAGCCAAAAGCGTTGCGTACACTGGGATGCAGTTCGCCGACGACGCCCAGGTGTTGGTCATGGAGCGAGATGAGTGCGCAGCGGGGACCGAACTGGGCATCGGTCCGATCGTCATTCGGGCCGCTGTCCGGAAAGGCGTGGAAGAGGGAGTTCTCCTGCGAGAAGCCAAGTCTTTCCAGAAGTGTTTCAATGATTCCCTTCAGATCAAAGAAGTCGAACAGGTCTGAATCTGTGTCGGAAAGCCCTGTGGCAGGGGAGGACTGTTGCGGATTGCGATCTCCCCGCAGAGCGATGCACAGCCTGCGGTCCTCGTCTGGCAGCGGACTGTTCTTTGCTCCTTGAGAAGAAGGCGTGCTCGGATTCGGCTGTGGCCGGTAAACGCGTCCGATTTCGAAGACAGCCAGTCGGTCGGAGTAGCGCAGGTTAAAGGCAAGGTTTTCCAGGGCACTCACGACCAGAGTGCGGCGCATCACCCTCCGTTCCGGGGAGAGGGGATTTGTCAATGCGATGAAGGACGAATCGTGAGGCACACCTGCACTCTCAAGGTCACCGTTTGCCCTCGCCTGGGATGCCGCGACGAACAGCTTGGCGTGGTTTTCCGGGGTTGTAAGCGTGTGATTGACGGTGTCCTGCAGCCCGCAACCGATGAGAATATCGCGGATGTTTTCCTCGGTTTCCAGCTGAATGTTGCGGCGCTGGGGAGGAAGAACTGTATCGAGGAGCGTTTCTCCAATAAGGTCGTAGCCTACGACGCGCGCTACCTCTTCTGTCAGGTCGGCGGGCAGAGTTACGTCCAGCCGATGCCAGGGGACAGAGGCGGCTATCACGGGCTCACCGTGTGCACGCGCCAGCCCGAATGTTGCTCGCTCCGGCGCGTCTGCCGGCGTATCGGACAGCTCTTCAACGTCGAAATCCAACCTCTGGAGAGCGGCGCCAATCTCTGACAGCGACAGTTCCATCCCCAACAGGCGTTTCACGTCGCTGCTGGATGTGAAAACTTTCAATTCTGGCTGGGGAACAGGGTAGGCATCTACGATTCCGGGAACGACACGCCCGCCGGCATGCTGCTGCATCAGACTCGCGGCTCTGCGAGCTGCCAGGTCGTTCAATGTGGCTGGAACGCCGCGGGTGAAGCGGTGGCTGGCTTCGCTGTGCAGGCGCAAGGACTGGGAAGTCCGGCGGTTGTTGATGCCGTCAAAGGTAGCAGCCTCGAGCAAAATATTGCGCGTCTTTTCGTGTACCTCCGTCTCGGCGCCACCCATCACGCCGGCAATTGCAACCGCGCCGGCCTTGTCGGCGATAACCAGCATCGAATCCTGGAGTTTGCGTTCCTGACCGTCCAGGGTCTCAAGGACCTCATTCGCGTGGGCGGTACGCACGATAATTGTTGGCTTTGATTCACCGATTCCGGTTGCTCTGGAGACGAGCAGATCATAGTCAAATGCGTGAAGGGGCTGGCCCGTTTCCAGCATTACAAAGTTCGTTATGTCTACGATGTTATTGATAGGGCGCATGCCCGCGCTCGCCAGCCGGTCCTGCATCCATTTGGGAGAAGGGCCAACCTCGATATCGCGAATGATTGTACCTGTAAATCGCTGACACAGGCTCGGAGCGTCGATTTGGGCCATCAGGTAGGCGGCGGCATGGTCGTCGCCGCGGGAGGAGTCTTCGTCTTCCGGCAGGTGAATGGCGCCTTCTGTCAGAGCATGTACTTCTCTTGCTATGCCCCACATGGACAGGCAGCGAGCCATGTCGGGCGTTAAGTCGATTTCCAGGATTTCATCGCCCAGATACTCGCGCAAAGAAAGTCCCACAGGCGCGTCTTCAGGCAAAACAAGAATCCCTTCGTGTTCCTCGCTGAGTCCGAGTTCCAGTTCCGAGCATACCATACCGCGCGACTCGACGCCGCGGATTTTCGCTTTTTTCAACTTCTTGCGCGGACGCGGCTGCTTGTCACTGTAGGCGTCGATCAGTTGCGCGCCTTCGCGGGCAAACGCGACTTTGAGAACCGGAAGGTCCCCGGCGGCGATGGAACGGTCCTTGAACTGAAACAGATTGGGCGCCCCGGTAACAACTCTCTGGGGGGCACTGTGGGCGGGAGCAGGGCCGGACTCGTGTGCCACGTCTACGAGGACCAGTCGGTCGGCATCGGGATGGGGCGCGACCGCCACGACCTGACCGACAACTATTCTGTCGGCTTCCCACCATTCGCCAACGCGAGTGAGGCTCGCCTCCTCAAGGCCGGCGAGCGTCAGACGTTCGGCCAGTTTCGTTGTGGGAAGTGGGACTTCCACATATTCTTGGAGCCAGGACAAAGGGACAAGCATGGTACGCTCCCAACCGGTCTATTTGCTATCTGCCTGAGCCAAAAGTTCGCAACTGTTTCAGCTATAGCAGTGAAAATGCGTGATTGTGTTGTAAGGCTAAGTCTGCTCGCAGCAATCCAAGGCACGGTAGACTATGTCATGTGCTAACGAGCGCCAGTAACCCCAGGTACGCCGCTTGGACCGAAGATTGCGCAACGAGTGGGCAACAGCGCCCAGTTCCTGAGGGGGCACAGTTCGAAAACCGGCGATTTCTTCAGTGTCGGTGGGGCGCAATTCCTTGCTCAAACTCTCCAGATAGAAGATGTAGCTAACGAAAGGAACGCTCGTGCCTTGATTGACAAAATGACAGTCCAACATGCCGAGGAAACGTCGCAACTCAACCTTCTGTCCGGTCTCTTCAGCGACTTCGCGGTAGAGGGCATCTTCGACAGATTCTCCGCGCTCGATGCGGCCGGTCGGCAAGCGATAAATTGGGGTTTCGTAACGATGTTTAGTATGCAGCAGGATCTCGCCGTTGTGTTGGCGGATTGCGAAAACGACTTCGCCTCGTCGATCCGGATCCGATTGCCCTCGATATGCACGCAAATAGGCATCCGTCTCTATGAAGTGACGGCGCCATATCGGTTGCCCGTATCGGTCTGCCAGGGCATCCACTTCCGAACTGTCGATTTGGGGCGCTACTTGGGAAAGTGCGAGCATCGTGGCGCTGTAAGAGTAGAAGAGAGGAAAATCCCAATTAACAACTGTTGCGCGTTCCAACCAGATAACATTAGCCTTGGTTCGTCAGTTTCTACTGTCCTCAAGTTCATCAGCAATGAGCGATTGGGCCTCAGCGGGATCGAGAATTACGCCACCTCCCTCGGCGCCGCCGGACACGCCAACGCCTCTTTCGCTTAACTGTGGCGGCGTGGATAATCTTTCGAGGCCCTGCCGCAACTTCTGTCTGCTCTGCTGCAAGCCTTCTACTTCCATCATCTGCAACCCATAGCGGTTCTCAGGATGGAGTAGTGTGTCGACGAGGTCCAGTCCAATCTGTTGTCCCAGTTGCCGGCTACTATTAAATGACTTCCACGGCGCATGGGCGATGCGGAGAAACTCGCGACCGGCCTGTGTGCGCATCCCCTGCAACTTGAAGGGGACAATAGTCCGCTCCAGACGGATGGCGAGCTGCCATTCAGCGCCAAAGGGGGCCGTGATGTCGCGGCCCAAGAGAAAATAGATTCTGTCTACGTTGCTAATCAGTTCGAACAGGGTATCGTAATCTACGCCGGTGGTAGGGGTGCGGCGAATTTCGGCGCCAACCTGCACAGGCAACTCAGCCAAGATGTGGCCGACAAGCGCCCTTTCCTGTTCCAGGTCTTTGGTTGCACTTACAAAAATGCGAAGTTTTTCTGCCATGCTGGAATTGATGTTACCTGAGAGGGACCGAAAGTGCTTGTATGCCGGACAATGAATCATTGCAGGCTGTCAACATGGGTATTGTCGCTGATATGACACTGAAACGCCAAAATCCAAGCTGCCTGGGGACGGAATCTCCGGTCACTCGTGAAGCTGTCTTGCGTTGAGGGTATGCAATCTCGTCCGCGGCTTTCAGGATGAGGTAGCAGCGTCTCGCTTCAGCTGCCGCTCCCAATACTCGAGATCGGCGTCAACCATGAGGCGCACAAGCTCTCCAAACGAGGCGGTCGGTTCCCATCCGAGTTCCCGTCCGGCTTTGGATGCGTCGCCGACGAGAAGATCCACCTCAGCAGGGCGGTAGAAGTTTTCGTCCTGGACCACGAACTCCTGCCAGTCGAGATCGACATGGCTGAAGGCCTCCCCCAGGAACTCGCGCACGCTGTGCGTTTCGCCGGTTGCTACGACGTAGTCATCCGGACTGTCCTGCTGGAGCATCAGCCACATCGCTCGTACGTAGTCAGGCGCAAAGCCCCAGTCGCGGCGCGAATCAAGATTGCCCAACCGCAGTTCGTCACTGAGGCCGAGCTTGATACGGGCGACGCCGTTTGTGATCTTGTGGGTCACGAATTCCAGGCCGCGGCGCGGGCTCTCGTGGTTGAAGAGGATGCCGGAACAGGCGTAAATTCCGTAGCTCTCACGGTAGTTGACGGTAATCCAGTGGCCATAGACTTTGGCGACACCATAAGGGCTGCGGGGATAAAATGGCGTACTTTCGCTCTGAGGAACCTCGCGGACTCTACCGAACATTTCGCTGCTGCTGGCCTGGTAGAAACGGACGGTTGGATCGACGATTCGAATCGCATCCAAAATGCGGGTGACGCCCAAAGCGGTAAACTCGCCGGTCAGAACCGGTTGGGTGAAGCTGGTGGGGACAAAGCTCTGGGCAGCAAGATTGTAGACTTCCTGCGGCCGGTATTCCTGTAAAATGCTGATCAGGCTCATCTGATCGAGCAGGTCACCCTGGACGATCTCGATCTCGTTCTGAATGTGCCTGATGCGGTCGAAATTAATTGTGCTGGTGCGGCGCACCATACCGATGACTTTGTAACCCTGTTTTAGCAGAAGCTCGGCGAGATAGCTTCCATCCTGTCCGGTTACGCCTGTTATCAGGGCTGTCGGCATTGAAAGATTCTCCTCTGGCGGACTGCGCCGCGTTCATTTTGGGTAGCGGCGGCGCTGAATTCGACTCGTGAAATACGGTCCAACAAAAAGCGGTTTCTGGCCGCAGGTCGGCGACACGTGAGATCCTCTACAGGTCATGGCCTGCCATCTGCTGGCGGGTTATCCTGCCGGGCTCCGGCGTAATTCCGCCAGTATTGAAGCACGTCTGCCAGACTCTGGCGCAGAGTTATGCTGGGGCGCCAGCCGGTCGCTCGGAACAGTTCGGCCGGATCGCATACTGTGCGGGCGACGTCGCTTGGCCGCAATCGTTGCGGATCCTGTTCCACCTCGATGTCGACAACGCTCAACTGTAGAAGGTTCTCCAGTAGCTCCTGTACAGAGTGAGAAGATCCGCTGCCTACATTATAGACGCCGCCGGATTCTCCGTGCTCAAGTGCAAGCCAGTAGGCGCGGACCATATCTCTAACGTCCGTGTAGTCGCGTTCGGCCTGCAGGTTGCCTACTCGGAGGACAGGTTCCTGTTGACCAGCCTCAATATCGGCGATCTGGCGGGCAAATGCGCTGGCGACGAAACTGTCCGACTGGCCCGGCCCGATATGATTGAAGCTGCGCACGCGCACGGTCGGCAATGAAAAGTTGAACCAATACTGCTGGGCCATCAGGTCCTGGGCGACCTTGCTTATGCCGTATGGCGAATTAGGGCGCAACGGCGTTCTTTCGTCGAGCGGCAGGTCCTCCGTCTTGATAAGACCATAGACCTCAGATGATGCCACAACAAGCACGCGGGCACAGGGGACGTGGCGCCGAATGGCTTCGAGTAGATTCAGTTGAGCTCCTATGTTGAGTTCATAGGCGGCCCATGGTTGGTCCCAACTGCCCCGAACATCACTCCAGGCGGCCAGGTGAAAGACGAGATCCGGCTTGACGTCTCCTATGACCTGATCGATCCAGGACGGGTTGCGCAGATCCCCTTTGTGCAGGAGCAGCCGGTCCCGCAGGGACTGAATTCGGCTATCGGCGCGATGGATCGTTCCGTGGATTTCCAATGACCGACCGAAACTGTCGGACATGAGGTATTCCGCGAGAATTGCTCCTACGAAGCCTGAGATTCCAGTGATTAGGACACGCACAAAGGAAACCTTTCCTGAAAGCGCAATTATAGCAGATTACGATTGAGGGTCGCGAACTGTTGCAGTGCGCGGGCGCGCCCGACGAGCCGGAAATATTGGATGCGTAGCTTAAGGTGTCCTCTGCACAGGAGAGGGCCGAAGGCCCGCCTGCCAAGAAGGGAACCCGCCCCAAGCTGCTCCTCAGACCTGGTGAATAGGGAGTAAGTGAAGCCCAAGGTTCCCAGCAACAACTGTAATTCCGGGTCGGCTGAAGGCGAAGCTGGGTAGTAACTCTTTTTCGTGAAAGTAACTACCCAGCCGCAACTGATTCGTAATCCTGAACGAGGCGAGCAAAGGTGTCCTTTCTCCCCTCAATGTGGTAATTTGGGCGGTCGGCCGCAAGCGGCCTCCCTTGTGCAGGGGCTGCGCCCCCGCAACGCCCCCCT
>MKWU01001679.1_pt1 | contig 36932 bp, 30 predicted proteins | sample 809101 | NCBI WGS metagenome assembly MKWU01 (sample SAMN05860141, study PRJNA318959) | sponge metagenome | host: Aplysina aerophoba | place: Slovenia: Piran, Adriatic Sea, Gulf of Piran | collected 2013-05-07
CGGACCAGGTGGCGCCGCCCCACGGGTTGATGCCGGGACCGGTAAAGCTGGCGTCCGGCTGCCGGTAGCCGAGGCCGCCGGCCAGCTCCACCATGGCCAGCTTGGCAACCAGCACGGCGCCCGCCTCCCGCAGCCGGCGCACCACGGTGGCGTCGTTGTCGAACACCTGGCGGCGAAACGGTGCGGCGCCCCAGGAGGTGGGAATGCCGGCGGTGGCGAACAGGTCCTTGATCCCGTACGGAACGCCGTGCAAAGGTCCGCGCCAATGGCCGGCGGCCAATTCCCGCTCGGCACGCCGCGCCTGCGCGCGGGCGCTGTCGGGCATCAGCGTGACCACGGCGTTGTAGCGCGGGCCGATGGCGAGCAGGCGGTCCAGGAACGTCTCCGTCAGCTCCACCGGCGATACCTGCCGCGTGCGCACCAGCTCGGTCAACTCCCGCAGCGGGCGAAACACCACCTCTTCGCGGCGGCTGCCAACTTCCGGCGGCGGCTGCCGGTCTGCGCCCGGCGGCGGCGCTGGGCCGGTCGGACCGCCGCCGGTAACGAAGGCAGTCGAAGCGTGCCGGTTGGTAACCGAATCCGCCCCCCGCGCGGCTGCGGCCGCACCCTTGGCCGCGCGGGCCGGCGGCTCGTCACCGCGGTACGGGGCAAACAGGGGCAGCGGTTCGGCGGTATGGTCAAGCGGCACCTCGGCGAGCGCGCGCGCGTTCTCCACCACCTCGGTACGGAGCTGCCGGCTCACCTCGCCCCACTGCTGGCCGCTGAGGTGATCGCCGTAGCGGTGGCGCAGCACCGCCAGCCGCAGCGCCGCCTCGCGGTCCGGTTCCTTTCGCTCAGCCATCGGCGGCGGTGCCGCCGTCGTCGTCAGCGGGCTGCACGGCCTGCACCATGATTTTCGCCGCCGCGCTCGCTCCCAGGGTGACCGCGGCCCCGGTTGCGGCGGTGATGGTAACGGCATCGGCCTCGACATCGTGCCGGTCTACCGCGAGTTCGGCGCCCGGCACCAGCCCGTGGCGCTCGGCGAAGCGCAGGAAGCGGGCATCCTGGTCGACCACCCGCACCACCCGCAGCCGGTCGCCGGTTGCGCGCTGCGCCAGCGTTTCGAAGCGCGTGTCGTCGATCTCGCCGCGGTCGGTGGGAATCGGGTCGCCGTGCGGGTCGACGCGCGGCCGGCCCATCAACTCGTCGATCTTCTCCAGCACCTTGTCGCTGATCGCGTGCTCGAGCAGCTCGGCCTCGCCGTGCACCTCCGACCAGTCGAGCTTGAGCACCTCCACCAGGAACGCCTCCACCAGCCGGTGGCGGCGCAGCACGTTCAAGGCGAGCTGCTCGCCGGCCGCGGTGAGCCGGCTGCCGCCGCGCGGCGCGTAGTCGATCAGCCCCGAGCGCGCGAGCGTCTTGACCATCGCCGTGGCGGTGCCCGGCGACACTCCCACGCCGTCGGCGAGGCGCTTCATCGGCACGCGCTCGCGGGTGTCTTTCTGCGCCTCCAGGTAGATCTGCTTGATGTAGTTCTCGACCGTGCTGCTGTGTGCGGATACCGAGGTAGGCGTGATGGGAGACTCCGTTCGCGCAGGATTATGCGCTCACCCCGCACTGTCAAGTGCCGCCCGGCGGTGCGGGGCGGCGCGGCGGCGGAGACGGAAGCAGAATGACCGCCGTCCACGCGGGCGAACTTGAAGCCTGCCATCACAGCTCGACCGCAACTGCCAAGCTGAAAGCCCGCTGTACTTCTTCGATGGCCGATAGCCATCCCGAGTACGAACTCACGAGGCCGTACAGGAGTTGAGCAATCATCAGCGCGCGCAGCAATCGCTCCTGCCATGTCCGGGTGCGCCGGAGACTCGCGCGGCGGTGATCGAGAGCCGTGTGCGCTGCTTCCAGTGCCCGCCATCGGGCGCTGGTCCTCTCGTCCTTTGCGGCCGCTCGCAGGGCGGCCTCCCTCTTCCAGAGCCGTGCCAAGCGCCAGCGAAGCCACTGTCGGGCGAGCCACGTCGGCGTGAGTTCCCACCAGCAGTCGCACAGCTCCACCCACAGGTACTCTGCGGAGCGCCGAAGGTCCGACCCGCGGCCGCTCTCGTTCGGAAATCTTGGTCCGTTATCCATCTCACAGGGGATAACGGGCTCTGGACCGTAGCGCTTCTGCCGCAGCGTCAGATCACGTTCTGGGCGGCGGTGAACAGGGGCTGTACCTGTCGGTTGGCCAAGGCTTTGCCGGCTGCCGTGTCGTACTTGGCGGCAGCGGTGGCGGCAGTGGTGGTGGTGGCCGGGAAGCGTGCCGCGGCGGCGAGAATGCGCGGCAACAGGCGCATGTCGCCGGCCGTGTTCAGGAACACGCCGTCGTGGGCCAGCACCCAGTGCACGGCGGCGTCGATCTCCGGCTGGCCGGCCAGCGGTTCATACCAAGTGGGGTGGGGACGGGCGCTGCCGGTCCAGCGGCGGCGGGCGATCGCCTTGATGGTCTGCACCGCCACGCCGCGGCGCCGGCACTCCCCGTGCAGCCGTTCGAAGTCGGCGGCATACTCGGGGATCTGGTGCATCGGGTAGTTGAGCGGCAGCAGAACCGCGTCGAACGGGTGGCGCTCAAGCGCCTCCAGGTGCGACCGCGCCACGGTCACGCCATGGCCGGTTATGCCGATGTAGCGCGTCAGGCCCTCGTCGCGTGCCCGGATCAGCGCCTCCAGGGCGCCGCCGCCGGCGAGCGCCTGCTGCCACTCGTCAGGCTCGGTGAGGCTGTGCAACTGGATCATGTCGACGTGATCCACCTGCAGGCGCCGCAGCGAACGTTCCAACTGGGCGCGCGCCCCGTCGGCGCTGCGCTCGCCGGTCTTGGTGGCCAGGAAGAAGCGGTCGCGGTGGCGGCGCATCCAGGGGCCGATGCGCAGCTCGGAGTCGCCGTAGCCGGCAGCGGTGTCGATGTGGTTTATGCCGTACTGCAGCAGCACCTCCAGGGTGCGGTCGGCCTCCTCCTGCGACGCCCGCGACAGGGCGGTGCCGCCGAAAATGCAGCGCGTGCTGCCATGGCCGGTGCTGCCGAACGGGATGGTGGGAATGGTCATGCTTCCTCGCGGCCTTCGGCCTGCTCTGCCAACTGGTCGATGCGGCGCAGCACGCTGGTCATCTCCAGGGCCGACAGGGCGGCGTTCCAGCCCAGGTTGCCCTGCTTGGTACCGGCGCGCTCGATTGCCTGCTCGATGCTGGCGGCGGTGATGATGCCGAAGGTCATCGGTACGTCGGCGGCCACCGATTCGCGCGCGATGCCGGCGGCTGCGTTGCCGGCCACGTACTCGTGGTGATCGGTGGCGCCCTCGATCACTGCGCCCAGACATACCACGGCGTCGAACCCGCCCTGCTCGGCGATCCGGCGGGCGGCGAGCGGAATCTCGAACGCGCCCGGCACCCACACTACCGCGATGTCGCCGTCGGCAACGCCGTGCCGGCGCAGGCAGTCGCCGGCACCTTCCACCAGCCGGCTGGTGATGAACTCGTTGAAGCGGCTGGCCACCAGCGCGAAGCGGCGCCCGGCGCCCTCGTAGACTCCTTCAATCAATTGCATGAGCTTGCTACCTCCGCTACCTGCTCGACACTCACCACCGGCAGACCGTGGGTGCGCGCCAGTTCCATCAATTCCGCATCCCCCGCCATGCTGCCGTCGGCGGCCATGATCTCGCAGATCACCGCCACCGGCCGGCAGCCGGCCATCCGCATCAGTTCGACGGCGGCCTCGGTGTGGCCGGGCCGTGCGTGTACGCCGCCCGGGTCGGCGATGATCGGAAACATGTGGCCGGGGCGGGGGGAGGCGCCCGGGCGCGCGCCCCCACCCGCGCGGGCGCCGCACAGGGGGGGGCGGTGATGGGAAACATGTGGCGGGGGCGGGCGAAGTCGCCGGCGCCCGCATCGGAATCGGCGAGCGCGACGATGGTGGCGGCGCGGTCGGCCGCCGAGATCCCAGTGGTGGTGCCATGCCGGTAGTCGACCGACACGGTGAACGCGGTGCTGTGCAGGGCGCTGTTGACCGCCGCCATCGGTGCCAGGTCGAGCGCCGCCGCGCGCTCCGCGGTCAACGGTACGCACACCATGCCGCGGCCGTGGGTAACCATGAAGTTTACCGCCGCCGGGGTAGCGTGCTCGGCGGCGATCACCAGGTCGCCCTCGTTCTCGCGCGCCGCGTGGTCGGTGACGATTATCATGCCGCCGGCGGCCAGCTCCGCGGCGGCGGCCGCCACTCCGCAGGTCACCGGGGCAGGTTCCGCCGCCGGCCCGCGAACTCGGGCGCCGGCCGCGGCCGGCCCGTGTGTGTGCAGCGATTCCAGGTACTTGGCGATCATATCCACCTCCAGGTTGACGCTCGCGCCCGGCGTGCGGTCGCGCAGTGCGGTGTGGTGTGCGGTATAGGGAATGATGGAGAACGTAACCCGGCTGCCGGCCAGCTTGGCGACCGTGAGACTGACCCCGTTCACGGTCAGCGAACCCTCCGCTGCCACGTAGCGGCGCAGGTGGTCGGGTATGTCAATCTCGAAGCGCCACGTGCCGGTCTCGTCATCGCTGCCCGATGCGGCCGCGGTGCCTCGGTCCGTGTCCCCTTCGGCAGCCGGGGCCGCGTCGAACGGCTGCCATGCGTGCACGGTGCCGGTCGCATTCACGTGGCCCTGCACGAAGTGGCCGTTCAGGCGGCTGCCCACCGCCAGCGCGCGCTCCAGGTTGACTCGGTCGCCCACCCGCAGCGTTCGGAGGGTGGTCTTGTCCAGGGTGGCGCCGCCGGCGTGCACCACGAAGCCGCCGCTGTCGTGGCTCACCACGGTCTGGCACACGCCGTCCACGGCCACCGACGCGCCGGCGGCCAGGTCGTCGAGTACCAGGGCGCAACCGATAGAGATCTGCACCCCGCCGTCCGCTTCCGTGCGCTCCCGGATGGTGCCGACTTCCTCGACGATTCCCGAAAACATCGTATCTCTCACCCGGCCCGGGCGACGGCCGGCTGCGCCTCGCCCTCGGGCAGCACCGCCTGCCGCAGCGTGCCCAGGTCGCGGTACCCCGACACCACCACCTGATCGTTGACGACGGTGGTGGCAACCCCCTGCAGGCGCGCGGCGCCGGCGATGCGTTCGATGCCGAGGTCGCCCACCGCGGCGACTCCGTCGCCGATCAGCAACGGCGCCACGAACACCGACAGCCGGTCGAAGCGCCCGGCGCGCAGAAACGAGGTGTACACCGCGCCGCCGCCCTCCACGAGCAGCGAACGGATGCCGCGTGCGTGCAGCGCCTGCAGGACGGCGTCGATGTCCAGACGCCCGTCGGAGGCGCCCTCCACCACCTGTACCTGTACGCCGCGGGCGTTGAGTTCGCGGCGGCGCGCCGGCTCGGCCTGCCCGGTGGTCAGCACGATGGTGCGCGCCGCGTGCTCGTCGCTGGCCAGCCGCGCGTCGGCGGGCAGTGCGAGCCGGCTGTCGAGCACCACGCGCCACGGCGGTGCCGCCGGCCGGGCGCCAGCTTCGACGTCGCGCACGGTGAGCCGCGGATCGTCGTGCAGCGCGGTGCCGCGCCCCACCAGGACGGCATCGTGCTCGGCGCGCATCCGGTGCACGATGCGGCGCGCGGCGGCGTCGGTGATCCACCGCGAGTCGCCGCCGCGGGCGGCGATGCGCCCGTCGAGCGATTGGGCGATCTTCAGGTGAACGTAGGGCCGTCCGTAGTGCACGGCGGTGAAGAACGGCACGTTCAACAGCAGCGCCGCCTCCGCCTCCACGCCGACGGCTACCGCAATGCCCGCCTCGCGCAGCTGCCGTATGCCGGCGCCGCTGACGTGCGGGTCGGGATCGAGGGTGGCGACGGTCACACGGGCGATGCCGGCCCCGACGATTGCCGCGGCGCAGGGCGGCGTCAGCTTGCCGGGGTAGGCGGCGGCGCACGGCTCCAGGTTGCAGTACAGGTGTGCGCCGCGCGGACCCTTGTTGTTCTCGCGGCAGTCGTCGAGCGCGGCGGCCTCGGCATGGCGGGCGCCGTGGCGCTCGTGGAGCCCCTCGCCGATTACGCGGCCGCCCTTCACCACCACGCACCCGGTCATCGGGTTGGGCGAAGTACGCCCACGACCGCCCTCGGCGAGTTGTAGCGCGCGCTGCATGTGGTGGTGATGGCTGGTTCCCGTCACGTTCATCACGCTTCGAGAACTCCGGCACCGGCGGAGCGCGCGGGCGCACCGCCGCCGCGTGGGGCCGCCTCGGCGCACCACGCCACCGGTTGCCCGATGCCGCGAACCGGCATCCGGGCGCACCATCAGCGCCTGTGCGCACGAGGAACGTCGGTCGGAACTTCTTCCATCCGGACTGTTACCGTCGGCACCGGAGTTGCACCGGTTCAGTCCCGCCCGCGGGAGGCGAGTGGGAGTAGTGGGCTGCGCGCGCCGCGGGGGCGCCCATCACCACCGGTCTGGAATTACACCATGCCCCGAAGTTCTCTGTCCCCCGAAGTGTATGGTCGCCGCCGCCCTGTCGTCAACGCTGCCGCGCCGGGGCGACCGTGGTGACCGTGGGACCTTGGCGAGTCCGTTGCACCTGGCGCCTTGGAGACGATAGAGTCAGTGTCTGGAAGTGAGCACGCCACCCACGCACCCGCGCATTCCCTACGGCGAGGCCGACTTCCGGCGCATCCGCCGGAACCGGTGGCTGTACGTCGACAAGACCCGCTTCCTGCGGCGGCTGGAGGAGGAGCGTTACGCCTTCCTGATCCGCCCGCGCCGGTTCGGCAAGTCGCTGTGGATCTCCCTGCTGGAGAACTACTACGACCGCTTCTGGGCGGACGGCTTCGACGCCACCTTCGCCGGCACCGACATCGGGCAGGATCCGACCGGGGAACAAAGCCGCTACGTCACCCTGCGCTTCAACTTCTCGATGGTCAACGACAAGCTCGAGACCCTGGAACGGGAGTTCGAGACCTACTGCCTCACCGAGCTGCGGGGCAGGCTGCGGCGCCATCCCGACCTGTTTCCCGCAGCGGCGGTGCGCGACATCCTGGAGCCGCCCTCGATCTCCGGGAAGCTGTCCGAGCTGTTCATGTACGCCGGCGACCATGACATCCCGCTGTATGTGCTGATCGACGAGTACGACAACTTCGCCAACACCGTGCTCGCGTATCACGGCGCGGAGGCGTACCACTCCTTTACCCACGGCGGCGGCTTTTACCGCAACTTCTTCGCCGTCCTGAAGGGCGGTGCCGACCGCAGCGGCGGCGGTCTTGAGCGGCTGTTCATCACCGGCGTGTCGCCGATCACCATGGACGACGTGACCAGCGGTTTCAACATCGGCAAGAACATCAGCCTGCACCCGGACTTCAACGAGATGGTGGGCTTCACCGCGGCGGAGGTGCGGAACCTGGTCGAGACCTACCGCGACTTGGGCGTATTCAACCAGGACGTGGAGACCGCCATGGGCATCATGGGCCAGTGGTACAATGGATACCGGTTCGCCACGGCAGCCGAGACCGACTTGTACAACACCGACATGGTGCTCTACTACCTGGACAACTCGATTCCGAACCGGGACGTACCGGAGTACCTGATCGACACCAACGTGCGCATCGACTACGGCAAGTTGCGCCACCTGCTGGTGGCCGGACGCCAGCTCAACGGCAACTTCGACCTGCTGCGCCACGTGATCGGCGAGGAACAGGTAGACACCCGCATCCAGCCCGGCTTTCCGCTGAAGGACCTCACCAAGCAGGAGAATTTCTATTCGCTGCTGCACTACTTCGGACTGCTGAGCATCCGCGATGTGCGGGGCGTATTGTCGCGGCTGGCGATCCCGAACCAGACCGTGAAGCGACTGATGTACGGCTACCTGCGCGACGCCTACCGCGACATGGAGGTGTTTTCGGTCAACCTGTTCCAGTTCGAGCAGTTGATGCTGCGGATGGCGACCGAGGGCGAGTGGCGGCCGGTGCTGGAGTTCCTGAGCGAGGCGATCGCGCGGCAGACGGGTATCCGTGACTACATCGGCGGAGAGAAGGTCATACAAGGATTCATGGCCGCCTACCTGAGCGTGGCCGACTACTACGTGTTTCGGTCTGAGGCGGAGCTGGGAAAGGGCCACGCCGATATCGCGCTGGAGCCGCTGGTGGCCCGCTATCCGTACCTGCAGCGCGGCTACCTGATCGAGCTCAAGTACTTTGCTCGCCGTGGGCGATTGCAGCGCACTGAGAGCCCTCGGCGCGGCGAGCCGGTGAAAGATGCCGTTGTGGAGGCGGCGGTCGGGGAGGCGACTGCACAACTCAAGCGCTATCTGGCGGACGACCGGCTGGCGCGGCAGTTCCCGGGGGTACGCTTCATCGGCCTGATCGTGGTGTTCCACGGCTGGGAGCTGGTGTTCTGCGACGAGGTGCAGTGAGCAACCATTCGCATGATCACCTTGATCTTGTTGTTGATGCTATTTGTCTAGTTTCCTGTAATTCTCATACACGATCGAGGGAAATAAGATGAGCATATTATAAGGGAGAATGACTATTTTCAGGCGGCGGAGTCGATTGGCAGCTCAAGATTGAGAACACTTATCCGACATGTCCTGCCCAATATTGCGGAATTACGCTCACAGTGCGGGATTCTCCGCCGACCAGATCGCGGCATTCCCATCTACCAGATCGCGGGCGCTTACACTGCGCATGCCCACCATCAAAGCGCTGTGGCCTCAGTTCACCGCACAAGCCGACCGCGAAGGCTGGCCGGCCGCGCGTCTGTTGACCGCCTTGACCGAGCACGAAATTGCCGACCGTGCCCGGCGCCGCTTCGAGCGCCGCCTCGGCGAAGCTCGGCTGCCAAGCGGCAAGACCCTCGACAGCTTCGACTTCTCGGTCGTGCCGACCCTCTCCAAGGCTCATGTGATCGCCCTCTGCGCCGGCGACCGCTGGCTCGACGAAGGCTCCAACTTGCTGCTCATCGGCCCGCCCGGCACCGGCAAGACCCACCTTTCCGCCGCCATCGGCCTGGCGCTCATCGAGCATGGCTACCGCGTCCTGTTCGCTCGCACTACCGATCTCGCACAGCGTTTGCAGGCCGCACGCCGCGAGCTGGCGCTCGAGGCCACCATCCGCAAGCTCGACAAGTTCCACCTCCTGGTGCTCGACGATTTCTCCTACGTCACCAAGGATCAGGCCGAGACCAGCGTCCTGTTCGAGCTGATCAGCTCACGCTATGAGCAACGCTCCCTGCTGATCACCGCCAACCAGCCGTTCGGCCAGTGGGACAAGATCTTCCCCGAGCCCGCCATGACCGTCGCCGCCATCGACCGCCTCGTGCACCGCGCCACCATCTTCGAACTCAACGTCGAAAGCTATCGGCGGCGCACCGCCATCGAAAACAAACGCCAGCGCGCAACGGCGACCGAGGTCGAGCCCTCGGACCAGACCGCCACCACACCGGCCGCGCCCGAAACGTAACCGCGCGCGGCACGCGCGGCCGCCACCGACCGCGGTCGGTGGCGTGGGGTTGCCGGCACGTCGCACCCGCGGCTCCCCACCACGGGGATGGCGCTCGCCGGCGTCCCGGACATTCGGAGCCCGCCACGACCGTCAGGCACCGCCGATTGGTCGCCAGCGGGCGCTTCGGCGGCACAGTCGGTCTCTCAGCGGCCCTCAGACGGCCTGCCAATTCCTCGGCGGTATCCAGGGTACCCCCGAAATCGCCGTGGACGCCATGTTCTCGGGTCAACTGCGTTGCTCCAAGCTGCCCCGTGTACTCCCTCCGACTATCCCCGTTCTCCCGCCTCGACCGCTCTCTGCGACCGCTCACAGCCGATCACACTGCTGCCTCTTGCACATCCCACCTGACTGCGTCACCCTCGGTCTCGTTGCGACATCTATTCTCATCCTGATTGTCGCCCGTTTCTCATCCTGATTGTCGCGCCACAGCGGCGGACGCGTCGCCGGCGGCAACGGCGCGCAGAATCCTCCGGTGGCTGTCCAGAGTTCCGTGCGCAGCATGCGGAATCGTTTGCCGCTGCGACGTCAATATCAGGCGGCCCAGCGTGGAGAGGATCATCTCGAAGACCGGATTGCCGCTGGCGCGCGCCAGAAGTAGGTGAAACTCCATGTCCTGGCTCACGCGGACCTCGGTGTCGCCAGCAGCCTGCTCGTAGCGGTCGATGGTCTGCTGCAACGCCGCCAACAGGTCAGGAGTCATGCGCTCCGCGGCGAGGCGCGCCACCTCTACCTCCACGATCAATCGCGCCTCGGTGAGCTGCAGGAGCGATGCGTTGCCGCGCCGGAGCGTGAGGTCCATGGCCGCGACAACGCTGGACGCGGAGTCAACGACTACCCGGGTACGCCTGCCGCGGCTGATCTCCACCAGCCCCTGTGACTCCGCCACGCGCAGCGCTTCGCGCAAGCTGAAGCGGCTCACTCCCAGTTCTGCCGCCAACTCACGCTCCGGGGGTAGCGGCGTGCCGGCTTTCAGTTTGCCGCCCACGATGCGGCGGTGCAGGGCAGCGAGGATTCGCGGCACCGTGTCGCGCCCGTCGATCACGGTCCCGTGGATTCTGTCAGAGGGCATACTCCATACTCCATGCTCCCGCCCTGCCCGGCTGCAGGGCCCGTCAATCGATAGATCAGTCTCAGGGGGCGCGTCCGCCCAACGGCGGCTGCCCGACGGCAGGATCGAACGGGTCGGTCCCGTCCTCCCACTTGTTGCCGACCGGGCGGACCTGCCCGGCACCGGTGACGTGGTAGGCCAGGCCATCCTTGTCGGGCTCGACGTACCGGTCGAACCACTCCTCCATCTGTCCTCGCAGTTCCTTGATGCGATCCGCCTGGGCCGGATCGTCAATCAGATTGGTGCGCTCGTCGCGGTCGTTGACCAGATCCCACAGCTCGTTGGGATGGTCGGAGTAGCGATGCACGTACTTCCACTGCGCGGTCCGGATCATCCGGCAGGAGCCGTACTCGTCGTACACGCAGACCTGCTCGCGCCCGCTCGCCTGCTCATCCTTCAGCGCCGCAAGAAACGAGATCCCGGCGAGATTGGTGTCCGGCGGGGGCAGCCCGACGTATTCGAGCAGGGTGGGCATGAAATCGTGCTCGGAGACCATGGCCGACTGGACAATCCCCTCCGGGATCACCCCCGGATGCGTGGCCAGGAATGGCACCTTGATCGAGTTCTCGTACATGTTCACCGGGGAGGTGCCGTTGCCCTTGCCCCAGAAGCCGTGATGACCGCAGGAGTAGCCGTTGTCGGAGGTAAACACGACGAGGGTGTCGCCCCGCAGCCCCTTCTCCTCGAGCTTGTCCAGGATTCTGCCCACGTCCAGGTCAAGGGCGGTGACCGCGGCGAAGTAGCCCTTGAGGGACTCCCGGTTGCCCATGTTGTCGCTGAGCCCGCTGCTCGCCGCGAAGGGGCTGCCCTTGGGCACTTTCGCCCAGGGATGGAGCTTCTCCTGGGGGCACGATTCGAAGGCGCAATCGTCGTAGGAGTCGACGATGTCCTGCGGATGGCCGGTCCAGGGGGCGTGCGGGGCGGTGTAGTGAACGCTTAGGTAGAAGGGGCTCTCGTCAGCGGCGTGCGCATCGATATAGGCCAACGCATCGTCGGTGATGACGTTGGTCACATAGCCGGATGTGGTCACGGTCTCGCCGTCGCGGATCATGTCGTGGTTGTTGTAGAAGCCGGCGCCGCGGGGGTGGGCGAACCAGTGCGAGAACGCATGCTGAGGCAGCGAGCTGGAGCCCAGGTGCCATTTCCCGGACAGGGCGCAGTTCCAGCCGTGTTCGGCCAGCACGTCCGTGTAACAGACCTCGTCCGTCAGGAAGGTGCGCGGATCGGCCCCCAGGGCCCGCGGGCCCTTGAGGAAATCGTGCACGCCGTGCTGCGAGGGGATCCGGCCGGTCAACAGCGTGGCCCGGCTGGCCGAGCAGACCGGGACGGTGACGAAGTAGTTCTCGAACCGCACCCCGGTGGCGGCGATACGGTCGAGGCTCGGCGTCCGGATCTCCGGATTGCCGTAGCAGCCGGCGGCCCAGATGGCCTGGTCGTCGGTGAGTATGAAGACGATGTTGGGGCGGTCCGCGCGTGCCATGTGGTCTCCTCTGTGTCGTTACTGCTGCCGAAGGCCTCTCGCGTAGTGGGACAACCGTGCGATTGCGCTTCGCTTTCGCCGGCCAGCATACAACATGGAGATATGCCTTTCCTGGCCTTCCTGGTTCCTGGTTCGCCCTTTGACGTGTTCGCGGCAGGTATGCTAGGGTAGGCCTCGGGTCGGGACGGATGCCAAAAGATGGCTGAGAACGCTACTCAGCACTGCCACCGGTTAGCGGCAACGCAACCGGCGCGTCCGATCCTCGCCCACCTCCCACCTGCTGAAACCGAGAAACAACCAACCGCGCCGGCTGATCGCCCCGTACGCGAAAGCGCACACACCGCCGCCTTCACCACCGACGCGGCTATTCGTGGCGCCAGCTCGGTTCATCGCCGAACCGGGATGCAGACCGCCCGCGCCCTTCCCGGCGACTCGGGCCGTCGCGGATCCCCGCCCGTGACTGCAGATCAGGATGCCTACCGAATCAGTTGGGGGGAAGGGGCCTTCAGGTATGCTCTCCCCGGTCCTGTGACATGGATGTTCTATGGAGAAAGAGCGAGCCGCGACGGCTTGTTCGGCGACGCGGTGCGGGACCTGCTCGACCCGCGGCTCCGGGGTGGCGGCGGACGCCTGGATGTCGATGCCTCCAGGTTGGATTGAGTTGGCGGTCGTTCCAGATCGCGATCATGGCGCCCGCCAGGCTGGACCATCGGGTGCGCCGAAAGCGCTGCGGCGCCGCAGTCCAGCGGCGGCAGATCGGATGGCTCCGCCACCGCGCCGGCTCCTCCGGCGCTGAAGTTCGCCGGCTATTGGTCGTGGTGGCCGCGATCCGGCACCCCGAGAACCTGGTGCGCGTGACGGGCGAATTCGGGGTCGAGATCGTCCGGTTCCAGGTCCACCCCCGCTGACAGGTGCTTCACCACCAGGCCGAGGGCCGCGAGGCGGGCATACTTCTTGTCGTTGGTCGGGACCAGGTGCCACGGGTGGGCCACCGTGGAGGTGCGGCTGAACATCTCCTCGATGGCGGCCTCGTAATCTGCCCAGCGTTCCCGGTTGCGAAGGTCCTCCGGGGACAGCTTCCAGCGCTTCAGGGGATCGCGCAGACGCGCGCGGAAGCGCTTGAGTTGCTCCTCGGGGCTGATATGCAGGAAGATCTTCACCAGCCGAATGCCGTCGTCGGCGAGCAGCCGCTCGAAGTCGTTGATTTCCGCGTAGGCGCGGCGCCATTCCGCTTCGCCGGCGAAGCCTTCGACGCGCTCCACCAGCACGCGGCCATACCAGGAGCGGTCGAACACCACGAGCTGGCCAGGGTAGGGCAGGCGGCGCCAGAAGCGGTACAGGTAGGGCTGCCCCTGCTCCTCCGGAAGCGGCGCGGCGATCGGCCACACCTTGAAGCCGCGCGGGTCGAGCGGCCAGCCCAGCCGGCGGATTATGCCGCCCTTGCCGGCGGCGTCCCAACCCTCGAACACCACCACCGCGCGCCCGCCGTGCGCCCGGTAGGCGAGCGAGATCTCCTTCAGTTCCTGCTGGCGGGTGTCCAGCTTCGCCTCGTACTCCCGGCGCCCAACCCGCGCCGACATGTCCAGCGCGGCCAGACTCGGCGGCCGCCGCTGCAGCCGGTGCGGCGGCCGCTGGCTGACCCGCGGTTTCGATTTCCCTACCATTACGAACGCTCCCTGCCCCTCGTGCGAAGCACCTTTGTGCGACGAAACCGCCCCGCCCTGCAACCCGCTCCCCGGACCTGCGGGCCGGACTGGCCGCATGGGCGCCGGCAGGATAGGGTTGTCGTGCGCGGAGCTGGCTGTGGCGCGTGCGCGCGGTCGTGGGCAGTGTGAACACGGCGTGCGGAGCGGGTACACGCCGGACTGCGCTCACGGCGCCCGCCTGGGCACGGCGCGGAGCGGCTCGGCACACCGGAGGGAGATCATGGCGAACATGAAGGCAGCGATATACACCGGGATCAGGGAAATCGAGGTGCGGCAGGTGGAGCGCAGCCGGCCGGAGCCGGGGCAAGTGCTGATCGATACCCGCTGCACCGGCATCTGCGGCAGTGACCTGCATTCCTACTTCGGTACCTGGGGACAGTCGCACACCACGGCCGCGGGTCACGAGACCTGCGGCGTGGTGGCCGAGGTGGGCGCCGGCGTCACCGGGTTCGCGGTCGGCGACACGGTCGCGGTGGAGTGCTTCTCGCACTGCGGGGAGTGCGTGTACTGCACCACCGGCCAGTACAACCACTGCCTGCGCCGGCAGGGCGTCTCCCCCAACACCCACGGCGGCTTCGCCGAATTCACCGCTGCGCACGCCTCCGGGCTGTTCAAGCTGCCGGACGGCATGAGCTACGAGCAGGGGGCGCTGGTGGAGCCGCTTGCGGTGTCGTGGCGCGCGTTGGCGCAGGCGGGCGCCGGCTCGCGCGACCGGGTGGCGGTCATCGGCGGCGGCACCATCGGCCAGTTCGCACTCGCTGCCGCCAAGGCGGTGGGCGTCCGCGAGACGCTGATCACGGTGAAGTACGAGCAGCAGGCGCGGCTGGCGGCCAACCTGGGCGCCGACCACGTCGTTCACGTCGGCAAACAGGACCTGGGCGAGTATGTCAGCGAGCTCACCGACGGCGTGGGCATGGGAGCGCCAGGCTAACTGGTATATGATAAAGGGTGCAAGTCCCTTGGGACGAAGGAATAACCAATCCACGTCACACCGCGAGCCGTGCGGCGGCGCCCGTGAGGGTGCAGGCGAAGCGTCGGTAGCGGAACGTGCGGGCGGACTATTGAGCGTCGTAAAGCGCACTGTCTGGAGTGCTGAGACTCTTTTTGCGGTCGAAGGCAACACCGGTTGAGGTCGAAATGGTGAGACCTGAACGGGCTCCACGGCGTCTGAGAACTCAGGCACGTACGTACGTCATAGATCGGGACCTGGGAGATCTTCGGATCGTCCCGGCGGGTCGTCGCCGGGACCGCGGAGGGAAGGCGTGAGGCCGGACCAAAGATGAACGAACCGAAGAAGTCAGACATGGGCATAGTAGCGGCGAAGCCGGCGAACAAGGAAGCGCAAGCAACTGCGGAGTCGGTGGAGCGAAGGCCCACGACCAACGGGAATTCGCAAGGCCAAAGCACGGACCGGACGCAGGGCCGGGCGACCGTGACACAGGCGGCCGAGCGGATACGGCAATTCGCAAGGAGAGAACCGCAGGAGAAACTCACTGCGCTGCTGCACCACGTGACGCCGGAAGCGCTGCGGGTGGCCTACTACGCACTGAAGCGTGTAGCGGCCCCGGGCGTGGACGGGATGACATGGCGGGAATACGAGACGGGACTGGAAGTGCGCCTGCACGACCTGCACCGACGAGTACACACGGGAGCGTACCGAGCGACCCCGGTACGGCGGGTCAACATTGACAAGCCGGACGGGGGCACACGACCGCTGGGGGTGGCCGCGCTGGAGGACAAGATCGTCCAGAAGGCCGTCGTGGAGGTGATCCTGACTCCGATCTATGAGGAGGAATTTCTCGGGATCAGCTATGGGTTTCGACCCGGGCGAGGGGCACACGATGCGCTGGACGCAGTGGCCTACGCCATCGAACGGCGCAAAGTGAACTGGATATTGGACGCGGACATTCGCGCCTACTTCGACTCGATGTCGCGGGACTGGCTGATCAGATTCCTGGAGCATCGGATCGGAGACCGGCGGGTGGTGCGGCTGATAAAGAAGTGGCTACGCGCCGGGGTACTGGAAGAAGGCCGACAGATCGACGCGGGGCGGGGTACAGCGCAAGGGTCGGTGATCTCACCGATGCTCGCGAATATCTATCTGCACTACGTGTTGGACCTGTGGGTCACCAAGAAATGGCGACCGCAGGAGGCGCGCGGAGACGTGATCATAGTGCGCTACGCCGACGACTATGTCGTCGGGTTCGAGCACCGCGACGACGCGCAACGCTTTCTACGGGAACTGAAGGAGCGGTTCAGCCGGTTCGAACTGGAACTGAACGTAGACAAGACCCGACTCATCGAGTTTGGACGGTATGCCGAAAGGAACCGCCGAGCACGCGGGGCAGGGCGACCAGAGACGTTCGAGTTCCTGGGCTTCACGCACTACTGCAGGAAGGACAGGAAGAGACGCTTCGGGCTGGGTCGGAAGCCGGTTCGGAAGCGAATGAACCGCACGCTGAAAAGGATAAGGAGCGAGCTACGCCGACGTTGGCATGATGACGTGAAGGATACGGGGCGCTGGCTGGGACGAGTATTGCGCGGATGGCTCAACTATTACGCGGTACCCACCAGCTTTCCCTACCTGCAACAATTCGTGTGGCGGTTGCGGCGTATCTGGATGCGGGTCCTCCGCCGGAGGTCCGAGAAAGACCGCTTCTCCTGGGCTTGGATGCTGGCAATCAGCGACCAGCTGTGGCCCAAGCCCCGCATTGTACACCCATGGCCGACCGCGCGATTTACCGTCAACCACCGAAGGTAGGAGCCGTATGCGTTAGCGCGCACGTACGGATCTGAGCGGGGGGCGCCGGGTAACCGGCGTTCCTACCGCGATACGTGGTGATCGAGACCGTCGGCGCTGCCGGCAGCTTCGCCGATGCGCTGGCCGCCGTGCGCCCGCGCGGCCGCGTGGTGCTGGTCTCCGGCCACTACGACGCTGCCGGCGTCGACCTGACCCGCATCGTGTGGTCGGAGGCGCTGGTGACCGGCTCCAACTGCTACGGCATCAGCGGCATGGAGACCGACTTCGACGCCGCCATCGACCTGATCGCCTCCGGCCGGGTGGACGCCACGAAGCTGGTCGGTCACCGCCTCCCGTTCGACGACATCGCCGAGGCGTTCCGCATCTCCGCCGACAAGACCCGCGGCGCCATCAAGGTCCACGTCGTCCAGGAGTAGCTCAGAACGTAGTTCCGTGACCGGATCGCGAGATGGCAGCGCGGAAGGCGGCCTCGCTATCGCAGGCGAGTGCCGCGGCAATCAGCGCGTCCTCGGGCACGGCGGTGAACGCGATAGGCAGTGGTCGGTTCGCAGATCCAGGCGGTCTCGGTAGCGGCGTCCCAGTACTCCAGCCGCTGTTCGCAGCGTTCGATCTCGCCGCGCGGCAGGTGGACCGGCTTGCAGCCGGGGAACTCCGGCGGCGCGGTGCCCTGAGGAGCGGCGCCGCTCGGCGTCGCCGGGTTGGCAGGCGTGGCGGGCAGCGTTCCGATGCTGGCCATGCGGCAGGGTAGCCCCCCGCCGTTGGTGCGGCAAGCCGACCACCGACGAGCCGACGAAGGTGCGACCGCCGCAAGCGGAGGAAACGTCGACGGGAGAGTACCCCTTCGCGTCGCTTGACGACTAAGGTTTCGACCTCCACGGTGGAAACACGCGGCCGACGAACTCCTGGTAGGGCCGAGGCTGCGTGGTCCGGACGCCGTGCATGGTTCTGAGGTACAGCGTTGCGCACAGCACCTCGGGTGGCGGGTGCTGCCGCGGCACGTCGATCTTTAGGGCGGCCTCTCGCAGCGGCTCGGGGTTGCAGTCGACGAAGCGGTCGGTAGGGTAATTGGTGCAGGTGATGATCTGCCCGACCGGCTGCGGCGTGTGCATCGTAACATCCCCGTTATCCTTTTATGCCGCTCATCACGATCCCTCGCACGAAGTACTTCTGGAACACCAGGAATATCACCACCACCGGCAGCAGCGCGGTAATCGAGGCCGCCATGATGAGATGATCCATCGGCAGTCCCGCCATGCCCTCGCCGCCGCTCAAGCCGCTCACGTACCGCAGTCCCAGGGCAATCGTGTACTTCGTCTGGTTCTGCAGGTAGACCAGCGGCGGCAGGAACGCGTTCCAGTCGCCCTGGAAGGACAGAATGGCTGCCGTCGCCAGGAAAGGCTTCGCCAAAGGCAGCAATACGCGGATGAAAATGGTCACGGGCCCGGCGCCGTCCACCTCGGCCGCTTCATCCAGTTCGCGCGGCAGGGTCATCAGGAACTGCCGGCCGAGGAAGATCATGAATGGCGTGGCGCCGAAAAAGGCAGGTACGATCAATGGCAGAAACGTGTTCACCCAACCGAGCAGGTTGAAGAGCAGGAAGCGTGGCACAATCAGCACCTGATCGGGGATCATCATCGTGCCGAGCAGAATGACGAACAGCAGGTCGCGCCCGGGGAACCTGAACCGCGCAAAACCGTAGGCGATTACGGAGCTGACGAACACTCTGCCGATGCCCGCCAGGACGGTAATGACGATGGTGTTCTGAAAGTAGACATGGAACGGAACGAGCTGCATCGCCTGTACGTAATTCCACAGGACGATCGGGTTCGGAATCCACTGCGGCGGATCGACGTAGATGCTGCCGGCATCCTTGAGCGACGTGGACACGGCCCAGAAGAATGGCGTGGCAAACATGGCGGCGAGAACGGTACAGGTCAGGTACAGGAAGACGCGGTACGAGATTCGTCGCGCGGGGGTGGAGAGGGTCGCGGCGGTGATCATGCCGACGTGTAGTACACCCAGCGCTTCGAGAGTCGAAGCTGCATCAGAGTCAGAAAGAAGATCGCCATGAACAGCAGCCAGGCCAGGGCCGCACCGTAGCCCACCTCGAAGTACTCGAAGGCGTTGCGGTAGAGGTGGAGCACGTAGAACAGGGTAGCGTTGGCCGGCCCTCCTTCGGTGGCGATGAACGCTACGTCGAACGCCTGGAACGACTGGATGACGGCAATAATCGAGTTGAAAAGAATCGTAGGCGACAGCATCGGCAGCGTGATGATCCAGAATCTCTGCAGAGCGCCGGCGCCGTCGATGTGTGCCGCCTCGTACAACTCGCTGTCGATGCCTTGCAGGCCAGCCAGGAATATCATGGCCGTCGGGCCGCCAACGCCCCACAGACTGATCAGAACCAGCGATGGTTTGGCCCAGGCGATGCTCCCCAACCACTTCGGACCCTGAATTCCAATTATTCCCAACAGCACGTTGATGAGCCCGAAGTCGCTGCGCAACAGGAAGGTCCAGATGAGCGTGGTCGCCACGATCGGCGTGATGGCCGGCAGGTAGAACAAGGTGCGGTACACGTTGCGCGCCTTGATACTCTGGTTCAGCAGCAACGCGCAGACCAGAGACCCGATCAACCCCAGCGGGACACTCAGCACGGTGTAATATGCCGTGTTGGCGAGAGACTTCCAGAACAGGGGATCACCGAAAAGGGCGGTCTCGTAGTTAACCAGCCCGGCGAATCTCGGTGGTCTCAACATGGTATACTTGCTCAGGCTGATGAAGATCGAGTAGAGGATCGGGACCAGCGTAAAAGCCAGGAAGCCGAAGACGAACGGCGCAACGAACAAGAATCCGGAGAGCTTACGCTTCGTGTACAGTCGCATGGCGGACTTCCTCTTCGGATGCTCCGAGGTGGTATCTGACCGCACCGTCGCGCATCGTCAGCTCGTCAATTCCCGGCGCCGCCAGACCTCCTCGCCGGGCAGCGGACCGAGACGCTCCACCAGTCGGGCAAGAAGTTCCTCGCGCACCTGCCGGTACGCCGGTTCATCGGACAAGTCACGCATTTCCTCCGGGTCCGTTTCCGTATCGAAGAGTTCCGTGCATGCTTCCCCGGACTGGATCAGCTTCCAACGTTCGGTCCGAATCATGCGATGAGGCCGAGTTCCAAAGACCTCGACGTTCCGGGCCATCGGATAGCTCTCGGCGAAGGCCGCCTCCTTGCCTTCGTCTCGGTCCGCGATCAGGTCCGGCCACAACGACCTCCCCGGCAGGCTCGGAGGGGCGATTGCGGCCGCGTCGCACACGGTGGGGAAGAGGTCGAGCAACTCCACTAGGCCGCCATGGCGCCGGCCGGGGCGCGTGCTCCCCGGCAGACGCATCACCAGCGGCACGCGCACGGAGTGCTCGTAGAGGACCATCTTGCCGACAAGGCCATGGTGATAACCCATCTCACCGTGGTCCGACAGATAGACAACCAGCGTGTCGTCACGCGCGCCGGCTTCCTCAAGCAGACGTAGGGCCTCGCCGACACACCAATCGGTGTAGTGCACGAATGCATGGTAGTAGCGCAGGTACTGGGCTCTTATTGCGTCGGATGGCCGGCGAACCGCCTTGCGCCAGATCGGGTGCCGGCTCACGTGCGCCGGCACCTGATCCGGCAGCGGCATCGCGCCCCGGAATGGCTCGACAAACTGCGCCGGCGGTATGAACGGAGGGTGCGGGCTTTGGAAGCTGACGCACGCGAAGAACGGTCGGTCACGCTCTCGTGCCAGGAACTCCTGCCACGCTCTCAGCACCATGGCTTCCTGATGATCTTCGTGCGGAAGCGTTCCCCAAGTGCCGTCCGGCCCACGATCGGGCGGTTCGACCAGGGCCCCCTGCAGCCGGTGCTGAGCCGCTTCCAAGTGGACGAGGCGCCACGGATCATCGGGTAAGCCGCCAACCGGAGGGAATCCGCGGTCGTTTCTCAAGTACCACCAGAACTCCTCGTAATCGATGCGCTCGGCAAAGCCGTGGTGGCGTTCCTTGTCGCGGGAGGACTCGGTGTCCGGAATGAAGTGCATCTTGCCGAGGGCCGCCGTCTCGTAGCCGGCGTTGCGGAGATGATGAGCCACCGTGTATAGCCGGGGCATCGGCGTGTCGTTCTGCAAGACGCCGCACTGGAACGAGTATTGCCCGGTGAGCAGCGATTGCCGGCTGGGAACACACAGGGGGTTCTGCGCGTATGCTCGATCGAACACGATCCCTTCCGCAGCCAACCGGTCGATGCTTGGCGTCCGTGCGACTTGCGACCCGTAGCATCCGGTGGCCCATGCGCCGTGCGTGTCGGAGATCAGAAACAGGATGTTCGGCTTTTGTTGTCCCATGTTGTCTCCTCTTCCGGCTACCGATAGGGATCTGCCGCATCCTCGCAGGCCACCCGCCACCGAAGTAAGGGAGTCGGTGCCGAACAGCCCCCGGCTGCTCGGATGTTATGCGCCGGCTACTCGGCGGAAGGCTTGTCGAGCACCGCCTGGAGCGCTTCGTGAGCTGCCTGGAGGCCTTCCTCCAAGGGCAGCTCTCCCAGCCACACGGGATCGAGCGCCGGGTCGACGGCGTTGCGCATCTCCCCGCTGCGGAAATTGCCCGGGATCGGCGGCGGCAGGAAGTTGCCGGCCAACTGCAACTCGATGAATGGTCCGAGCCATGGATCGTTGGCGTATTCCGGAATCTCGTTGATCTTGTTCTTGGTGCTCAATCCCAGACCCTCGGCAACCACTCTCTCGAGCATATCGTCGCTCATCAGCCACTGCACGTACAGCAAGGCCGCCTCGGGATTCGCCGCCGCTTTCGGGACTGCCCAAGAGTCGTGCGGGCCCTGGCTGCTCACCCGGCCCGCGGGACCGATCGGCGCCAGTCCGACCGCAGCTTCATTGCCTTCGGCCATGCCATTGCGGACGTTGCCGAGTTCCCATGCTCCACCGAACCGCATGGCTGTCTGTCCGGCGGCGAACGCCTTTCCGCGATTCTGGCCTACCATCTGTGCCGTCTGGGGAGAGACCTGGTGGGTGTGGTACAGGTCGTAGAGCCACTGGTACGCTTCCACAGTCCCGTCGTCCAGGAGAAGCGATCGCGTGCCGGTCTCCGAGTCGATCCAGCCTCCTCCGAACGAGTGCAGGACGGTGTGGTTGACGCTCCATCGCGACGGCGCGTCGGTACCGAATCGAGTGATCCTTCCGTCGGAATCGCGCTCGGTGAGCTTGAGGGCCGCCTCGGTCAGGTCGTCGTAGGTCCACGAGTCGGACGGATAGCTCATGCCCACTTCGTCGAAGATCGTCTTGTTGTAGAACAGCCCGGCGGGGCCCGGATGGGTTGCGGCCGGCAGCATATGGAGGCCACCGTGCCTCTGCAGGCGCTGGATGATCGACTCCTCAAACTCGACAAGAGGGATGCCGGCCTCCATGGTCATCGGGAGCAGATCGGTGAGCAGGTCCTGACTCGCGTAGTAGTCGTAGTTCTGGTTCAGATTGAGATCCACGACATCCGCCGAGTCCCCACTGGCGAACATGAGTTGCAGCTTGTAGGTGTATTCCGCGTGCGGTATGTGCTGGAACTTGATTGAGATGTGCGGGTACATCTCTTGGAATTCGCCCACGTTCGGAGCCATCCACCGATCGTGCCAGATCGGCGCCCGGTAGACGACCCAGAGCTCGGCTGGCTTGGCGTCTTCGCTCCCCTCTGCCGCCGGCTGTCCCTCCTGCCCGCCTGCAAATGCGAACGATCCGAGGACCAACAACACACACAAGAACATTAGCTTCAACATCGCTCACCTCAGAGTTTTGGAGTACCCGAATAAGGCTAACCAGAACCGTGGCGGTTCTGTCAAGGCACTGTTTTTCGACATATTTTCGGCACAAGCCGCTCAACGCGCTCAGTCTCTCTGGCACTTGTTGAGCGGTGGGAGCGGTTGGGTGCCCTGGATGCGCGGCGGCTGTGAGATCGTAGCGGCCTGATTCCCGCCCACCGACGACGGGGCCGTCGCGGCCGGGGCAGACCGTCGAACACGGCCTCGTGGGTGTGCCCGGCCTGCAGCGGTGGGGGCGCGCGCCTGCCCAACAGTGATAGTATGCGGGTCATGGCGAAGAACAATCGACAGTGGCGGCTTGCCGCGCATCCGGACGGGATGCCGCGGGAGGACAACTGGACGCTGACCGAGGGCGCGGCGCCCGAACCGGGGAATGGCGAATTGCTGGTGCGGTCGTTGTACGTGGACGTGGCGCCCTACATGCGCGGGCGGATCAGCCGGCAGCAGAACTACACCAGCGGCGTGAGCGTGGGCGAGGTGATGACCGCGGCGTCGGTGGCGGAGGTGGTCGAGTCCAACGCCGAGGGCTACCAAGCGGGCGACCTGGTGGTGGCGACCACCGGCTGGCAGGAGTACGCGGCGGTGCCGGCGGGGACGGCGCGGCGCGTCGATCCGAAGGTGGCCGACCTGCCGCACTGGCTCGACTTCCTGGGTACCAACGGCCCGACCGCGTACTTCGCACTGATCGAGACCGGGCGCATCAAGCCGGGCGACACGGTGGTGATCTCGGCCGCCGCCGGATCGGTGGGCCAGATCGCCGGCCAGATCGCCAAGATCTGCGGTTGCCGCGCCATCGCCATCACCAGCACCGAGGAGAAGCTCGCCTGGTGCCGGGAGATCGGCTACGACGATGGCATCGCCTACCGCAACGAGCCCGACCTCGCCGCCGCCATAGCGCGCGTGTGCCCGGACGGCGTGGACGTGTACTACGACAACACCGCCGGGCCGATCCTCGACGCGATCTTCCAGAACCTGGCCACCCACGCCCGCATCGTGGTGGTGGGGACCATCAGCCTCGCCGACCGCTTCGAGCAGCCCGACATCGGGCCGCGCTTCATGCGCAAGATCCTGGTGTCGCGTGCCCGCGTGGAGGGGTTCCTGGCCGGCGACTACGGGCTCCGCTTCGACGAGGCATACCGCCGCCTCGCGGCGTGGCAGAAGAGTGGCGCGTTGAAGTCGAAGTTCGACATCGTCGACGGCTTCGAGAATCTGCCGGCCGCGTTCATGCGCCTGCTGACCAGCAAGAACCTCGGCAAGCAGGTAGTCCGCGTCGCCGAACCCGGCCACGCCGGCTGATGCGGCTCATATAACGAGGACACCGGCATGGCGAAGATACGCGTGGCGCAGGCGGGTTGCGGGAACCGCGGCTGGAGGCATTTGGCGGGCTGGCTGGCGCACCCGGACCGTTTCGAGGTGGTGGCCCTGTGCGAGCTGGACGCGGCACTCATGAGTTCCGTGGCCGACAGGTTCGGGCTCGACGTGCCGCAGTACGGCGATGCCGACCGCATGCTGGCCGAGACCGAACCCGACCTGTTCTGCTTCGTCACCCGGCCCGATGTGCGGCTGCCGATGGTGGAACTGGCGGCGGGGCACGGCGTGAAGGGCTTGGCGTTCGAGAAGCCGATGGCGCTGTCGCTGGTGGAGGCGCGGCGCATGGTGGATCGGTGCCGCGGCGCCGGTATCAAGGCGACCGTGTGCCAGCAGCACATCTATACCAGTTCGTTTCAGCAACTGAAGCGGGTGCTGGACGCCGGCGACATCGGGCAGACGACGGAGATTCACGCGACCACCAGCGGCAACCTGATGGACCGCGGCACCCACTACACCAACTACCTGCTGTGGGCGGGCGGCTTTGCGCAACCGAAGTGGGTGGTCGGCCACGTGCACGGGCGTACACAACTGCAGGACGTGCACCCGTCGCCCGACCTGTGCCTGGTGCGGCTGGAGCTGGACGGCGGCATCTACGGCCTGGGCGAGTACGGCGGGGTGGCGCCGCGCTACGACTCCGGCGACCTCTGGCAGGTGAACCGGCTCACGGTGCGCGGCACCGAGGGCACCGCGTGGGCAGAAAACACCGGCATCTGGGCCACGCAGGGCCGAGCCACGGGGGGCAAGTGGGAGCGCGGGGCGAACCCCGGCTACTCGAAGGAGAACCCGGGCGCCGGCTGGGAGTGGGAGTCGCCGCGCATTCAGCAGGCCTACGCCGGCGCGATCGCCGACTGGCTGGACGGATCGCAGGCGGACCACCCCTGCAACGTCGAATACGCCTACACCGGCTTCGAGGTGCTGGCCGCCGCCTGCTGGTCAAGCCTGGAGCAGGTGCGCGTCGACCTGCCGCTCGCCGACCCGGCCGCCCTCACCCGCGACGGCGCCGACGTGTTCGCCCGCCTGCACACCGACCTCCCCGACACCCCCCTGCGCCGCCCCCTGAGCTGACGGTAGGGCTTGGCACCGATCCTCCTCTGCTCACCGCGTGGCTCCATCCGGGATGGCCTGCGCGACGCCGCCGATCCCTACAAGCGCTGAGCGCTCTCGTCTACCCTCTTACGTGCCCGACGACCTTGCCCGACGGTAGGCTTCGTCGTGAGGGCCTACTGCAATCGGCTTGGCGTTGCCCGTGTCCAAGAGCATGAATACGAAACGATAGCTCTGATTGAGGCGGACCGAATAATGGTTCTCCCCGCCGGCCAGTTTTTCGTATCGCCGCCCTGGGGAAAGCGTACCGTTGAGCAACTCGTCCATGACATTGGCAAGTTGGCGCTTCATGGGCTCGTTGAGCCGCTTCACGCTTCTGGCGAAGCTGCCGGTCGGTTGCTCGAAAGCCTTGACCTGCGGGGTTGGCGCACTCAACCTGAGTCATCGAGTGCCGCAATGAGGTCTGCACCACTCTCGAATGTCTTCCCCGTCGTCGGTGCCAGCGTCCCGTCATTGATCAGCATGAGCCAGCGTACTTCCTGGGCCCATGACACTATGTCAGAAAACAACAAGCGCAGCTTGTCCAACTCATCAATCACGCCGGAGTCATCAACCACCGCAGATCGCAAGGCCTCGAGAGCAGTGTGAAGCCTGTCCAGCTCCTCGCACTCGGTGCGGAAGTACGCCTCGGCCTGTTCGAGCGCCTGAGTGGCGGCCCCGTCCGGGTCCATAATCGTGCCAGGCTCAACCGACTCGACTTCCGTCTTGAGCTTTTCCGTCATCCGCGAGATCGCGGTCGTCACGGATTCGCGTCGTTCGCGAGAATTCCGCGCAAGGCCAATCACTGCTTCTTCGATCCGGTGGTCGATAGCCCGTCCGGGGTTCGGGGACTGAATCCAACTCAGGTCGTTCCGACCCGGTGCCTCCGCCAACCACGGCAGGATGTGTCCGACATGATAAACGATGTCGCTATGCGACGCGATGGGTTCGCGGACAGTAGCCATATTCAACCATCCGACCTTGCCTGTACCCTTGTGCGAGAGTCAAGGACCACCTCGCCCAGATACGCCCAGATCCCCCCGTGCGGCCAGTGATCTGCTAATCTACGGCGGGGGAGAGATGCAGTATCGGTTCACGGAGGGGGCCGGGGTGGACCCGGCGGAGAAGGCGCGCATGATCGACGCCGGGACGCTGCAGGCGTTCACGGCGAAGGTGTTCGAGGGGCTCGGCATGCCGGCGGGCGACGCTGCGACGGAGGCGGAGGTGTTGGTGTGGGCCAACCTTCGCGGCATCGACTCCCACGGGGTGCAGCGGGTGGCAGCTTACAGTAGGGCGGTGGACGCGGGCGGCATGAACCCGCGCCCGCGCATCCGGGTGGAGCGGGAAACCGCGGCCACCGTGCTGATCGAGGCGGACTACGCGTTCGGGCCGGTGGTGACGGTGCAGGCGATGGAGCGGGTCATCGCCAAGGCGCGCACCGCGGGCATCGGCTGGGGGCTGATCCGCAACACCTCGCACCAGGGCGCGATGGCCTATTACACGCAGATGGCGGCGCGGGCCGGCCTGGCCGGTCTGGCGGTGGTGTGCAGCCCGCCCAACATGGCGCCGCCGGGGGCGAAGCAGGCGGGCACCCACAACAGCCCGATCGCGGTGTCCGTTCCCGGCCTGCGGCGGCCGCCGATCAGCCTTGACATGGCCACCAGCGTGGCGGCGGGCGGCAAGCTGGACGTGGCCCGGGACAAGGGAGTTGCGATTCCGGAGGAGTGGGCGCTGGACGCGGAGGGCCGTCCGACCACCGACCCGGGGCAGTCTGCCTTCCTGCGGCCCGCCGCCGGCTACAAGGGCTACGGTCTGGCGCTGATCTTCGAGTGCCTGTCGAGCCTGATGGTGGGCAACCCGTTGCTGAGCACCACGATCAGCGGTGAGGGTGCTCCACGCCCCGGAACCCAGAACAGCTTCGTAGCGGCCATCGACATCGCCGCCTTCACCGACGTGGAGGCGTTCAAGCGCGACGTGGACCGGCTGGCCGACGCCATGAACGGCCTGGACACCGTGGAGGGCGCGCCGCCGATCCTGGTACCGGGCCAGCCGGAGGAGCAGGTACTGGCCGAGCGCACCGCGAACGGCATTCCGCTACCGCCCGGCACGGTCGCCAAGCTGCGCGCCGCCGCCGAGCGCTTCGGCCTCGACCTGCCGGCCGCGCTCGCGTAGTTTGCCGCGCTTCCGCGCTTCCAGCGGGATCACACTTGCCGGCAGTACACGCGTGGCGAGGCTCCGGGTTCCGTAGGCGGGAGTGGTGCCGGCGGCGAGGCTACGCCGCCCGCCAGGGAAGGGTGCCGCCAGCGGCGAGGCGGCGTATCAGCAGGGCCAGCTCCAGGGCGTGGTAGTCGCCCCACTGGCAGGACTCGCCGCACGGGATGCGGCGGCCTTCGGGGACGTGGTCCCAGCCGTTGGGGCGGTGGTAGACGGTGTGCAGCAGCACGCCCTGGTGCGCCGGGTCGGTGGCCAGGTAGGGCTCCGCGAACAGGGTACGGGCGACGGTGAGGCCGGCGGCCAGCAGGCGCTCGGCGCCGGGCGGGCGGACCGCTTTCGGCAGCCCCGCGAGGCGCAGCAGGCCCTGGGCGGCGATGGCGGCGGCGGAACTGTCCACCGGCTCGTGGTCGTTGAAGGGGTCGGAAGCCGTGGCCCGCCAGTCGCCCAGGGCCGCCAGGCCGGGGGCGCCGGTGTCCCAGTAGGGGATGCCGTCGGCGGCGCTGTTGGCCAAGTAGAACTCGGCGGTCACGGCAGCCGCGGCGCCCACCCGCTGCACCGCCTCCGCGTGGGTGGCCAGCCCCGGCACGGCGGCTTCTGCGACCGCCTCCGCCGGCACCTCGGCGAGGTACTCCAGCATCTCCGCGCAGCCCGTGATGGCCCACGCCAGGCCGCGGGTCCAGGTGGAGAACGGCGAGTAGCCCTGCTGCGTGCTCGGGCAGCGGTAGTTGCCGTCGTTGACGTTGAACAGCGCCTCGTGCACCACGCGGCCCGGGGTGTCGTAGTGGTCGCGGCCTTGGCCGAAGAACACGTTGTAGCGCAAGGTGGTTTCCAGGTGCTGCAACAGGCGGTGCAGCAGGGAGATGCGGAGGTCGTGTTCGCCCATCAGCACTTGGCCCAGTTCGTGTGCGGCGGCGAGCACGCGCAGCGAGCGGATGGTGTCGATGAACAGCGACTGCGGGCCGTTGAACGAGCAGATGTAGCCCAGGCCGCCGGGCAGCGGGGTCCAGCGCGCGGCCTGCACGGCTCCGGACACGCGGATCGCCAACTGCAGGTGTTCGACGTCGCCGGCGGTGGCCTGCCAGCGCCCTTCGCGGGCGAGGCGCAGCAGGTTGCCGTAGGTGCTCATGGTGTTGAAGCCATGGTCGTGCACGCCGACGTGGGTGAGGTGGGCCGGCATCACCCGGCGCATGCCGTCCCGGCCCAGTTCCAGCAGGCCGTCGTCGCCGGTAGCGTCGAAGGTGAGCAGCGCGGCGCCGTACTGGAACCCCTGCGTCCACTCGGTCCAGCCGCGCGTGGTGTACTTGCCTTCGATGGTATACACCGGCGCGCCGCGGGCGGGATCCCAATTCGTATCCAGATCGCGGATCTTGCCGCCAGCCAGGGCGAAGACCGACTCGACCGGCGCTTCCAGTTGGCGCAGTTGCAGTGCAAAGTCAATGTTCATTTCTTTCAGTCCGGGTGGTTACCTGGAGTGTCCACAACGGGACGCTCCAGGTTGTCTGGCTCGGTTTGGACTATCGGAACACTACTCGGTCAGACACCTACCCTGCCGTCAGGATTGGCGCGAACCATCGTCGATACTGGCCCGCTTGTTCCATGTGCATTTTTCGATCGAACCTCCATTTCATACTCGGTATTGGGTTTTAGGTTAACAAATCCACATCCCGTCAAAGGTGTCTCGAAACCGACGCTCCACTCAGTGGTTCCCACTTCCCTTATTCGAACGACATAGGTAATAGTTGGGGACCACTCAACTTCGATACCGCCCTCCGTACCCTCTAGTCCATCGAGTACGACTGAGAATGCCCCTGTTCGGCCGTCCCACGATACAGGTGGCTTACTCTGGCTCTTCTTTGACCATGGATTCTTGCCCATCTAAATCCTACTATTCGGGTTTGCTACGTCCGGTATGCCTAACGTTATAGTCGTACCTGTCGGGGTCCTCAGTAGACCGTTTCAGGAATCCCTCTATCCATCCCACACGATCGCGCAAGCCGCTTTCAAGACCGTTCAAACGCTGCTGCATGTGCTTTACTTCGTTCCGAGACTCCTTCAACACTCCATCCACCTTTGCGTCAACCTTCTTAATGTCTCCGTGTAAGTCGTTGCGCAACGTGTCGATGGTATTGCGAATGCTCTTGAAAGGCTTCTTAATGGTGGCAGCTATAGCACCCGCGATGATACTGATCGCTACTACCGCTGCGGACGCTGCGGCAATCCATTCTGGTGCGTTCTTCATCCTTGTTTCGCTTCGTCTACGTAGAATCATAGCAGCTCCACGCTGGATCTGTCCACTCGGATGGACGCGGAGGAGGCGGAGACGCGGCGCCAACTGGAAGTTTGGGGCAGCGGTCATAGCCGCAGCAGGCTGAAGCCGCCGTCCACGTCTACCACCGTACCCTGCGAGAAGTCGAAGTCGCCACTGATTAGTGCCGCCACCGCGCGACCCACGTCCTCCGGTGTGCCCCAGCGGCCCTGCGGCACCAGTCCCTCGGCGATCAGGGCGTCGTACTTTTCCTTGACCGCGCGCGTCATGTCGGTCTCCATCAGGCCGGGCCGCACCTCGTACACGCCGATGCCGGCCTCAGCCAGGCGCACGGCGAACAGCTCGCGCGCCATGGCCAGCCCCGCCTTGGACACGCAGTACTCGCCGCGGCTCACCGACGCGTAGGCGGCGGAAATGGAATTGACGAAGATCACCGCCCGGCGCCGCGCCGGCGCCTCCGGCTGCGCGAGCCAGTGGCGGGGCGCCGCCCCCGGGGGGGAGGAAAGGGACGAAGCCCCCCCCCCGGCGCCGCGCCGGCGCCGCGGGCGGCGGGAGCCAGTGGCGGGCCACCGCCTGGGTGAGGAAGTAGGGGCCGGTCAGGTTGGTGGCCAGCACCTCGTTGAACGACTCCTCGCTCGCCTCCAGCAGGTCGGCGCGCTGCCGCGGCGCGATGCCGGCGTTGTTCACCAGCACCTCCACGCCGCCGAACTCCGCCAGGGTGGCGGCGAGCAGGCGTTCGCGGTCCGCCGCCACGGCGACATCTCCCTGTACCGGGTGGAAGCGCTGTCGTTCGTCCGGAGCGCGCTCCCGGCACGCCGCCGCGGTGGCCGCCGCCGCCCCCGCGTCGCTGCGGTAGTTGATCGCCACCGAGTAGCCGGCCGCCGCCAGCGCCAGCGCCACCCCGGAGCCGAGGCCGCGGCTGCCACCCGTGACCAGCGCCACCGGAGCGCCTGCCATCTACATCACCCCCGGGCGGCCGGCCAGCAGGGTCATCGGGTCGGTGATCGGCACCGGGTTGCGCATCAGGTAGGCCTCGCCGAACTCGGCGCCGATCATGCGTCCGTAGTAGCGGTGGCGGCCTTCCCAGGCGGCCAGGAAATCGGATCGCGACAGGTAGGTCTCCGGCTCCGCGTCCGCCTCGGCATCCGCGCCGGCGGCGCCGTCGGGCGGGGCCGATGGGTGCAGCTGCGACGCGTAGCACGCCACCGCCCGCGCCTTGGTGGCGAATTGCTCGCTGACGTCCACGATCAGCGAGGGCCGCGCGACGTAGCGCGACAGTTGGAACAGCATCGCCTCCGGGCGGTGCGCGACCGGGCCGCCGGGGTGCTTGGCGACGCCGGCAAACCACCAAGCGTCCTTCATCAGCAGGCTGGTGTTGACGTGGTCGGGGTGGTGATCCTCCCAGTACGGGCCCACCAGCATGCGCGGCTGCTCGCTGCGGATCACTTCCACCAGCCGCGTGCGGTACTCGACGGTGCGTTCCACGAAGCCGTCCGGCAGGTCCAGGTCCAGCCGTACGTCCAGCCCCAGGATGGCGGTAGCGCGGGAACGTTCCTCATCCCGGAGCTTCGCGTTGCCGCGCGTGCCCAATTCACCGCGAGTCAGGTCCACCACACCGATGCGGGCCCCGGCGGCCTTGCAGCGCAGCAACAGGCCGGCGCAGCCCAGTTCGGCATCGTCGGGATGCGCGCACACCGCCAATACATCAACACCCATGTCGGCGCGATTGTACCAAGAACACGCCCTTGCATCCCTTGCATCACGACACTTCGTTACTTCGCCGTTTCGTGTAGTATGTTCTCGCCGTGATTCGGTCGTGGCGCAATGCAGCGAGTGAGAAGGTATGGCTTGGCGAGCGACCGAATCGATTCAGGGGCCTGGACTTCGACGCTGCGTTGGACCTTTTGCTTGCGCTGAACGTCGCCCAGACGCTGCGCGATCTGAGTCCGCTCAAGAGCGTCGGTCTTCACAAGCTGAAGGGAGCGCGTCGGCATCAATGGGCGATGACCGTGAACGGCCCTTGGCGGATCTGTTTCGAGTTCCGCAGGGGCGACGCCCATGAAGTGGAGATCGTCGACTACCACTGATTGCCATCAGGAGGGTATGCATATGGAACCAATATCGCATCCGGGCCGGTTGTTGAGGCGTGAGCTCCAAGCCCGGCAGCTTAGTGCCAACCGATTGGCGCTCAACCTTGGCGTGCCGTCGGGACGCATCACCGATATCCTGAATGGGCGCCGGTCGATTACTGCAGACACCGCGTTGCGGCTTGGCCGTTACTTCGGCAACAGCCCGCGCTTCTGGCTTGATCTTCAGAGTCAGCATGACTTGGCGGCGCTCGAGCGAGAGCGTGGGCGCGAGATTTCCAGCCAAGTGCACCCCGCTGCCGCTACTACCTGAAGGCGGTTTTCAGAACACCTCTTCCATGACGTAGAAGTAGTTTTCGTCGGTGCCGAAGATCAGGTACTTGCCGGCTACCACCGGGGCGCTCAGCACGGCGCCCTCCAGGTCCATCTCCCACAGCAGTTTGCCGTTCTGGGCCGACAGCGCCACCAGCCGCGGCGGCCGGCCCCCCGGCACGCCGTCGCCGCGTACCCCGAAGTAGACCCGGTCGCCGGCCACGGTAGGCGCGCTGCTGGTGGGATACAGGAAGGTGTGCCGCCACGCCTCGCGGCCGGTGCGGCTGTTGAAGGCGCGCACCACCGCGTCGCCGCTGGTGTAGATCACGGTGTTGCGCCACAGCGCCGGGGCCAGGTAGTCCAGGAGCTGCAGGTTGTCCACGAATACCCGGTACGGCTCGTAGAGGCGCTCGCCGGCGTCGCCGAAGAACGACTCTTCTTCCATGCGCCACAGTTCCTCGCCGGTGAGCCGGTCCACCGCGTAATACACGAACAGCAGGTTGCCGGTAATGGTACGTCCGGGGCCGGCGGCGGAGTAGAACAACTCGTCGCCGCGCAGCGCCGGGAACGAATACCAGTTCAGCCCCGGCGTGGTGCGCTTCACCCACAGGTAGCCCTGCTCGTACACGTCGTAGGCGCCGAAGCTGGCGCCGCTGCCGGGCGGACCGGGCGCCCAGTACATCACCCCGTCGTACACCTGGAAGGTGTGAAACGACCACACCGGGTTGGGGATGTAGTGCACCTCCCGGCCGCCGTCGGCGGTCACGAAATGGGTGTTGCCGCGGTCGCTGGTGAACATCACCAGGTCGCCGTAGCGCAGGATCAGCGACTGCACGGTGTACTCGGTCGGGAACCGCCAGCGCTCTTCCCCGGTGTCGCGCGCCACCGCGTACACGTGGCCGTCGTTGGAGCCGAAGTAGAGGTGGTCCTGGTCGGCGAACGGCACCGAGTTGACCGGCGCCTGCGCCTTGAAAATCCACCTCATGTAGCCGCTGTGCACGTCCAGCGCGTAGAAGTTGCCGTCGTCGGAGCCGAAGTAGATGGTGTCGTCCACCACCACCGGCGGGTTGAAGCTGCGCGCCTGCTCGCCGCCGGCCTGCAACTGCAGCTGCCACTTCACCGCCAGCGGCGGCTGAATCCGCGTGTCGGTAATCCCGCGCCCCTCTTCCCCGCGAAACATTACCCAGTCCTGACTCGCCCCGCCATGCACCGCCACCGGAAGCAACGCGCCCATCAGCACGAACAGCGCCGCCAGCGCGGGTACGGTGCGCTGCGCGGAGTCACCGCCCCTCACGTCTTGCATCGATCAGTAGTAGAGGGCGCGCAGGCTGAAGGTGCGGCGGAGGAGGGGGAGGAGGCCGCCCGGACGCACGTCCTTGAGCGCGGTCTGGTACTGGGCGTGCAGTTCCTGCCAGGTGCTGCCGCGTTCGCCGGGGTCGAAGGAGGTGCGGTAGCGGAGCATGGTGTAGAGGGCGGCGAAGCGGCCGATCTGGGGATACTGCCGGGCGTACTCCTGCACGGTATGGGCGTGCGGCTTGAGCGCGCAGCCGGCGCTGGCCATGCGCATGTACAGCAGCTTGCCGAGGGCGCGCAGGCCGCCGGCGTCGGTGTGCCGGGCGCGCACGGTGAGCCAGCCCTCGCGCCCGTAGCGCAGGCCGTAGGCGCCGACGATGCCGGCCGCGGCCAGGGTGCCGATCACGGTCAGGGCGAAGCGCCACGGGAACACGAAGTCGCGCGGCACCGGCACCTCTTCCACTTCGATGATCGGGATCACGATGTCGAGCGAGTTGGCGTCGGAGCCGGGCGGCGGCGTCTTGGCGTGGGCGGTGGTTTCGAAGTCGATCCAGCCGAAGTCGGGCAGCCAGAACTGGGTCCAGGAGTGGCGGTGCGCGGTGGTGATCAGGTACAGCTCCTCCACCGGGTACTCCTGCAACGGCTCGATTGCCTGGCGCAGGATGGCGGCGCCGCGCGCATGCTGGGGGGTTTGCAGGGACTTGGCGCCCAGGTAGCCGGTCACCACCCGCGTCGGGATGCCGAGCATGCGCCCCAGGATCGCCGAGGTGTTGGAGAACTCGGTGCAGTCGCCGGCCTTGGTCTCGAACAGGAAGTTGTCGACGTGGGAGATCGAAACATCGTCGGTAAAGCCGATCTCGTACTGGTAGTCGCCGTAGCTGCGCAGGAGCTGGTCGATCCTTTCGAAGTCGGTGTCCGCTTCGGTCACCACCTCGTCCAGGTAGGTCTGGAAGCGCGCCCGCTGCTCGTCGGCCAGCGGTACCTCCAGGAAGTCGCTCATGCGCGCGCGCTCGCGGTCGGACAGCGGGCGCGCCTGACTCCAGCCGGGCGGGCCGGCGGTGCTCACCTGGGAAACCACCCGGTAGGAAAGGTCGAACGGGTGGTAGCGGCGCTGCTGCACGGTGGGTTCCACGGCAAGGGGGCGGTAGGCCATGACCCGCTCCGGGATGGTGGAGAAGAAGCCGTGCTCGAGCGGGCTGCGGCCCAGTTCGCGCGGCGGTGCGGGATCTTCCCAGGTCTCGAACAGGCGCCGGTATACCAGTTCGTTGAGCGGTTCGTCGCGCGAGTAGGAGAATCCGAGGGTGCCGTCGAACAGGCCGAAATAGCCGTCGGCGGCGTACACGGGGTCCTGGTCGCTGACGATGATCATCACCGCGTGCTGCTGGTTTTCGCCCTCGCCGTCGCCGCTGTCCTGGTTGCCGTCGCCCTCCTCGCCGGTCTCGCCCTGGTTCGAGTCATTGGGTTCGCCGGAGCCGCCGCCCGACTGTCCCTGCTCGCCTGTGCTGCCGCCGCCGCTGCCGTCGGTTTGCCCCTGCCCCTGCCCCTGGTTCGGCTGTGGTTGCGGCTGCGGCTGCTGCGGCTGCCGGCGCTGCTCCCACTCGCGTGCCGGGATTCCCACCAGGCCCGGCATCTGCCCGGCCTCGCCCTCGCCGCCGTCGCCTTCCTGCTGGTTCTGCTGCTGGTCGCCCTGCCCGCCGCCGCCGTTCTCATCCTGCTCGAACGGCTGGCCGCGCAGGTTGCCGCCCGGCGGCGCGTCGCTGAAGTCGTCGACCGGCACCGGCGGCGACGGCGGCAACTCATTGAGTTCGTTGAAGGCGATCTGGTGCTCCACGAAATTGGGCGGCAGGATGATGGCGAGCACGATGATCAGCGGGATGATGACCGATGCGAACAGGGTCACCTCGCGGCGCCCGCGGCGGCGGTCCTCGGCGCGTCCGGTGCCGGGGCGCCGGTTCGGGAACGCGGCCTGGTAGATCACGATGCCGTGCAGCAGGAAGCCGCCGACCGCGACCAGCAGGATCACGGTGGTGAGCAGCGAGCTGGCCCCGGAGATCTCTGCCGACGCGCGCGAGAAGCGCAGCATCTTGACGTAGATGTAGCCGATAAAGAACAGCTCGGCGGCGGCGATGGTGTGGCCGTACTCGCGCGAACCGAAGATCAGCAGGGTGAGCAGGAAGGCGCCGGCGCCGGCGCCGGCCACCAGCCACGCCGCGCTGTCGAAGCCGGTGCCGAACGCGATGGCCGCCACCACGGCCAGGCCGGCGGCGGCGAGCAGGTGCGGCGGGCGCAGCCAGACGCGGGCACGGGCGGCCAGGCGCGCCAGGCGGCCGCGGCGGAGGATCGGCGTGCTGCCGGTGGCGGCATGGCGCAGCGAGTAGGCCAGCAGCATCTCCAGCGGCACCAGCGCGAACCACACCAGGTAGCCGGCGCGGTCGTAGGGCACCGTGACCGCCGGGTGCACCAGCGGCATCGCCACCGCCAGGCCGTACACCAGCAGGCGGGTCAGGAAGAGGAGGTGCATAGGTAACTCACTTTGAGCGGTTGCTCTTCGCGCATCCCCGGTTGCCGCCCGGCCGCCACCGGCCCTCCAGCGCCGATCCCGCCGCTGCCCCGGGGGCGCCCCCCGCCGGAACGGTGCGGAACACGTTCACGTACTGGGCGCCGCTGCGCTCCACGAAGCGTGGCAGGTCCTCGTCGAACACGGTGGAGAAGATGAACAGCTCGCGCGGCTGCGCGTTGCCGGCGGCGGGCAGTTCGGAGGTCAGCGGCAGCTCGGCGAGCCGGCGCGCGAGCCGCTCGATCTCGTCCGGGGTGTCGATCCGGTGGCTTTCACCGCCGCTGTCCACCACGAAAACATACTCCGGGTGGTGCTGCTTGACCACGCGCAGGAAGGTAAGCAGCCAGCTCTTGATAAAGTCCAGGTGCATTACCGCGGCCAGGGTCTCGCTGCCGCGGCGGCGGTAGCGGCGCAGCACGATGTGCAGTTCCTTGGTCTGTTCCTGGGTGATCGGCGAAATGCGGGTAATCAGCTCGCCGAGCCGGCTGGTGGCCTTCCAGTTGATGTCCTTCAAGCGGTCGCCGGGAATGTACTCGCGCATGAAGTACTGTTCTTCGTCGGAGGTCTGGGCGCGCTGCGTGGTGTCGAAGCCGGTGGAGATCTCCACCGGCGGCGTGGCCTGTTCGGCGAGCAGGCCGGGGCGCACCACCAGCGTGCGGCGCTCCGGCGGCCGGGGCCGGGGGGGCGGCTGGCCGGGGACCAGCCCGGGCCGCACCACCAGCGGGCGCCGCTCCGGCGGCCGGATCTGGGCGCGCGTCAGCCCGAACACGTCGCGTACCGTCAGCCGCCCGGTCATGTGCAGCAGGCCGCTGCACGGAAACCACAGCCCGATCGCCGCCTCGCCGCCGGAGGTGGCCGCCTCCCGGTAGCCGCGCAGCACCGCCCGCCGGCCTGCCTGCAGGCGCCAGGCGATGCGCAGGTGGATGCGGTAGAACAGCCAGCTCTTCGCCGCGCGCGTGCGCAGCCGGTGTTGGGCGCCGTACTCGCGCGCGCCGAGCGGGGCCGAGCTGTCCCACTCGAACTCCACCAGCTTGAAGCGGTACGCCTGCAGCCGCCCGAGCCCGGCCAGCACCAGCAGGACCAGGAACCCGGTTACCGACAGCAGGAACTCGTGCGGCGACCCGCTCGCGAACGCGCTTCCCAGGAGGTAGACCGCCGCCGCGGCGAGGGCCGTTCCGAGCAGCGTGAGCGGGTAGTAGTGCAGCACCCGCCGCGCCGCATCGCGCAGAATGTGGTCCAGCGCACCGCCGGCGCGCCGTCCCGGGCGCCCGCGCGCAACTACCGGCACCGGCGCCCCGGCTTGCGCCGCGCCGGCTCGCGCCCGTCCGTTGGTGCCGGCCGCGCCCGCGGGGCCGACCCGCCCGTAGCTCAGGCGCGGGTTGCC
>MKWU01001680.1_pt1 | contig 36921 bp, 31 predicted proteins | sample 809101 | NCBI WGS metagenome assembly MKWU01 (sample SAMN05860141, study PRJNA318959) | sponge metagenome | host: Aplysina aerophoba | place: Slovenia: Piran, Adriatic Sea, Gulf of Piran | collected 2013-05-07
CGCGGTTCGACAAGGTCGTGGAGAAGGCTCCGGAGCTCGAGGATGCCATCGCCGAGGGGCAGCTCTCGGTCCGCGACGCGGTTGTCGTCAGCGAGGAGGATCCGGAGCTGCGCCGCCAGGTCGTCGACGACGTCAAGGAAGGCCGCGCGCGCACGGGGGCGGCTGCCATCGAGAAGCGCACGGGGCGCGCGCCGAAGGCGCACAGCCGTCCGAAGAAGCCGGGCGGTGCGAAGGCGGAGGGGGATGGCGCCGGCGGCGGCGTCGCGGGCATGCCGCCGCTGCCGTCGGTGGGCGGCGGGTCGGAAGGGAAGGACGGCGCGGCTCCTGCGGGCTCGGCTGCTCCTGCGGCGGCTGCTGCTCCGGCGGCTGCTGGTCCGCCGCAGGGTGCGTCGCACCCGTTGCTGCCGGCGAACGCGTTCTCTCCGTCGCTGCTGATGGCGGGGGTGCGCAAGCTCATGCCGGCCATTGCGTTCGACCCGTGTTCGTCGGAGGCTGCGCAGGAGCGGGTCCGCGCCCTCGAGTGGCTCTCGGCCGAGCAGGACGGGTGCGCGAAGGCGTGGTCCGGCGAGGCTTACGTGTTCCCGCCGCCGCAGTTCGCCGGACGCTTCGCCTCGAAGCTGATGGGCGAGATGATGGCGGGACGCGTGCCGCGCGCCCTGTTCCTCGCGCTGTCGGACATGGGCGACGAGCACGCGGGGCTGCTGCTGCGCAACTCGCGCCTGACGGGCATCGTGCACGAGCTCGAGCGGTCGATGTTCGACGTCGAGGGCGGCAAGCCCGTCAAGGCGCCCTCCCGGATGGTGCTGTACGTGTTCGGGTTCGAGCGCAAGCAGCTCTATGACGCCTTCGACCCGTGGGGCAAGGTGCTGACCGTCGAGTCGAGGCGGTAGGGAGGACGGCCCCGGTGTTCTCGCGCACGTGGCTCGCGGTCCTGGCCGGCTCGGTGGCCCTGTGGGGGATGAACCAGCTCGGCGGCGCTCCGGTGCCGCCGGACCCGGGCGCAGGGTCCGCGCCGCCGGTCCGGGCCCCGGGTCCGCCGGCCGCGGCCGCTGCGGTGCCGCGGCTGGCGGCGTGCCTGGACGAGGCGGCTTCGCTGGATGTGGCGGCGGTTCCGGATCCCGTGGTGCGGGACGTTCCCTTCGTCGAGCGGCGGTACCGCGCGCGCTGTCGCCCGGTGCTCGACGGCGAGGTGTTCGACGCGTTCGCCGTCGCCTACGGGGAGCGGTCCCGCGCGGCGGTCGCGGCCATCCTGGAGCGCGAGGAGCGGCTGGCGGCCGAGCTGGTCGCCGGTCCGCAGGCGGCGGCGCTGGACCCCGACGCGGTCTGGGCCGCGGCCCTGGGCCGGGCGGCCTCGGACGCACGGGCTTTCGGCGTCGAGCTGGCCGCGTGGTTCGACGCGAGGGCGCCGGCGGCCGGTGCGGGATGGCCGGTGGCTGCGGCCGGCGAGGGCGCCGTGGTGGACTCGGCTGGAGCGCCTGCGCGCTGAGGTGGCAAGGATGCTGGCGTCGCGTGCCGGAGTCGTGGTCCTGGTCGCTGCCGTGTTGGCGGCCTGTGTGCGCAATCCCTGGCCGGAGACGCTTCCGGAGACGCCTTCGGAGGCGTTGCTGGAGGCGTCTCCGGCGCCCGAGCGGGTTCGGTCGAGAGCCTCTGCTCCTTCACCGCGCATTGTGCCGCAGCCGTGGGAGAGGTACCGGGCGGCAGGGCGCACGGTGGGCGCCGCCGATCGTCTCGCGGCGCCGCTGCCGCGGGAATGGCGGGGGTTGCGCGTCGCCGAGCCGGCGCGCTGCGCGGCGTTCGAGGCGTCGGACTACGCGGCCGGCGGGTTCCTGCCGCCGCGTCTGCCGGATCCCGGCGGCGGGTTCCGCGAGCCGCTGGGCTGCTCGCTCTTCGCCGGCGCCCGGGACTTCGCGGTCGGCGCGGGGCGGCGGCGCCGGGGGGGGTGCCGGGGAGCCGCTGGGCTGCTCGCTCTTCGCGGGCGCCGGGGACTTCGCGGTCGGCGCGGGCCGCGTCGTCTCCGCAGAGGCGGCGCACGACGCGGGCCTGTGTGCGCGTCCCGAGGCGCGGGCCGCGTTCGGGGCGGATCCGGACAACCGGCTGTACCTGCCTGCGGTCCTCGCGGCGGCGCGCGCCGAGGCGGTCGCGCGCGGGGACGGCGACTGGCTGCCGGGCCGGAACCTCTGCTGGTACGTCGGGACGCAGCTGCGGGTCCGCCGTCGCTACGGCCTGAGCGTGTCGCCCTGGGAGGCGCGGCTGTTCGAGGCGGTGCTGCGGGGCTGTCCGGCCGTGGCCCCGGCGCCGCGCTGCGACGTGCGCGGCGGCGGCGTCTGGTGACTGCCGTCGATCGGCTGGTCTGGTAGCCCTGGATCCGGCTGTGGCGGTCCGCGGCGCAGCTTGCGAGCCGCAAGGGCGGCGGTCTGCCTGGCGCCTGGCGGCGCTTTCCGCGTTCGGTCTTCGGGTTTTCTCGTTCCTGGCCGCGTAGGCGGTTGACGAGCTGAATCACTTCGTAGCGCGGGGCGCGTGCAGGTGCGCGGCGTGGCCGTCGTGCTGGTTCCGGTGGCTGTTGGGAGTTTGCTCGTGTCACGCGCGGTGCAGCGGGTTGAAGGGGCTGCGCGGGGGAGCGCCGGGCGGGGCGGTTGTGCCAGCCGGACTGCCAGCCGTTTCTGACTACGTTAGGGTATTTCCGACCACTTCGGACAACATCTGACTCGCGGATTATCCAGTAAACACGGTGTTTATTGGGGTTTTCGGCAAGTTCCAGATCGGCTTGGGAAGCTGACACTCTACCACTGAGTTACTCCCGCTCGCATGTGGCACGTTTTCATTCTAGCCCGACTCCTGGCAGCCTGCGCTGCTACCGCCGGATGATCGCGAGCACCTCGTCGCGCTGCCGCTCCATTTCCGCACGGCTCGTCGCTTCCAGGTTGAGCCGGATGAGCGGCTCCGTGTTCGAGGGGCGGACGTTGAAGTGCCACGAGTCGTACTCGACCGAGACGCCGTCGAGGCGGTACACACGCCCGTCGCGGTAGCGCTCCGCCAGGCGGTCCATCGTGGCCTTCACCGTGTCCATGTCCGGCATGCGCGTGTTGATCTCGCCGGAGATGAAGTAGGTCTCGCGGAGGGGGGCGAGCAGGTCGCCGAGGGTCCGGCCATGGACGGACATCAATTCCAGGAGGAGCAGCGCCGGAATGAAGCCGTTGTCGGCGAAGTAGTTGTCGCGGAAGTAGTAGTGCCCGGTGACCTCGCCGCCGAAGAGGGCGTCCTCCTTGCGCATCCGCGCCTTGAAGAACGCGTGGCCGACGCGGTTCATCAGCGCCGTGCCCCCGTAGGTCGCCACGGTGTCCTTGACCGCGTGGCTGGCGCGCACGTCGTAGATGATCTTCGCGCCCGGCTGCTTGCGGAGGAATGCCTCGGCGAGCAGGGCGGTGATGAAGTCGCCCGCCACGAACTCGCCGTCCCCGTCGATGAAGAAGCAGCGATCCGCGTCGCCGTCCCAGGCGATGCCGGCGTCCGCGCCGTCGGACTTGACGCGCGCGATCAGGCCGCGCCGGTTTTCCTCGATCAGAGGGTTCGCCTCGTGGTGCGGGAACGTGCCGTCCACCTCGAAGCAGAGGCGGGTCGTGCGGCACGGCAGCCGATCGAACAGGTGGGGCGCCACGAGCCCGGCGATGCCGCTGCCGGCATCGAGCACGAGGTCGAAGGGGCGGACGGCGTCGACGTCGATGAACGAGAACACGTGCTCGAGGTAGCCGGCGAGAATGTCGTCGGTGGTGCGCCTGCCGGACGAACGGGGCGCCGGCGGGATGCCGTCTCCGAGGACCATGTCGCGGATGTCGCCGATGCCGGCATCGCCGCTCAGGGGAAGCGCCTGCCGCCGCACCAGCTTCATCCCGATGTACTCCTTCGGGTTGTGCGACGCGGTGATCATCGCGCCGCCTTCGAGATCGTCCCGTGCGACGCCGTAATAGAGCATGTCGGTCCCGATCAGGCCGTAGTCGACCACGTCGGCTCCCTGCCGCAGCGCACCGTCGATGAACGCGGCGGCGATCTCGGGAGCGCTGGTCCGCATGTCGCGGCCGACCGCGATGCGGCCGGCGCCGAGGTAGGCGACGAAGGCCCGCCCGATGCGTTGCGCCACGTCGGCGGTGATCTGGGCTTCGTACAGGCCCCGCACGTCATAGGCCTTGAAGATGTTCGGATCGGTCGTTTGGGTCATGGCGTCGAAGGGCTCATTCGAAACGTGTGTAGGGGGTCAGCGTCGAGTCGTCGCCCAGGACGAGGCCCGGGGCGATGCGGGCGTGTTCGCCGATGCGGCAGCGGCGGCCGACGATGGCGCCGTCCACCGTTGCGCCGGCGCCGATCACCGACTCCGGCCAGATGACGGTGTCGCGCACGCTGGCCGCCGACTCGATGACGCTGCCGCCGCCGAGGACCGCGTGAGGGCCGATCTCGGCGTCGGGATGCACGGTCGAGCCGGGACCCACGAAGCACGGGGCCAGCAGCCGCGCGGTCGGAGCGACGGAGGCGTCGCCGGCCACCGTGGGCTTACCCGCGCCGGCCAGCATCGCGCCGTGCGTCCGGCAACGGGCGTCGAGAATGTCGCGGTGCGCCTGCCGATAGGCCGCCGGCGTCCCGATGTCCAGCCAGTACCCGTGCTCGATATAGGCCGCGAACGCATCGCCGCGCTCGACCAGGGAGGGAAAGTACCGGCGTTCAATCGAGTACCGCGTGTTGGCCGGAATCCTGTCGAAGGTGTCGGGCTCCAGTACGTAGATGCCGGCGTTGATCGTGTTGCACGTGATCTGCTCCGGATCGGGCTTCTCGATGAACCGCGTGACGTTGCCGTGGTCGTCCGTCTCCACCAGCCCGTACCGCGCCGGGTCGTCGACCGGCGCCAGAACGATCGTCGCGCGGGCGCGTCGCGCCCGGTGGTGCTCGACGAGCGCGGCCAAGTCTATCTCCGTCAGCACGTCGCCGTTGAAGACGATGGTCGTGCCCTCGAGATACGGCTCGACGAACTTGATGGCGCCTCCGGTGCCGAGCGGCTCCGGCTCGACGACGTAGCGGATCGGGAGGCCGGAGTCTTCGCCCCGTCCCACTACGGCCTGGATGCGCTGGGGATGATAGTTGAGGCTCAGAATCACCTCGTCGACGTCCGGCACCCGCTTGACGAGGTCGATCTGATGATAGAGAAACGGACGATCGAGGATGGGCACGATTGGCTTCGGTGTGTTCAGCGTGAGAGGCCGGAGGCGCGTGCCGAGTCCTCCGGCCAGCAGGACCGCCTTCATGACCGTCGATCATAGCGTCTCGCCGCCGGCCGTCCGCCGGCGCACGTCGCGCGGCGCCGGGCGGAGTACAATGACGGCCGGGTCAAGCGGTAGAGCATCCATGAACCTGCCGAACGCGCTTACGTTGGCCCGCATCTTCCTGGTTCCGCTGCTCGTCGTGGTGCTGCTGACGCGCTTCGAGGCCGAGCTCGTCTTCGGCGTGCCGCGGGAGGTCCTCGGCGCCGCCATCTTCGGGATCGCGGCGTTGACGGACTGGCTGGACGGCTACCTCGCCCGCCGCCGCCGGCAGGTGACACAGCTCGGGCAACTCATGGACCCGCTCGCCGACAAGCTGCTGATTACGGCGGCGCTGGTGTCGCTGGTGCAGATGGGCATGGCGTCGGCCTGGATGGTGGCCGTCATCCTGGGCCGCGAGCTCGCCATCACGGTGTTCCGCAGCCTGACCTACGCGCGCGGCGTCACGATCCCGGCGTCCTCCCTCGGGAAGGTCAAGATGGTGACGCAGGTGGTGGCGATCCTGCTCCTGATACTCGGGAACCAGGTCTGGCTCTTCTGGGCGCTGGGCCAAGTGGCGCTCTGGCTCGTGCTGATCGCGTCGCTGTGGTCGGCGATGGATTACTACCGCCGGTTCGGCGGGATCCTGGTGCATTCGCGGGCCGCCCCTTTCGAAGCCGCGGATCGCCGTCCCGAGGCCATGGGGAAGAAGCGCGCCAAGGCCGGTTGAGTCGCTACGGACCGTCGAGATCCATCGACACCTTGAGCTCCTCGATCCGCAGGTTCGCGTCCACGAGGAACTCCGTCGCCGGAAACTCGGTAACCAGGCGTTCGAAGAGCGGGAGCGCCTCGGGGCCGCGACCCACTATCGCCAGCGCGTCGGCCAGATGGAAATAGACGGCATCCCGGCGGGTGTAGCCGGGATCTTCGTCGAGGATCTCGCGGAACCGATCGATGGCGCCGGGATAGTAGCGGAGCCGGTAGTAGAAGCGGCCCACCAGGTAGTTCGAATCGCTCAGACGATCGCGCGCCTCCCGCAGCCGCTCCCGTGCTTCCGCCAGGAGCTGCGGATCGGCGAACTCGGCGTACAGCTCGATGAATGTCTCGAACTCCGTGACCGCCGAGCGGGTCTCGGACTGGTCCCGCTCCGGCCTCCGCATCTGGTTGAAATAGACCATGCCCACCTTGAACTGGGCCTCGGGCGCCAGCTCGTGGGTCGGCGGGTAGAGGCGCAGAAACTCTCGCAGCTCGCTCAGCGCCGAGACGTAGGCGAGGTCCGTGCCCTCTCCTTCATACGATTCGACGATGCCGAGCCGCGACCTGGCGCGCAGCGGACTCTGCGGATAGTTGTCGCGAATCTGCACGAAGTACTCGCGGGCCGTGGACCAGGAGCCCTCTTCCAGCGCCTGGCTTCCGCGCTCGAAGAGGATCCCGTCGGCGTCGGCCTCGGTCAGCGGAGGAAGATCCGCCTGGCGGCTCCCGCAGGCGCTCAGCGCGACGGCGCCGGCCAGGAGGAGGCAGGCGGCCGGCAGTCCGCAACCGACCCGGCGGCCGAACCGGCTCAGGGGGTGACGGGAAGAGACGTAGCGAGCCATTGGTACTCCGCGTGAATGCCGTTTTCGAGGGTCACCCGGGGGACGAATTCGAGATCGACGCGGGCGCGGGCGGTATCGGCGAAGGTGTCGCGCATGTCACCCCGCTGCGGCGCGCTGCGCCGCACGTCGGGGGTGCGCCCGGTGCAGCGCGCCATGACGTCGATGGCCTGGTTCATCGAGACGCGCGAGCCGCCGCCGACGTTGTAGACGGAACCGGGGACGCCTCGTGCGCCGGCCGCGACGGTGGCGGCGACGGCGTCCTCCACGAAGGTGAAGTCGCGCGTCTGCTCGCCGTCGCCGTAGAGGCTGATCGGCCGGTCTGCGAGCAAGGCGCTCAGGAAGCGGTGGAACGCCATGTCCGGCCGCTGCCGCGGCCCGTACACCGTGAAGTAGCGCAAGGCTACCGCCGGCACGCCGCAGTTCGCGTGATACAGCATGCAGAGGTGCTCGGCGGCGAGCTTGGTCACGCCGTACGGCGAGAGCGGCTGGGGGCGTGCGTCCTCGCGCATGGGAATGGCGACGTCGTCCCCGTACACCGAGGAGCTGGAGGCGTACACGAACCGCTCGATCGGGCGGTCGAGGCACGCTGCCAGCAGCACCTGGGTAGCCTCGATGTTGCAGCCGGTATAGATGGAGAAATCCGAGCCCCAACTGCTGCGGACGCCGGCCTGCGCCGCGAGGTGGAACACGTGGGTGACGCCGTCGAGCAGCACCGGCCAGGACGCGTCCTGGATGCGGGACTCCACGAACGTGAACCGCGCTCGCGAGCGCGGTGACGACACGTTCGTCTCCTTCACCGCACGCGGGTAGTAGTCGGTGAAGCAGTCGATGCCGACGACCTCGTGACCCTGCTCGATCAGCCGGTCGGACAAGTGGGAACCCACGAAGCCGGCGGCGCCGGTGACGAGCGCTCTCATGTCAGTATCGCCTGCAGGTCGGCAGGAACGCGGCGCAGCCTGCCGGACGGATCCGTGGCGGCATGGACCGTGTGCCCGACCGCAAGCAGGCTCTGGTCGGCGTGCCGCCGGACCTCGTACTGGAAGGCCACGCGCGCCCGCGATCGCATGGAGCCGGTGGTGACGACGTCGAGGTCGTCGTCGTAGCGGGCCGGGGCGCGGTAGCTGCACTGCGCCTCCACCACCGGGAGCAGCACGCCGTTCGCTTCCAGGTCCCGGTATCGGCCGCCGAGCGATCGCAACAGCTCGCAACGGGCCACCTCGAACCAGACGAAGTAGTTCGCGTAGTAGGCGATTCCCATCTTGTCGGTTTCCGCGTAGCGCACACGAATCTGACACGAGCTGGTCGGCACGGTCCGCTACGTGTTCTGCACCGCCGCCGCCGTGCCCGCGAGCGCCCGGTCGCGGAGCTGCCCTACGGCGCCGGCCGGGTCGGCCGTTCGAAAGATGGACGAGGCGGCGACCAGAATCTCCGCGCCGGCGCCTGCGAGCTCTTCGGCGTTCGCCGGGCCTATGCCGCCATCGATCTCGATCGGGGCGCGATTCCCGGCCCGATCGAGCAACTCGCGGACCTCCCGCACTCTCGACGTGCTGCCGGGGATGAACGCTTGACCCGCGGCGCCGGGATTGACCGACATCACGACGACGTAGTCCACGGCGTCGGCCACCGCGGCCAGCGCGCCGACGGGGGTGCCGGGATTCACGGCGACGCCCGCCGCCGCCCCCAGCGCGCGAATGGTCGAGAGCGTGCGATGCACATGCGGCGATGCTTCCAGGTGCACGGAGACCATCGCCGCTCCGGCCGCAACGAACGCTTCCACGTGCCGTTCCGGTTCGACGACCATGAGGTGCACGTCGAGCGGCACGGCCGCGGTGCGCTCGAGCGCCTGCACGACCGGCACGCCGACGCTGATGCTCGGGACGAACCTGCCGTCCATGACGTCGACGTGCAGCAGGTCCGCGCCGCCGCGCTCCACGGCGCGCACCGCATCCCCGAGTGCGGCGAAGTCGGCGGCCAGAATCGACGGGGCGATACGAACGTTCGCGGCCGCCGTCAACGGCTCACCTCGAGCGAGATCGTGTCGCTCTGGGCGATTTGCAGGCCCGGTTCCGGCGCCTGTCGGAGCACGATGCCGGCCGCGACCCCGGGGTACGGATGATCGCCGACGACCGTCACGCGAAACCCTCGTGCACGCAGGATGTCCGCGGCTCCGTCTCCGGTCACGCCGATCAGGTTGGGCATCACGTACGTCCGGCCGCGTTCTCCACGGTTCACCAGCAGCGAGACGGCGTCGCCGTTGCCGGCGGGAGGCGGTTCCTGCGCCACGACGGAATCGGTCGGATAGCGGTTCGAGCGAATTTCGGAAACGCCTTCCAGCAAGAAGACGTTGTCGCTCAGGCGCTGTCGCGCCCCGGCCTCCGATTCCCCGATGAGCGCCGGAATCTGACCTCGGTTCGGACCCGAGCTCAGCCACAGCTTGACGCTGCGCCGGCGCCGGGTCGTGACTCCGGGGAACGGATCCTGCTCGGCGACGAGGTCCGGCTCGATCGCCTGATGGATCCGCCGCAGCGGCTCGATGCGCGTACGCAGCCCGGCCTGGGCGAGCACGCGATCGGCTTCCTGCGGCGACAGGCCCCGCAGGTCCGGCGTCGAGACCTCTCTCGTCTTCAGCGCGAGTTGCATGCCGGCGAAGGCCGAGAGGCCGAACGTCCCACCGAGCGCTCCGGTGAGCACGATGAACTTGCCGGCTTTCAACAAGCGTGCGTGGAGTCGCATCCGATCCTCCAGTTTAGAGGAGGTGCGGACGGCCGGACAAGGTCAGGCGGGCCGGCGCGCGAGGGCGGCGGCGAAGAACGCGTCGACTCCGTGGCGAAACGGCAGGGTGCGCAGGTGTCCGTTGCCGTCCAGCACCCGGTCGAGGGCCGGAACGGCGTTCGGTACGGCGGGCACGAATTCCGGCTGGCGGTCGAGGAAGCGGGCGACGACCTGCTCGTTCTCCTCCGGCTCGCTCGAGCACGTGGCGTAGATCAGACGTCCGCCCGGGCGCACCGCCTCCGCGGCGTGCCGCAGCATCTCGAATTGCGTCGCGGCGAACGCCGCGAGGTCGTCCGGGGTCCGGCGCCAGCGAACGTCGGGGTCGCGCCGCAGGGTGCCGAGGCCCGAGCAGGGAGCGTCGACCAGCACGCAGTCGAAGACCGGTCGGAGGGGGAGGGGCGCTGTGGCGTCGAGCCGCACGATCGCGACGCGCGGCGACCCGGCGCGCGCCAGCAGATCGGCAAGCAGCGCCACCCGCCGGGGCCTGAGATCGGAAGCGACGACGAAGCCGGCGGGGCCGGCGCACCCGGCGAGACCGACCGTCTTGCCGCCCGGGGCCGCGCAGAGGTCGAGGACGCGCTCTCCCCGCGCCGGCCCGGCGAGCTCGACGACGAGTTGCGAGGCCTCTTCCTGCACCACGAAGCGTCCCGCGGCGGCTGCCGGCGACGCCAGCGCGTCGCCTTCCGTCGCCACGAGTCCGTGCGGCGCGAGCCTCGTCTCGACGCTGCGGACGCCGCAGGCGTCGAGGGCGTCCCGCAGCTCCGCTACGGTGTTCCGGGCGGTGTTCGCGCGCAGCGTGACCGGCGCGGGACGGTTGTTGAACTGCGCCCACGCCTCGGCCGCCTGCAGGCCGTGACGGTCGAGCCAGCGCTCTACCAGCCAGCGCGGGTGGGAGAGCGTGATGGCCAGGTAATCGAGCGCCACGCGCCTGGCCGGGCCGTTGCTCGCGCCGGTTGCGTCGGCCCGCGGCGCCGGGGGCAGCGTGAACGGCCGCCGGCGGTCGGCAAGGGTCCTGAGTACGGCGTTCACGAAGCCGGCGGCGCGCCGCGCGCCGGACTCGCGCGCCAGCTCCACGGCATCGGCGACCACGGCGTGGGCGGGCACGCGGTCGAGGTGCAGCAACTGGTACGCGGCAGCCCGCAGCAGGTCGAGCGCGACCGGAGAGATTGCCGGCAGCGGCCGCGACGCCGCCTGCGCGAGGAGATGATCGATCGCGGCCCGCCGGCGTTGCACGCCGATCGCGATCTCGCCCGCGAGCGCGCGGTCGCGCGGATCCGCCAGTCGCCGCCGCGACCGCTCGAGAGCCGTCGCCAGATCGCTGCGTCCCGTGTGGACGGCGCGCAGGACGTCGTGTGCTGCCCGCCGGGCCGGCGCGGTCACGCGGAAACGGTATCGAATCGCTGGCCGGGCGACCAGCGTCGGCCTGCCAGAAAGGCCCGCGTGCCGATCCGGCGCCGGCCTTCGGGTTGAATCTCCAGGATGGCGAGGGCGCCGCCGTGACCGGTAGCGACCAGCAGCCGGTCGCCGGATGCTTCCACCAGGGTTCCCGGTTCCGGTCCGTCCGGTCCCGAGGATGCGGCGACGGCGGTCCGGTGGATGAGATACCGGGCGCCGTCGAGCGCAGCGGCGGCGTGCGGCCAGGGATGCAGACCCCGCACCCGGTTGTGGACTGCCTCTGCCGGGGCGCGCCAGTCGATTCTGCCGTCCTCGCGCGACAGCCGGGGTGCGAGCGTGGCCGCCGCGTGGTCCTGCTCGCGCTCGGTGGCGGTGCCGGCTTCGAGTGCGCCGATGACCTCCAGCACGAGATCCGCGCCCAGGCGAGCGAGGTCGGACTCGACGACGTCGCTGGTCTCGTCCGGCGCGATGGGGCGCGTCCGCCGCGCGAACGTCGGGCCGGCGTCCATCTCGCGCACGAGCCGCATGATCGTGACCCCCGTCTCGGTCTCGCCGGCGATGATCGCCCGTTGCACCGGAGCAGCGCCGCGGTACTTCGGCAGCAGCGAGGGATGGATGTTGATGGTTCGCAGCCGGGGCGCCGCGAGCACGGCGTCGGGCAGCATCCTGCCGTAGGCGGCGACGACGGCCAGGTCCGGTTCGAGCGCGGACAGCGTCTCGATGAACGAGCCGTCCCCGAGCCGTTCCGGTTGAAGGACGCGCGCGCCCCGCGCCGTTGCGGTCCGCTTGACCGGCGATTCCGAAACCCGTTGCCCACGTCCCCGTGCGCGGTCCGGCTGCGTGACGACGGCGGCCACGCGATGCGGGGAATCGAGCAGGCGGGTCAGCGCGGGTACGGCGAAGTCCGGCGTACCGTAGAAGACGACGTTCACCACTTACCGCTGCGGCGCAGCTTGTTGAGCTTGCGGAGCATCATCTCGCGGCGGACGCCGCGGAGGCGATCCAGGAACAGGGATCCGTCCAGGTGGTCCATTTCGTGCTCGAAGGCGCGCGCCAGGATTCCCGTCGCCTCCACTTCACGCGATGCCCCGTCGCGATCCAGGCCGCGCATCACGGCGCGCGAAGGCCGCGGCACGGCGGCGTTGAAGCCGGGCACGCTCAGGCAGCCCTCGTCCTCTCGCTGCAGGCCGTCGCGTTCGACGAACGTGGGGTTCACCATGACGACGAGCGCCCCGGACTCGTGTCCGGAAGACGGATCGGCGACGAAGACCCGCAGGGGCACGCCGATCTGCGGCGCCGCCAGGCCGACTCCGGACGCGGCGTACATGGTGTCGATCATGTCGTCGATGAGGCTGTCGACCTGCGGGGTGATCTCGTCGACGTCGGTCGCGGGCCGGTGCAGCACGTCGTCCCCGTAGCGCAGGATCGGACGAATCATCCACCCGATTGTAGTGCGGAAACTGCGATCCCGTGACCTCCGGGGGGCGGGTGCGGGCCGACGCCGCGGGGGTTCGGACGGATGGCGCGCCGTTTGCTTCAATCCGGTCCCGTGGCAGTGAACACGGCATGGCGCGACGTGCGGCGAACGGCGGGAGTTCTCACCGGAGTCGCACGCCTGATGGGCGACAGCGCGGTGATGGTCGCGCTGCGGGACGAAGTGAGGAGGGCCGCCGCGGCGCCGTTTCCGGTGCTGATCGAAGGAGAGAGCGGTACCGGCAAGGAGCTCGTGGCGCGCGCCCTGCACGAGGAGGGGCCGCGCCGGGACGAGACGTTCGCCGCGGTCAACTGCGCGACCTTCAGCGACGATCTCATCGAGACGGAGCTGTTCGGGCACGCCAAAGGGGCCTTCACCGGAGCCGTGCAGTCGCGGCGCGGCCTGCTGGAGGCCTCGTCGGGCGGGACCGTGTTTCTGGATGAGGTCGGGGAGCTGTCGCCGCGCGCGCAGGCGAAGCTGCTGCGGACGCTGCAGGACGGCGAGATCCGGAAAGTCGGCGAGAACGTGACCCGTCGACTCGATCTGCGGGTCGTGGCGGCCACCAACCGCACCCTCGCGGGGGACCCGGCCGAGGGGCGGTTCCGGCGCGATCTCCTGTACCGCCTCGATGTCGTGCACCTGCAGGTGCCGCCTCTTCGCGACCGCGGCAGCGACGTGGCAAGGCTCGCCGTGCACTATTGGGACCGCACCCTGATGCAGACCCGCGGCCGGGCCCGGCTCGCCCGCGAGACCATGACGGCGCTGGCCGCCCACGAATGGCCCGGCAACGTGCGGGAGCTTCAGAACGTGCTGGCCGCACTCGCCGTCGCCGCCCCACCGCACGGCGAGGTGGGGCCGGACCTGCTGCCGGCCGCAATCCGCAGAGCGTCGCAGGAAGAGCGCCCGACGCTCGCCGAGGCGCGCCGCGCCTTCGACAGGAGGTTCGTGGACGAGGCGCTCGTGCGCGCCGGCGGCAAGCGGAGCCTGGCCGCACGGCAGCTCGGAGTATCGCGGCAGGGTCTCGCGAAGCTGGTCGTCCGCCTCGGGCTGGAGCCGCCGCCGACCCGCTGACTGCGGCCCGCGCCCTGCGCGAGGTGCGGGTCTCAGGCCGTGGGACTCTGCGCCGCCTCCGGCGGCAGTCACTGCCGATCCGGCGGCAGCGCGAACACGTAGAGCGCGTTCGACCGGTCGCCCCCGACGGGCACCGCCAGGTACTGCCGGCCGCCCGCCGCGTAGGTGATCGGGAACCCCTGCGCCGAGCCCGGCAGCCGCACGTGGAACAGCATGTCGCCGCTCGCCACGTCGTGGACGAACAGGTTGCGGTCGGTGTCGGCGCTCACCACCAGGCCGCCGCCGGTCGTCAACGCGGCCGCGCCGGGGCGCGTCGGCATCGAGTGGCGCCACAGGATGTCCCCGCTGTCGATGTCCATCGCGATCAAGTGGCCGCGATAGGGCTCGCTGTCCGGGTGCACCGTGCTGCCGCGCGAGAGCCAGCCGGTATTGGCGTAGTAGCGCGCGCCCGGAATCCGTTCGATCTCGGTGAACACGCCGCTCACGCAGGTCGGGTGAATCGGGATGTAGAGCGCCCGGGTCTCCGGATGGTAGGCCGACGCCCGCCAGTTGCGGATGCCGCCGAAGTCGGGGCAGAACGCGATCTCGACCCCGGCCTCCGGAATCATCTCGGGCTTGTAGGTCACCCTCCCCGTGCGGTGGTCGATGTCCAGCACGTCCTGGTACCCGAGGTCGTGGGCCGCGACGAAACGCCCCGTGTCCCGGTCGAGCTCCCAGAGGATGCCGAGCTTGCCCATCTTGAAGAGGGAGCGGCGCCCGCGGTGATCGATGAGCACGCTCTCGAACACGTCGTCGAGGTCGTGGGTCTCGCCCGGGGTGAACTGGTAGTACCAGGACAACTCGCCGGTATCCGCGTCGAGGGCCAGCACGCTGTTGCTGTACAGCGCGTCGCCGTCGGTCCCGCGGGTCACGCTGGCCCACGGCTTGGCCTGTGACGTCGACCAGAAGGTCAGGTTGGTCTCGGGATCGTAGCTGCCCGGAATCCACGAGTCGGCCCCGGCGCGGTACAGCAGCGGCAGGTCGCCCCACGAGTCGCCGCCCGGGTCGCCGGGACGCGCGATGGTGGAGGTCCGCCACAGCTCCTCCCCGGTATCGGCGTCGTGAGCGGAGATGAAGCAGACGTCCTCCTTGAAGCGCTCGCACCCGGTCATGCCGGCCACGACGCGGCCGTTGGCCACGATCGGCCCGCTCGTGTAGCGGTAGCCGAGCGCGTTGTCGGCGACCTCGTGGTCCCACGCCACCTCGCCGGTGCCGCGGTCGAGCGCGACGATGTGGGCGTCCGCCGTGTTCAGGTAGACCTTGTCGCCGTAAATGGCGATCGAGCGGCTTCGCGGCGCGAGCACCGACTCGACCATGGTCTCCAGATCGCGCCGGTACTCCCAGAGGCGGTCCCCGGTCACCGCGTCGAGCGCCTGGACCACGTTGCCGGGATTGGCGAGGTACATCACCCCTTCGTGCACCAGCGGGGTGGGCTGGTTGGCGCCGGTGTTCATCTGCCAGCCCCAGACGAGCTGCAGGCGGTGGACGTTCTCGCGGTCGATCTGATCCAGCGGGCTGTAGCCCCAGCCGTCCAGGGTCCGCCGCCAGTTCAGCCAGTCGGCCGGGTCGGGGTCCTGGAGCATGGCGTCCGTGACGGGCTCGACGCCGCGCTCCTGGGCGGCCACGCCAGGGGCCCCCGCGAGGACGATCAGAAGGACGGCCGACAGGCATCGACGCCGGGGTGCGCGCATCATGAGGGGCTCCTTCGCAATGGAGACGAGTGGATTCATTATCATTCGAAACCGATTCGTCCTTCGTGAATTCATGCCGGCCGCGCGGGCGTCGTCAGGGGAGGAACGAAGTGGGCAAGCAGATCTCGCGTCGTCGGTTCGTGACGGCGGCCTCGGCTACGGCCGCCTCGTTGATGATCGTGCCGCGTCACGTGCTGGGCGGGTCCGGCATGCAGGCGCCGAGCGACACGCTCAACATTGCCGGCATCGGCGTGGGCGGCCGGGGACGGGCCGACGTCCGGGGCTGCAGCAGCGAGAACATCGCGGCGCTGTGCGACGCCGACCTGGGATTCGCCGCGCGCACGTTGCGCGAGTTTCCGGACGCCCGCGTCTACGCGGACTACCGGCAGATGCTCGACCGCGAGCCGGACCTCGACGCGGTGGTCATCGCGACCCCGGACCACACGCACGCCGTCATCGCGATGGAGGCGCTGCGGCGCGGCAAGCACGTCTACTGCGAGAAGCCGCTGACGCGCACGGTGGCCGAGGCCCGCGCGCTGGCCGCGGCCGCCCGCGAGTCGGGCGTGGCTACGCAGATGGGCAACCAGGGTCACGCCGGGGAGGGGACGCGGCAGATCCGCGAGTGGCTGGAGGCGGGCGTCATCGGCACGGTGCGCGAGGTGCACTACTGGACCAACCGGCCGATCTGGCCGCAGGCGATCGAGCGGCCGACCGAGGCGCACCACGCGCCGCCCGGTCTCGACTGGGATCTCTTCCTGGGTCCGGCGGCTTACCGGCCGTACCATCCGGCGTACCACCCGTTCCGCTGGCGCGGCTGGTGGGACTACGGGACCGGGGCGTTGGGCGACATCGCCTGCCACGCGATGGACGCGGCGTTCTGGGCGCTGGAGCTCGGCCAACCGACCCGCATCGAGGCCGAGACGACGCCGCTCTTCGCCGAGACCGCGCCCGCCGCGTCGCGCATCGTCTACGAGTTTCCGGCGCGCGGCGCGCGCCCGCCGATCCGGTGCGTCTGGCGCGACGGAAGCCTCGCTCCGTCCCGCCCGGCCCAGTTGGCCGCGGGAGAACGGTTGCCGGGCGGGGCCAGCGGGCAGCTCTTCGTCGGGGACGGCGGCGTGATCGGCGCCGACATGTACGGCCGCGAGCCGCGTGTGTTTCCCACCGCGCTGCACGAGGACGTGATGGCCAGCCCGCCGCCGAAGAAGTACCCGCGCTCGCCGGGCGTCTACCGCGAGTGGATCGACGCCTGCAAGGGCCGCGGCGCAGCCGGGTCCAGCTTCGACACGCATGCCGGTCCGCTGACCGAGGTCGTGCTGCTCGGCAACCTCGCCGTTCGCAGCGGCGCCGCCGTCGAGTGGGACGCCGAGCGGATGCGTGTCTCGAACGTGCCGGAGGCGAACGCGTTGCTCGACGAGGAGTACCGCGAAGGCTGGAGCCTCTGAGAGCAAACCAATCGGCGTGGCCGCGGGCTGTCGAGCGCGGGGAGCCGTCCGGCGCCCGTCCGTTCGGCGTCTGAACAAGACGGGGCTCGACGCGATCTTCAGGACGGCGCTGGTGATCGGCTTCTGAAGACCGCGATTCCCGTGCTCCGAATCAGAACTGGTCGTTCGCAGCCGCGGGGACGTCGCGGATCTTCTCCTGCACGGTGCCGGGTATGCCGAGCCGCGTGTTGGCGCCGAGCCGCTCCAGCAGCGCCGCGCTCTCCGGCCAGCTCTGGAACTGGAAGGACTGCTTGGTCCCTTCGGCTATGCGGTACGGCGTGCGCCCCCGGAAGTCGCGCGCGTCGATATCGGCTCCCTCGGCCACCAGGTACTCGATCACCTCGTTCAGCCCGCGGTACGCCGCGCCGTGGAGAGCGGTGAAGTCGGCCTCGTTGGCGGCGTCGATGTCGGCTCCCGCCTCCCGCAGGATCCGGACCGCGGCCTCGGCGCTCTCCGAGCGGACCCCGCGCGGCTCGCGAGGCGTGTAGGTCGCGCGGCCGAGGCCCGCCGCCACCATGAACGGCGTGGTGCCGTCGTCGGTGGTCAGGTGCTGGTCGGCGCCCGCGGCCAGCAGCGTCCGCATGATCTCGAGAGCGCCGCCGCCGCCGGCGCCGTTGGCGGCGTAGGCCGCCACCCACAGTGGGGTCGCTCCGCGCAGGTCCCCGGTGCCGGTGGAGAAGCCCTCGAACGCGCCCTTGGTCGGGTGGCCGATGTAGCTCATGAACATCGCCGAGGTCGCAATCCGCGCGTCCACCTCGGCGCCGCGCTCGAGGAGCGCCTGCACCAGGGCCAGCCGCCGGTCCGGCGGCAGGTTGCGCCCGCGGAACCGCCCGCCGTAGCCGTGCCGTCGCGACCAGTCGCCCAGCCACGTGCCGACGTTGCCGGCCGCCACGTGCAGCGCGTGGATGCCGCCCATCGCGCCGTTCGGATTGGCGCCCCGCCGCAGCAGGAAGCGCGCGAACTCGCCCTGGCCGCTGGCGATGGCGTAGGGCAGGACGTGGGTGCCGTCCGTGCCGGTGTCGTTGACGTCGACGCCTGCCGCGATCAGCGCTTCGGCCATGGGCACGTCGCCGTTGGCCGCCGCGAACAGGAGCGGCGTGAAGCCGTCCGCCGTCGACGTTCCGGGCTCGGCGCCGCCGTTGAGCAGGGCGCGTGCGACATCCGGATGCGATCCTCCGACCGCCCACATCAGCGCCGTGCCCCGCGTCGCGACCGTGCGCGCGTTCACCTCCGCACCGTGCGCGAGCAGCAGGTTGACGACCGGCAAGTCGCTGGTCCGTGCGGCCACCATCAACGGCGTCAGCCCGCTGGCTCGCGCCGCGTTCACGTCGGCGCCCGCGGCCAGCAGCTTCTCGACCATGGCGAGGCTCGTGTTCTCCGCGGCCCGCTCGAGGGGCGTCACGCCGTGATCGTCGGCCGCGTTCACGTCGGCGCCGGCGGCCAGCAGCAGGTCCGCCATGTCGAGGTCGTTCCAGTGCGCCGCCCAGAGCAGCGCCGTGGACCCGTCCGCCCACGGCGCATCGACGTCGGCGTTCCGTTCGATCAGCGTGCGGACCGCGTCGCGGTCCTGCGCGGCCGCGGCCTCCACCACGCGCGTTTCCTGCGCTTCGGAGGGGGCCGCAACCCCCAGCGCCGCCGCGAGGACCAACAGACCCGCCGTTCGATGCATGCTGGCGCTCATCGTCCTGTCTCCATCGCAGTTCGTGGTGAAGCCCCGGGCTCCGCGCGCGCCGTGTGTCGACGACGATCCAACCGTCACGGCCCACTATACGCAGGCCTGCGTATGTCGTCCATCGGATTCACGAGCCGGGAGTCTGCGCGGCGGAATGGTGCCGCTGGAGACGACGCCGGCCTGCCGGCAGCCCGCCGGTCGCCCGCAGTTAGCCGCAAGGCGACGATTTCCGGGCTATACTGCGGTTCCGAACTCATCCACAACGGGCTTTCGGATCGCGGACCACGAGGCGGACGACCATGTTCATGCCGAGGCTGTTGGGCGCCGTGGGACTCGTCGGGATCGTGATGATTGCGGGTGCGCTCCCGAGCGCCGCACCCGTAGAGGCGGCCGGGGCCGGGACAGGCGCGGCCGCCGGCGCCCCCGCCGGGCAGGCGGCGGTTCCGCGCGAGCCCCTCTCGCGGGCGATCTTCGACCGCTACTGCGTCACCTGCCACAACGAGCGGCTGCAGACGGCCGGCCTCATGCTCGACCGGCTGGACGTCGGCGACGTCGCCGGTAACGCCGACGTGCTCGAGAAGGTGGTGCGGAAGCTGCGGGCGGGACAGATGCCGCCCGAGGGACGGCCGCGGCCCGAGCCGGAGGCCATCGACGCCTTTGCGACGGCGCTCGAGACCGCGCTCGACCGCGTGGCCGCCGCCGATCCCAACCCGGGACAGGTGGTCGCTCGCCGGCTCAACCGCGTGGAGTACGTCAACGCCATCGAGGATCTCCTCGGGCTGGAGATCGACGGCGAGGCGCTGCTGCCGAGCGACATGGCCGGCTTCGGCTTCGACAACAACGCCGAGGTGCTGTCCATCACGCCCGCGCTGATGGCCCGCTATATCGCGGCGGCGACGAAGATCAGCCGTGCGGCGATTGGCAGCCCCGACAACCTGCCGGTCATGCAGGTCTATCGCACGGGGTTCGAGCGCCGCGACGTCCGTCTCGACGAGCGGATGCCGTTCGCCAGCCACGGCGGCCTCGCCGTGCGCCATCACTTTCCGCTCGACGGCGAGTACGTCTTCACGATCCGGATGAAGCGCAACGGCACGAGCCAGGTCATCGAGGGGATCGGCGAGCGGGCGCATCAGATCGAGGTGCGTGTGGACCGGGCGCTCGTCCAGCGCTACGAGGTCGGCGGCGAATATCCCGGGCCGGATCCCGGCTCGCTGATCGCGCCGCGCGAGGACGACGTCGCGGGGCAGCGGCTGCACGAGTACCGCATGACCGCCGACGGCGGGATGACCTTCCGCCTGCCCCTCGCGGCGGGCACCCGGCTCGTCTCGGTCGCCTTCACCGACGCGGCCCCGAGCCCGGTCGCCGTCACCGACCTGCCGGCCATCGGCATGCTCTACATCGCCGGTCCGTTCGACGGTTCGGTGCCGGCGGAGACGGCCAGCCGCCGGAAGATCTTCGTCTGCCGCCCCGCCGGCGCGACGCCGGCCGCCGAGGAGGCGTGCGCCGGGGAGATCCTCGGGTCGCTGGCCCGCCGGGCGTATCGCCGGCCGGTCGCCGGGTCGGAGGTCGAGGCGCTGCTCGAGGCGTACCGCGAGGGCCGCGCCGAGCGCGACTTCGAGGCGGGCGTCGAGCGCGGGCTGGAGACGCTGCTCGCGATGCCGCAGTTCCTGCTCCGGGTCGAGGCCCGGCCGGTGGACGCGCGGCCCGGCGAGGTCCACCCGCTGAGCGACCTCGAGCTGGCGTCGCGGCTGTCGTTCTTCCTCTGGCGGAGCCTGCCCGACGACGAGCTCATCGATCTCGGGGCGAGCGGCCGGCTGAGCGATCCGGCGATGCTGTCGGCCCAGGTGCGGCGGATGCTGTCCGATCGGCGCGCCATCCGCTTCATGGACGACTTCGTCGGCCAGTGGCTGCAGATGCGCGACATCGGGTCGCACGAGCCGGACGGCCGGTTGTTCGCGGCGTTCGACGACACGCTGCGCGCGGCCATGGTGCGCGAGACGGAGCTCTTCTTCGAGAGCCAGGTGCGCCGGGACCGGCCGATCCCGGAGCTGCTCGAGGCGGACTACACGTTCCTGAACGAGCAGTTGGCCCGGCACTACGGGGTGGAGGACGTCTACGGCAGCCACTTCCGGCGCGTGGCGTGGAACGACGACCGCCGGCACGGGTTGTTGGGTCACGCGAGCCTGCTGACGGTCACGTCGTACGCCAACCGGACCTCGGTGGTCCTGCGCGGAAAGTGGGTTCTGGAGGCGCTGCTTGGCGCGCCGCCGCCCCCGGCGCCGGCCAACGTCCCGCCGCTCGAGGAGAGCGACGCGGCGCAGCCCACGTCGCTGCGCGAGCGGATGGAGGCGCACCGGAGGAACCCGGTCTGCGCCAATTGCCATCGTCGGATGGACCCGCTCGGTTTCGCGCTCGAGAACTTCGACGCGATCGGGCGCTGGCGCGACAAGGACGGCGGGGCCGACATCGACGCCAACATCGAGCTGTCGGGGACGGCCGTCGACAGCCCGCGCGCATTCCGTGAGGCGCTGCTGCGCGAGGGAGACGGCGAGTTCGTCAGGACCGTGACGGAGAAGCTGTTGACCTACGCGCTCGGGCGCGGGGTCATGTACTACGACGCGCCGGCGATCCGCCGAATGGTGCGCGCACTCGAGGACGACGGCTATCGCTGGTCGTCGCTCGTGCAGCAGGTCGTGTCGAGCGATCCGTTCCGGATGCAGCGGATACCGGACGCCGGCGACGGCGCGCCGGCCGCAGAGGCCGGGCAGCAGTAGGGCGGCGGAGCGGGAGGATGCGCACGCCCCGCGATGGCGCGCGCGAAGGGAATCGTCGCGGAGTTCGCATCAAGGGGAGAGAAGGCATGTTCATCAGCAAGATGCATCTGCCGCGCCGGACGGTGCTGCGCGGGCTCGGCGCCACGGTGGCACTGCCGCTGCTCGACTGCATGGTCCCGGCGCTGACCGCGACCAGCCGGACCGCCGCTGCGCCGGTGCGGCGATTCGGCATCTTCTACGTGCCCAACGGGATGTCGATGCCGTACTGGTCGCCGAGGGCCGAGGGGCCGCTCGGCGCCGACGATCTGCCGCCGACGCTGCAGTCGGCCAGGAGCTTCGCGGACCGGATCCTGATGTGCGGCGGCTTGAACGACGAGGCGGCGAACCTGGTCAAGGGAGGCGGGGCGCACGCGCGCGCGGCCGGCACGTTCCTGACCTGCGTGCCGTTCCGGCACACCAACGGCGCCGACGTCTACGCCGAGACCACGATGGACCAGATCGCGGCGCGGGAGCTCTCCAAGGAAACGCAGATCACGTCGCTGGAGTTGGGAATCGAGCCGAACTCGATGCTGGGGACGTGCGGCGGCGCCTCCTGCGCGTACACCAACACCATCTCCTGGCGCACGCCGACGACGCCGCTGCCGACGGAGAACGATCCGCGCGCCGTGTTCGAGATGCTGTTCGGTACGAGCGGCAGCACCGATCGCGAAGCGCGACTCGCCCGCATGCGGCGGGATCGGAGCATCCTCGACAGCGTCAACGAGGCGCTGAGCGACCTGGAGCTGGTCATCGGCGGGAGCGACCGGGGCAAGCTGGACGAGTACCTCGACGCGTTGCGCGACATCGAGCGGCGCATCCAGATGGCCGAGCAGCAGAGCGCGCGCGAGTTGCCGGTGGTCGATCAGCCGGTCGGGGTGCCGAGCGACTACGCCGAGCACGCGCGGCTGATGATGGACCTGCTGGCACTGGCCTGGCAGACCGATCTGACGCGCATCAGCACGTTCATGCTGGCGCGCGAGATAAGCGGCCGGGCCTATCCCGAGGTGGGCGTACCCGATTCGCACCATCCGCTCTCGCACCACCAGGACGAGCCGGCGAAGCTGGCGCGGCTGCACAAGATCAACGAGCACCACTTCCGGCAGTTCGCCTACCTGGTGGAGAAGCTCGCCGCGCAGCCGGAGGGCGACGGCACCATGCTCGACCACACGCTGATGCTCTACGGGACCGGCATCAGCGACAGCAACACGCACTTCTACGACGACCTGCCGATCGCGCTGGTGGGCGGGACGAAGGCCGGCATAAAGGGCGGGCGCTACGTGCGCTACCCGCAGGGCACGCCGCTGGCGAACCTGTGGGTCACGGTGCTGGAGAAGCTGGGGCTGCCGGTCGAGACGTTCGGCGACAGCACGGGCCCGCTCGGCCGCCTGACCGATGTCTAAGCCCGGAGACCGTCGCCTTGCGGCTGCGCGTGCCGCCCAACCAGTCCTGGCCGGGAGTCTGCACCTTTTCTGCGGCGCCGACTCCCGGCAGGCGCTCCCGGGAGTCGGCCCGTAGCGGGTGCGGCCCCCGGGCGCGAGGACGCGGTTCGGGCCGTCATCGCGGCCGGGACCGACCATGAACAGGCGGGCACCTTCGCGTTGCCCCGCAGCGCCTCGGGCGCCGCCGGGCAGTCCGCCGGGTGTGCCTTCTCTCGTTGCTGGTGCCGCTCGCGCACGCGCAGTGCTGCTTGCCGGCAGCAGCACGGACGCGGCCCGGGCCGACTGGGCTCTGCGGGGCGCTACGCAACCGCCACCGAGTACCGGAACCCATCCAGAGAGACCCGCGCGGCTCGGCCGGGACCTACGGCATGGCGGGGGACCGCGACGGCAACGGCTGGCTCTCGCAGTACAGCTTCGACGTGATGGTCAAGCACGAGTACGCCACCAGACCACCGCGCAGGTCCTGGCGACGAAGCGGCGGCTGGGCGAGCTGCCGCGTTGCGCGGTGTTTCACCACGGATTCCTGGGAGTTGCATCGATGTCGAAATCGCAGCGTCAACTGGATCGGAGAATGCTCCTGAAGTTGATGGGCGCGGTCGGCATGTCTGCAGCCGGTGCGCCGCCGGGCGGAAACCCGTTCGGGCCCGCGGCGGCGCGCGCGGCGGCCGGTGTCGGGCAGCAGGCCCCGCCGGCCGGTGTCGATCCGTTCGAGGTGCGCGTCGCCGACGCCGATCTCGAGGACCTGAGCCGCCGCCTGCAATCGCCCCGCTGGCCGCCGGACTCGCCGGGCGAGCCCTGGTCCTACGGGACGGACAGGGCCTACCTGGAGGAGCTGATCGCCTACTGGCGGGACGAGTACGACTGGCGCGCGCACGAGGCCGCGCTGAACGCGTTCGATCACTACACGACCACCATCGAGGGACAGCCCGTTCACTTCGTCCACCAGCGCGGACGCGGCCCGGCCCCGCTCGCGCTGGTCATGTCGCACGGCTGGCCCGGCACGGTCTGGGAGATGCTCCCGTCGGTGATGGCGCTGGCCGACCCGGCGTCCCACGGCGGCGACGCGGCGGATGCGTTCGATGTCGTGGTGCCGTCGATCCCGGGCTTCGGCTTTTCCGGCGAGCCGGCCGAGGGGACCGATGTCGTGCGCACCGCCGAGCTCTGGGTTGCCCTGATGGAACGGCTCGGCTACGAGCGCTTCGGCGCCTACGGCAGCGACTGGGGCGCAGGGATCACGCGGGTGCTCGGCGCCGGCTACCCGGACCGGGTGGTGGGCGTCCACACGCCGGGCGCGCCGCCGCGCCTGCAGCGGGAGCCGGAGACCGACGAGGAGCGCGACTATCTGGCTCGCGCGAACCTCTGGTCCATCGACGAGACCGGCTACCAGCGCATCCAGGGCACCAAGCCGCAGACCCTCGCGTTCGGGCTCACCGACTCCCCGGTCGGTCTGGCTGCCTGGATCACGGAGAAGCTGCGCTCCTGGAGCGACTGCGACGGCGACGTGGAGACGCGCTTCAGCAAGGACCAGATCCTCACGCTCATCTCCATCTACTGGCACACGCGCACCATCGGGACCAGCGTCCGCTACTACCACGCGAACGGGCTGGGCAGCTCGCGGCAGCGCAGAGGGGCCGTGGGTCCGGTGCAGGTTCCGCAGGGATTCGCCGAGTTCGTCGGCATCCCGTTGCGCGCGCACCCGCCGCGGTCAATCCTGAGCGAGCCGGCGGAGAACGTCACGCACTGGACGGTCTACGACACCGGTGGCCATTTCCCGGCCATCGAAGAGCCCGAGCTGCTCGTCGAGGACCTGCGGACGTTCTTCCGGCCGTTGCGTTCCCGGTAGCGCCCCGGCGCGGGACCGTCAGCCCTCCCGCCGCCCGCCGCTAGTGCGACTGCGCCGGAAAGGACTACGCCGCGAGCCGAGGTTCCGTCAACCGTGGTTGCGGGGCGGCTGCGGATGCGGCAGCGAGACTCCCGCGGCCAGGCTGAGGAGACTGTGGCATGCGGAGGGCTGCGATGGTGTTCGACCGCTGCGAGTCGCCGGCCGACTGTGCCTGGGCCGGGATCTTGCATCGAGAGGTCGGGAAGCAGGATCATGGGCGGTGCATCCGCCCGGAGGATGGATCATGATGCGAGTTCCCGACACATCACCGCCATTCGATACGCAACAGGCGGTCGAGCATCTGCAGGCCGGAGGTTTGACGAGCGCACAGGCGGTAGCCATCACGCGTACTCTCGTCGATGCAACGGTGAACCTCGCGACGAGAGCGGATGTGGTCGCCGTGAGAGCGGACGTGGTCGCCGTGCAGGCCGGGATCGACGAGCTCAAGGCCTCCAATGGTCGGCTCAAGGACGTGATCGACGAGGTCCGGTTGACCGTCGCGCAATCACAGGCGAACACGATGCGGATGATGATGCTGATGTCGTTCGGCATCATCGGGGCAGTGGTCGGGCTCCTGCGGTGGGTCCTGCCGCAATAGATTCGATAGTGGCGCCGCCAACCCGTCGCAAGGCTCCGTGTTCGGCCCCAGCCCACCGCCCCAGGAGCATGTGCGGCAGAACGCACTTCGTTGCGTTCTGCTGCACAGACTCCTAGAATACGACCAATCGGACCGTTGGTCCGCGGAATCCCGGCGCAGGAGAAGAACATGCTGAATCCTCGGCGAATCGGCATCGTCGGCGTGATCGTGGCCGGCGTGTTGGGCGCCGGGAGCCTGGCCGCTCCCGTCGAGGCGCAGGAGCCCGCCGCCGCGGCGGTGGCGGCCGATGCGTCCTACCACAGCCTGGTCAACCGCTACTGCCTGTCGTGCCACAACGACCGGACCCGGACCGCCGGGCTCGCGCTCGAAACCATCAACACGCAGGCGCTCGGCGACAACTGGGAGGCCTGGGAGAAGGTCGCCCGCAAGCTGCGCGCGCGGCAGATGCCGCCGGCGGGGGGGCGCGGCCGGGCCGCGGGCGCGCCGGCCGCCGGGACGAGGCTGCCTACAAGGCCGCTCTCACCTCGCTGGAGAGCGCGCTCGACGGCTTGGCCGAGGCGCATCCGGACCCGGGGCGCACCGATACCTTCCGGCGTCTCAACCGAACCGAATACCACAACGCCGTCCATGATCTGCTGGCGCTGGAGGTGGACGTCACCGACCTGCTGCCGGGCGATTCATCGAGCTACGGCTTCGACAACATCACGGTCGGCGATCTGTCGCCGACGCTGCTCGAGCGCTACGTCTCGGCGGCCGAGAAGATTGCCCAGCTCGCGGTCGGGCGGGTCGGGCGGGCGCCGGGCGGGACCACGGTTCGCATTCGTCCGGACCTGACGCAGGAGAAGCACATCGCAGGTCTGCCGGTCGGCACGCGCGGCGGCGTCCTCGTCGAGCACACGTTCCCCGTCGACGGCCACTACGAAGTGTCGGTGCGCCTGGCGCGCGACCGCAACGAGCACGTCGAGGGGCTGAGCGAGTCTCACCAGGTGGAGCTGCTGCTGGACGGCGAGCGTGTGGAACTCTTCACGGTGGAGCGGCCGGCGTACCGGGAGGACGTGGCGCTGATCTATCAGCCATCCCACGACAACGTAGACGCGCACCTGAAGGTCCGGATGCCGGTGACCGCCGGACCGCACGCGTTGGGGGTCACGTTCCCGAAGCTCCCGTCGCTGCTCAAGGAGACGGCGCGGCAGCCCTACGAGGCGCACTTCAACTACTACCGCCACCCGCGCCTTCAGCCGGCCGTCTACGAGGTGTCGATCACCGGCCCGTACGACGCCGCTGGCCCGGGCGACACCCCGAGCCGCGAGCGCGTGTTCGTCTGCCGGCCGGCCACCGCGGACCAGGACGACGCCTGCGCGACGCGGATCCTGCAGAATCTGATGCGCCAGGCGTACCGCCGGCCGGTGACGGACGCCGATCTGCAGGGGCCGCTCGAGCTCTACCGCGCGGCGCGCGCCGCGGACGGGTTCGAGGCAGGGGTGGAAATGGCGCTGGCCGCCGTGCTGGTCAGCCCCGAGTTTCTCTTCCGCATCGAACAGGATCCGAACGGCGTCGAGGCGGGCGAGGCCTACCGCCTCGACGACCTGGAGCTGGCGTCGCGGCTGTCGTTCTTCCTCTGGAGCAGCATCCCGGACGAGGAGCTGCTCGACCTGGCCGAGCGGCGCATGCTCAGGGACCCAAAGGTCCTGGAGCAACAGGTGCGGCGGATGCTGGCCGATCCGCGCTCGCGCAACCTGGTGACCAACTTCGCCGGGCAGTGGCTGCACCTGCGCAACCTCGACGCGATCCGGCCGGACATGCGCGTCTTCCCGGACTTCGACGACAACCTCCGGCAGGCCTTCCGGCAGGAGACGGAGATGCTCGTCGACAGCGTGCTGCGCGAGAACCGCAGCGTGCTCGACCTGCTGCGCGCGGACTACACGTTCGTCAACGAGCGCCTGGCGAAGCACTACGGGATCCCGCACGTCTACGGCAGCCGGTTCCGCCGCGTCGAGTTCGACGGCGACGAGGACCACGCCCCGCGGGGCGGCCTGCTGCGCCAGGGGAGCATCCTGCTGGTCACGTCCTACGCCACCCGCACGTCGCCCGTGATCCGCGGCAAGTGGATCCTGGACAACGTGCTGGGCGTGCCACCGCCCCCGCCGCCGGCCAACGTGCCGGAGCTGGAGGAGACGGGGACCGGCGCGCGGGCGCAGTCGATGCGCGAGCGGCTCGCCGGGCACCGGGCCAACCCCGCGTGCGCGAGCTGCCACCGATTGATGGACCCGGTCGGGTTCGCGTTCGAGAACTACGACGCGGTCGGGCGCTGGCGGATCGCCGACGCCGGCGCGCCGATCGATGCCTCCGGGACGCTGTTCGACGGCTCGGCCTTCGACGGCGTCGGCGAGCTGCAGAAAGCGCTGCTGGCCCGGCCGGATCTGTTCGTCACCACGCTTGCCGAGAAGCTGCTGACGTTCGCCACCGGAAGGGGGGTCGAGTACTACGACGGGCCCGCCGTCCGCCGGATCGTGCGCGAAGCGGAGGCGGACGACTTCCGGTTCTCGTCGCTCGTGCTGGAGATCGTCAACAGCGCACCGTTCCAGATGAGGAAAGCATCATGATCATCTCGAAGAAGGCCTTGCCGCGGCGGACGTTCCTGCGGGGCATGGGTGCGACCGTCGCACTCCCGCTCCTCGATGCGATGGTGCCGTCGATGACGGCCCTGGCCAAGACGGCGGCCGCCCCGGTGCGGCGGCTCGGCTTCGTCTACATCCCGATGGGCTCGCACATCGCGAGCTGGACCCCGCCGGGCGAGGCGGGCGCGCTGGCGAAGCTGTCGCCGAGCCTGAGCCCGCTGGCCCCGGTCCAGGATCAGCTCACCGTCCTGACCAACCTCGAGTTGCGCAATGCCTATCCGGGCACGCACGCCACGTCCAACGCCGCCTTCCTGAGCGCGGCGACCGCGAAGTGGACCGAGAGCAGCGACTACTACCTGGGCACGACGGTCGACCAGATCGCCGCGCAGCAGATGGGGCAGGAGACGCGGCTGCCGTCGCTCGAGCTGGCGATGGACCTGATGGACATGGTGGGGCAGTGCGACAACGGCTACGCCTGCGTCTACCAGAACAACCTGTCGTGGTCGTCGCCCACGACGCCGCTGCCGTCCGAGGCGCATCCGCGCGTCGTGTTCGAGCGGCTGTTCGGCGAAGGGGGCAATGCAGAGCAACGCCGCGCCGCACTCGGGCGGCGGGCCAGCCTGCTCGACTGGGTGCGCGACGACATCGCGCGTCTGCAGGGGCAGCTCGGGGCCGCCGACCGCACCAAGGTCAGCGAGTACCTCGACACGGTGCGCGAGGTGGAGCGCCGCATCCAGCGGGCCGAGTCGGAGACGATGGGCAGCCCGCTGCCGGACCTCGACCGTCCGGTCGGCGTCCCGGCCGCCTACGCCGACCACGCGAAGCTGATGTTCGACCTGCAGCTTCTGGCGCTGCAGGGCGACGTGACGCGGGTCGTCACGTTCCAGCTCTCCCGCGAGGCAAGCAACCGGACCTACACCGAGATCGGCGTCCCTGATCCGCACCACCCGACTTCGCATCACGGCAACGACCCCGCGAAGCTCGCGATGCTGGCGAAGATCAACCAGTACCACGTCTCGCTGTTCGGCTACTTCCTGGAGAAGCTGGCCGAGGTGCCGGACGGGGACGGTTCGCTGCTGGACCACTCGCTGTACCTGTACGGCAGCGGGATGGGCAACCCGAACGTGCACGACCACACCAACCTGCCGATTGTCGTGGCCGGCGGCGGCGCGGGCCGGTCGAAGGGCGGACGGCACCTGGTGTACGCGGAGCCGGAGCCGATGGCGAACCTGCACCTGGGGCTGCTGGATGCGGTCGGCGTTCGTCTGGACAAGTTCGCCGACAGCACGCGGCGAATCGAGACGCTGCTCGACCCGCTGTCGCTGGCAGGCTGAGGGGCGCCAGGGGTCTGCGCCGCAGAAACGGCGCAGACCCGATGCCCACTCGGGAGCGGGGGAGCACCGAGGAACACCGACAGGAGCCGGGGAGAGACAGTCATGCGCTGCATACGTTGTACGGGGGCTTGGCTTGTCGTAGCGCTGCTCGCGGCGCCGCTGGGGGCTGCGGGCGCCGACGCGCTGCTGGCCGATGCGGTGCAGCGGCAGGATGTCGTGGCCGTCGGCGACCTGCTGCAGGCGTCCATCGACGTCAACGCGCGGCAGGTGGACGGCATGACGGCGCTCCACTGGGCCGCGTACTACGACGACACGGAGCTCGTGGGACGCCTCGTGGGGGCCGGCGCCGACGTGCACGCGGCGAATCGGTACGGCGTGACGCCGCTGTCGCTGGCGGCCGAGAACGCCAACGCGGAGATGGTCGAGCAGCTCCTGGCGGCCGGCGCCGATCCGAACACCACGCTGCCCGGCGGCGAGACCGTGCTCATGACGGCAGCGCGGACCGGCCGGGTGGGCGCCGTCCGCGCTCTCCTGGCGGCCGGCGCCGATCTCGTGACGCAGGAGCCGGTGCGGGGACAGACCGCTCTGATGTGGGCCGTGGCCGAGGGCCACGCCGACGTGGTGGAGACGCTCGTCGAAGTCGGGGCCGACTTTCGCACGCCGCTCGATTCCGGATTCACCCCGTTCCTGTTCGCCGTCCGCGAGGGGCACCTGGGAGTCGTGCAGACGTTGCTCGCCGCGGGCGTGGACGTCAACCGCACGGTCGACGAGGTGATCCGCCGGGAGCGGGCGTACCGCACCGGCGCGCCGCTCCGCGTCGGGACCACGCCGCTGATGGTGGCGGTCACCAACGCGCACTGGGACGTCGCCGCCGCGCTGCTCGACGCCGGCGCCGATCCTAACGCCGCCGGCCCCGGCTATACCGCGGTGCACCTGATTCCGCGGGTGCGCAAGCCGGGGGTCGGCGACAACGATCCGGCGCCGTACGGTTCCGGCCGGCTGTCGAGTCTCGATATCGTGCACAAGCTCGCCGAGCACGGCGCGGATCTGAACGCACGGATGACCGAGCGGCGCAACCTGAACGTCACGCGGCACCATGAAGTCGGATCGACGCCTTTCATGCTGGCGGCCCTGGTGGCCGACGCCGAGTTGATGCGGACCCTGGTAGACCTCGGCGCCGACCCGCTGGCGAAGAACGACGAGTTCAGCACGCCGCTGATGGCCGCGGCGGGGCTCGGCACGCGCTCTCCGGGGGAGGACGCCGGCACCGAGGAAGAGGTGCTCGAGGTGGTGGAGCTGCTCCTCGAGCTCGGGGACGACATCAACGCGGTCGACGACAACGGCGAGACGGCGATGCACGGCGCGGCCTACAAGAACCTCCCGCGGGTGGTGGAGTACCTCGCCGCCAACGGCGCGAACATCGAGGTCTGGAACGAGGAGAACCGCTACGGGTGGACGCCGCTGACGATCGCCCGCGGCTACCGGTTCGGCAACTTCAAGCCGTCCCCGGTCACCGTCACCGCCCTCGAAAGGGTGATGGCCGACGCCGGCGTCGCGCCGTCGAGCGAGGAGGACGAGGAGGGCGTCGACATCTACGCATCTCCGACACCTCCAGCGCCGCAGCCGCCTCCCGCCGCCGTGCCGCCGCGCTGATATCTCGTCATTTCCGCCTTGCGAGCGAAGCCGGTCTGGGATCCGTAAGGGTTCCCGGCGGAAACTCGACCTCGCGTCTCGGGAACTCGCAGAGCGCCTGCGCTCCGGTTGGGCCGATCCGAATGCGCCAGGTATGGCGCTCGATGGGGTGTGGTTCGGAGAACGCCCCGCAGGCGAGGACAGCCAGATTGGCGCGGTGGTACGGATCGCGGACGGATTCGTACCGTATCAGCGTGACTCGGGCACGCCTTGCTGCGTCCGCGAACTCCTGGCACGGCCCGTAGGCGGTCGGATGGATCCAGATCGCACGGTACTCGGCGAACGGCGGAACCATCAAATCGACCGCACTATCGACCGCCAGTGCGACGCTGAACCCCGTGTACTCGACGGCTTCCTTCGGCCACGGCGTTCCCGGCGATTCTGCGAAGAAGAGCAGACGGTAGAAGACGATCTCGGCGACGGCGGTCTCGTATTCCTCGGACGCGTAGAAGACGCCGCCGGCATGTCCCGGGCGGCGAAACCGGGATCCTGTCCGGAGCATGGCATCGTAGCGGAACGGCGTGGCGAGCAGGTAGTCGAGATGCCGGCAGTCTTCGGGGACGGCAGGCTTCGTCATCTCGATGAGACTCTCGAGGACACGTTGCTCTTCCAGCGTGTCCACCAGCTTCAGCGTCGAGACCCGATGCCGGGCCTCGACGAAGCGCCAGCCTCGGCCCTCGCAGGGCTCCGACTCAGACGCGAGCGCGGCGGGCGTCCAGGTAGGCGATGGCATCCAACAGCCCCGTAATGGTCCGGATTCTGTCGATGGGGCGGCCGTCGAGCGCCTCGTTGGCGTTGCTCAACCACGCGCGCGCGACCTGCGGGTCGCCCCCGACGATGGCGTCGAGCGATCGGAACAGCCGCACGAACAGGACCGCGAGCTCGAACGGCTTGGTGTCCGGAGCAAGAGCGAAACCGTCGTTCTTCATGCGGGAAACGGTCGCTTCGCTCACACCGATGACGGGGGCGAGCGCCCGGGCGGTGACCCCGAGCTCCTCGGCGGCGCGCAGCAGGGCTTTCGTCACGACGGTGCCCTGGTCCGGCCCGAGAAGTGAGGTGGCGAGAGGCGAGGCGATCATCCACAGGAATTCTAACATGCTACAATTTCTGTAGAAACTGCTGGTCCCGGCGGACGAAGACGGCAGAGGTTGTCGAGAGTGGTGGGCGACTACGCATTCGAGCTGTTTCCGGAGCTGACAAGCGACGTACCTCTTCCAGAGCTGGCGGGCGACATGCCGTCGGTCGAGGACGGTGTGCTGCCCTCCCAGGAGATAGAGAAGCTCATCCGGTCGGGGCGCATACACGCGACCGAGAACGCCGCCCGCATTGAATCCCAACAGATACAGCCGGCCAGTCTCGACCTGCGGCTGGGACGCGTCGCCTATCGGCTCCAGGCCAGTTTCCTGCCGGGCCTGGAATCAACGGTTGAGAACAAGCTGGCCAGTCTATTCATGGCCGAGCTGGATCTGTCGCGGCCGACCGTTCTGGAGAAACAGTGCGTCTACTTGGCGCCGCTGATGGAGGTGCTTCGACTTCCCGACGATCTCGCGGCGAAGGCGAATCCGAAGAGCACCACCGGCAGGCTGGACGTGTTCACGCGCCTGATCATCGATGGCGGTACCGAGTTCGAGTTCGTGCGGAAGGGCTATTCGGGACCGCTCTACGCGGAGATTGTGCCCCGGACCTTTTCGGTGATCGTGCATCCCGGGCTCAGTCTCTCCCAGCTTCGCTTCATTCGGGGGCGAGCGCCGTCTTCCGACACACACCTGCGGGATCTGGATAAGGAAGAGGGGCTCATCTACCTCGACGAGGGGAACCCGGGAACCGCAGAGATTCGCGATGGCCTGAAGCTGTCCGTGAGTCTGCAGGGCGACCGGGACACGGACGTGGTGGCGTATCGGGGCAAGAAGAACACGCCGCTCGTCGATTTGAAGAAGGTCGACCACTACGACGTCGACCGGTTCTGGGATCCGATTTCTAGTCGCCGTGACGGCCGGCTCATCCTCAATCCGGGGGATTTCTACATCCTCGCGTCACGGGAGCGGGTGCGTGTACCTCCACAGTACGCGGCCGAAATGGTGCCGTTCGATCCCTCGGTAGGCGAGTTCAGAATCCACTACGCCGGCTTCTTCGACCCCGGTTTCGGCTACGGCGACAGCAACATCACCGGCACGCGCGCCGTCCTGGAGGTCCGGGCGCACGAGACCCCGTTCGTGATCGAGCACGGCCAGGTGGTCGGACGCCTCGTCTACAGCCGGGTGCTCGACGTGCCGGAGAAGATCTACGGGAAGTCCATCGGCTCGTCCTATCAGCGCCAGGAGCTGGCGCTCAGCAAGCAGTTTCGGCGGAGAGACCGGCCGTCCCCGGCGGCAGGAGAATGAGCTCGGTAACCTCGTCGGCCCGCGTCGGGCAGTTTGGGGGTCATGTTCAGACTCGGGAGCGCGAAGCCGTCGCCGGCGAACGCCAGATTGTGTCGGGACCACTCGCCCGAACCTGGAGATCCCTGCCTTGCTTCGAAGACGACGTCGCCCTTGCGGTGCCAGATGTAGCGGGGATAGCCGCCATCCCAAGCTCCGACTTGGCCAGCTCTCACGGCGGCCCGGAGCCATCGCTGGGCGAGAGTGCGTCCTTGTGGTACGGGCTACCGACGTACCGGCACGACCGAGCCACTTGCGTCAGGTCGATTCCGTTCGGCGGCGGTTGAACCTTGCGCACCTTCGGACTGTTGCGCTGGAACGTCGGTCGCTTCACAGCGCTCACCATGCATGTTATGTCAAGGCGACCGTATCCTATGCGAAGTCGGCTGTTGGCGGGGATCTGCATGGCAGCAATCGGGCTGGAGTTTCTCGGTGCGTCGGCGCTTTCGGCGGCGGACCGGTCGATCCTCGTCTTGGCCTCAGCGGCCGACGACGATCGCATCCAGCCGGCGCGCGAGGCCGTCGCGTTCTGGAACGCCCGTCTGGCGGAGCTCGGCGTGCAGACCCGCCTGACCGTGCTGCGGGTGGTCGTCGACTCGCCGGTCGAGCGGACCGTGGAGAACTACGCGCGCAGCGTCGCCCAGCGCGGCGTCCGCCTGCCGGGCGGGGAGGCGGAGCCGGACGCGCCGGCGGAGCTGACCGGTCTCGGCGCCGACATTGTGGTGCTGCTGTCGCGCCAGGACATTCTTTCCTACACATGGCCGTTGCCGCGGATCGACCCTCCGCGCCATCTCGTCGTGATCCGTCTGGCGCGCGGGCTGGACCGGGGCGACGCGATGGTGAGCCGGCACGTCGTCGCCCACGAGCTGGGCCACGCGCTCGGCCTGCTGCACAACGATTCTCCGCACACGCTCATGTGCGGGCCGTGCCAGCCGCTGACGTCCGAGCCGGACGAGACAGGATTCCTTCCGCTGACCGACGCCGAGCGCGCGCGTCTCATCGTGCTCCACGGGCGTCCGTAGCCTCGTGCCGAGGCGGGGTCGCGACGCCGGTGGGCCTGGAGCACCGCGCCGCGGGGCTGTAGCGTTGCGACGAGCCTGGAGGCGGCCGGGTTCGAGAACGTACGCCAGGCGGGGCCCACGAGCGTGCTGGTTCCCGATCCGGACGGCGTGGTCGTGCAGTTGTCCGCGACCGCCGAGCGCTTCGAGGGCACGCCGCCGGACGGCCGCTGTTAGGCAGGACGATTACGGCGTGGTGCGCGTGGACTTCACGATGCAGCGTCCGTTCCGATGGGTGTTGGGACTGGTGGGCACGTTGCGTCACGCGACGGGGCAGTTCGACTTCCAGCGCCTTGAAGCGAACCTTTGGATGCCGGTGGTCTCCCGCATCGAGTTCGACGTGCGCGTGTTCTTCGGAATCAAGTCGATGCGCCGCCGCATCCGGAGCGAGTGGCTGGAGCACCGGCCGGCCGGCGTATCGGCCGCCCTGCCCTGACGTTGGATAGGCGCTGCCTCCTGTTCCTCGTGGCTGGTGAACGATCGGCAAGCGGCCGATACGTAGTTCGTGATGCCACGAAACGGCGGCAGGGTGGTGGCGGTATGCGTGGGAGTCCTGGCGTGCGGCCTGATCGGGGCCGCCGTTCCGGCGAACGGGCAGCCCGGCGGCGAGCTCGTCGCCACCGACGCCCCGGATGCTGCCACGATCATCGAGCGCGCCCTCGGCGTCGCAGAGCGGCAGCGGGACGCGGCGCTCGACGGCCGCTTCGAATACGTGACCGCCGGCACGGTCGAGTCGCTGGACGCCCAGGGGAACGTCACCGGTACCGAGACGACCCGGCGCCGGCACTATCTTCTCGAGGGTCATTTGTACTCGGAGCTCATCGCCCGCGACGGACGCCCTCTCGACCTCGACGACGCGCGGGACGAGCGCGAGAGAAAGGCGGAGTTCATCCGCGCGGCGAGGCGCCACGCCGCGCGCGGCGAGCGCTACGACCCCGACGAGATGCACGTCGAGTTCGACTCCGGGCTGATGGAGCGCTACGACACGACCGTGGTCGGCAATGACGTGGTTCGCGGCGAGCAGTGCTGGGTGATTCGCTTCGAGCCCCGAGCGGGCAGGCTGCCGGACGACAAACGCATCGACAAGGCCCTGAACCGTTCGACCGGCCACCTCTGGATCACGCGGCACGACTATCGGGTGGCCCGGGTCACCTTCGAGATGTTCCGTTCCTTCCGCTGGCTCTGGGGTATCGCCGGCACGCTCCGTCACGCGACGGGTCAGTTCGATCTGCGATGGATCCAACCGAATCTCTGGGGGCTCGCCGATTCCCGGATCGAGTTCGACGTGAGCGTGCTGTTCGGCATGAAATCGATCCGCCGGCGCATCCGAAGCGAGTGGATCGAGCACGGGCCGTTGGATACCGCCGCTCCCTGACGGTCGGACGCCCGGCCGCTACCCGAACTTCCGGCGACGAGATCCGTCTACCGACAAGAAGGCCCGCACGACGATACGCACTCCTGCCTGTCGTCGGCTGCGTGGCCGGGAGAGAGCCCATGTCGATTCGTGCATGTTGTTCCGTACTCGTCGTCGCAGGTCTGGTGCTCGCCGGTGGCTTTGCCTCTGCCCAGGATGTCGGTTCTCAGCCGTGGCTGCACGTGCAGGTGACGGCCGACGAGGAGGGCTCGGAGAACGTCAGCGTGAACGTACCGCTCTCGGCGGCGGAGCCGATGCTGGCCCTGGTGCCGCACCGTGTCCTGTCGGACGGGCAGCTCAGCCTGGCCGGACGGGACGTGCCGCTGAACGTCGGCGCCATGCGGGACCTCTGGCGGGCGCTCACCGAGGTCGGCGACACGGAGTTCGTCACCGTCGACGGTGAGGACGAGACGGTGCGCATCGCGCGTGTGGGCGATCAGATCACCGTGCAGGTGGAGGATCGCGGCGAAGAGGGAAGCGAGACCGTCGACGTCCAGCTTCCGATCGTGGTGGTCGACGCTCTACTCTCGGGGGACGGCGATACGCTCAACGTGCGGGCCGCGGTCGAGCGGCTGGGCGAGCTGCGCGGCGACATCGTCCGGGTCACCGACGACGAGCGGCTGATCCGCATCTGGATCGACGAGGTCGCGTCGCAATAGGAGGGCGCGGGCTCCACTACCCGCGTGTCGCCTTCCGCCGCCATCCATCCGCCCTGTTCGGGTGGTCCGTTTCTTCCGCGCGCGGTATACAGTGTTGCACGAGGGCGCGCACGAGACGGGACTGTTCGGCTGCCACCTGCTGGTCGGGTGATCGGGATCAAGCGGAGGTGTTTCATGACGGTGCGGATCGATCAACCGGCAGGCCCCATGCGCATGGGGAAGGTGACGCGGCGCGATCTGCTCGTTGCCGGCATCGCGGCGGCGATCGCCCGGCCCGCGGCGGCGCTGGCCGGGCCCCTTGCGGGCCGGCCGCCGGCCGTCCCGGTGGGTGGTGCGGCGGCGGCCCGCTCGGCGTTGCCGATCCGGGTGAGCACTCTCAACCACGTCAGCTTCGGCTGCGCGGACCTGCGGAGCACCGTCGAGTGGTACGAGAAGGTCCTGGCGATCCCGCGCCATGGGGATTCCGGTCCAAACCGATCACTGATTCCTGTCCAAACCGATCACTGATTCCGGTCCAAACCGATC
>MKWU01001681.1_pt1 | contig 36903 bp, 37 predicted proteins | sample 809101 | NCBI WGS metagenome assembly MKWU01 (sample SAMN05860141, study PRJNA318959) | sponge metagenome | host: Aplysina aerophoba | place: Slovenia: Piran, Adriatic Sea, Gulf of Piran | collected 2013-05-07
CGTAACTATAACGGTCCTAAGGTAGCGAAATTCCTTGTCGGGTAAGTTCCGACCTGCACGAATGGCGTAACGACTTGGGCACTGTCTCAACCAGAGACTCGGCGAAATTGCATTGTGAGTAAAGATGCTCACTACCTGCGACAGGACGGAAAGACCCCGGAACCTTTACTGCAGCTTGACATTGATGTCTGGTATATACTGTGTAGGATAGGTGGGAGACAAAGAAGCGGCGCCGCCAGGTGCCGTGGAGTCAACCTTGAAATACCACCCTTTGTATGGCGGGCACCTAACTTAGATCCGTGATCCGGATCAGGGACAGTGTCTGGCGGGCAGTTTCACTGGGGCGGTGGCCTCCTAAAAGGTAACGGAGGCGCTCAACGGTTCCCTCAGTCTGGTCGGCAATCAGACGACGAGTGTAATGGCACAAGGGAGCTTGACTGTGAGACTTACAAGTCGAACAGGGACGAAAGTCGGACATAGTGATCCTACCGTGGCGTGTGGAAGCGCGGTGGCTTAACGGCTAAAAGGTACTCCGGGGATAACAGGCTTATACCCCCCAAGAGTCCATATCGACGGGGGTGTTTGGCACCTCGATGTCGGCTCGTCGCATCCTGGGGCTGGAGCAGGTCCCAAGGGTCGGGCTGTTCGCCCGTTAAAGCGGCACGCGAGCTGGGTTTAGAACGTCGTGAGACAGTTCGGTCCCTATCCGTCGCAGGCGCAGGAGATTTGAGGGGAGCTGTCCCTAGTACGAGAGGACCGGGATGGACGTACCAATGGTGTGCCAGTTGTTCTGCCAAGAGCACGGCTGGTTGGCTACGTACGGACGGGATAAGCGCTGAAGGCATCTAAGTGCGAAGCCCACCTCGAGATGAGATCTCCCACCGGGAAACCGGGTAAGGACCCTGGTAGAACACCAGGTTGATAGGCCGGAAGTGTAAGCACAGCAATGTGTTGAGCGGACCGGTACTAATCGTCCGAGGGCTTGATATTCGCGGACTTCAAGCAATCATGCTCGCTATGGAGTGCTCAAAGGCGAAGCCTCCCGCCCCGCGGGAGGCTACACAATTCAGAGATGCTGTCCGGTGGCGATAGCGACGGGGATCCACCCGTTCCCATTCCGAACACGGAAGTTAAGCCCGTCAGCGCCGATGGTACTTGGGGTGTAGACCCCCGGGAGAGTAGGACACCGCCGGGCACCTTGTTAGCCAGGAGGGCCGCCTCGTTGGATCGGGGCGGCCCTCGGCGTTTTATGAGGGTGCTGAGCAATCCACCTGTGGCCTGCCAACCCGCGCAAAACCCCTGGGTCGGCGGGTGGCAGGCCCGAGCAACCGTCATTGTTCAGCACCCTCATAGAGGGCTCGGACTATCATGATTGGCTCAATCAAAAGCCGACGCGGGGACAGTACGGATACCGTGGATACCAGTTTGCTCGTCTTAGGAGCCATAGCGCTCGTAGTCCTGGGGTCTGCGATCTCGTTGATGGTTCTGCACGGGCGATTCCGCAGTCAGGTGCTGGCGCCGAGGAATGAACGAGTAGGCGCAGTACGCCGTGAGGCCCAACGGATCCTGGGCCGCGCGGAGGAGGAGGGCCGAGCCCGGGCAGCTGTCTTTCGCGAGCGGGAGGAAGCCCAGCTGGACCAACGCCGGGTCGAGCTGTCGGCGGCTGAGGAAAGGCTCATCCAGCGCGAGAGGACCCTTGAACAGCGCGCATCGAACCTCTCGCAACGCGAGCAACTCGTGCTGCAACGGGAGGCGACCGTTTCGACGTTGAGAACCGAGGCCGAGCGGATCACGGAGGACGCCAGGAACAACCTGGAGCGGATCAGCTCGCTGGACGCTAGAGCCGCAAGGGAGGAGTTGGTCGACCAGGTGCGCGATGAGGCACGCCGGGAAGCCATGCTTCTGGTACGGGACAGCGAGATGCGGGCCCGCGAGGAGGCGGACCGGAGGGCACGGCGGATCCTGGCCACGGCCATCGAGCGTCTCGCGACCAAAGTGGTCATGGAAACCACCGTCTCGTCAGTGGTACTCCCCAGAGAGGAGATGAAGGGTCGGATTATCGGACGGGAGGGCCGCAACATCCGGGCCTTCGAAGCTGTGACAGGGGTGAATCTGGTCATCGACGAGACGCCCCAAGTGGTCGTGCTGGCGTCGTTCGATCCAGTGAGGAGAGAGGTGGCCAGGATCACTCTCGAGAAGTTGATCGCGGACGGTCGCATTCATCCGGCGGCTATCGAGGACTGCTACGAGAAGGCACAGGCCGAGGTCGAGCAAACCGTGCGAGACGCCGGCGAGTGGGCAATGCTGGATGTCGGCATTGCCCGCATGCATCCCGAACTCGTGACCCTGCTCGGACGGCTGAAGTTCCGCACTTCATACGGCCAGAACGTTCTGAATCATCTGGTGGAGACAGCCCACATAGCCGCGATGCTTAGCGCGGAACTCGGGGTTGACCCAGAGCCGGCAAAACGCTCTGCATTCCTCCACGACATCGGCAAGGCTGTCACCCACCACGTTGAGGGCGCTCACGCCCTGATCGGCGCTGAGATAGCCCGGCGATTCGGAGAGGATGCGGCGGTCGTGCACGGTATCGAAGCCCATCACAATGATGTCGAGCCGCGCACCTTGCTAGCCATCATCGTGCAAGCGGCCGACACGGTCTCCGCGGCCCGTCCGGGAGCCAGGCGCGACACTCTTGAACAGTACACGCGCCGGTTAGGCCAGATGGAGGAGATGATCAAGGAGTTCGACGGCGTCGAGCGGGTGTTCGCCATGCAGGCCGGCCGGGAGGTTCGAGTGGTGGTCGATCCTCGTTCGATTGACGATCTTGAAGCGGCACATCTCGTGCGACGGATCTCCCGCCGCTTGGAGGAGGAGGTTCGTTATGCCGGGCAAATCGAAGTCACGGTGATCCGCGAGCTACGGGTAACGGATTATGCCCGTTGAAATGGTGGGTGTGAGTTGAGCCAGACCGTGATTCTGCCCTCGCCGACCCGGCGAAGGGTCGAGCAGCGTCCGCCCACCCGTTCGGGGCGTACCTACTTCCTGAGGACGTTCGGCTGCCAGATGAACGAACACGACAGCGAGCGGGTGGCCGGGCTTCTCGAGGCGGACGGGATGGTCGTGGCCAACCGCATGGAAGATGCAGATGTCGTGTTCATCAACACTTGCACGATCAGGGAGAATGCCGACAACCGGCTCTACGGAAACCTGGGTCAGCTCAAACGCTTGAAGGAGGAGCGAACCGGCAGGTTGCTGGTGGTAGGAGGGTGCGCCGCCCAGAAGGACCGGGAGTTGATCAGGGAGCGCGCCCCGTGGGTGGACGTGGTCCTCGGAACGCACAACATCCACCGGGTTGTGCAGCTCATGGATCAGGCAGAGGAGTGGGGTCCGGTCACCGAGATCGTCGATTCACTCGCCGCTATGCCTTCGGATCTCCCGGTCCGCCGGGAGTCGAGCTACTCGGCCTGGGTCACCATCCAGATCGGCTGCAACAACACCTGTACCTTCTGCATCGTCCCGGCAGTTCGCGGTCGTGAGATCAGCCGCCGGCCGGGCGACATCATCAGGGAGATCGAACAGTTGGCGGCGGAGGGAGTGATCGAGGTTACTCTCCTGGGTCAGAACGTCGACACTTACGGGCGCGATCTGGCAATCGATGGGCGCCGCCGACCCATCTTCGGTCAGTTGCTGGCCAGGCTGGGCGAGATACACGGCATCGAGCGGATCCGGTTCACCAGCCCCCACCCCAACGATTTCCGGCCTGAGGTCGCGGAGGCTATGGCGTGCACCGAGGCGGTCTGCGAGCAACTCCACTTTCCACTCCAGTCGGGTTCCAACCGGATCCTGGCTGCAATGCACCGCGGCTACACGTCCCAGAAGTTCCTGCAGCGTCTGGCTATGGCCAGGAAGGTCATACCGGACCTGACCGTATCCACCGACGTCATTGTCGGCTTTCCCGGCGAAACGGAGGAGGACTTCCAGATGACCCTGGACGTGATGAAGGTCGCCCGCTTCGATCAGGCCTTCATGTTCCTGTTCTCGCCTCGACCGGGGACGAGGGCAGCGGCGATGACCGACAGGTTCGTTCCTAAGGAGGTGGCGCGCGACCGCTTCCAGAGGCTGGTGAAGCTGCAGAAGGGTATAAGTGCCGAGCGGAACCAGAGGCACGTCGGCCGGCGGATGGAGGTCTTGGTGGAGGGCCCGTCCAAGAAGAACCCCCGAGTGGCAACCACGCGTACCCGGGGGAACAAGGTGGTCCATGTGGATGGGGAGTTCACGCCGGGACGCCTGATGGACGTGGTGATCGACCGAGCGGCCACTTATTACCTGGTCGGGTCACCCGCCTGAGACCCGCCGTGCCGGGAAGAACGGAACCGCGGTTCCTCGCCATCCTGGGACCTACCGCTTCGGGCAAGAGCGATCTCGCGATGCGAGTGGCTCGCCACTGGGGCGCCGACATACTGTCGGTCGACTCCGTACAGGTCTACCAGGAAATGGACATAGGAACGGCCAAACCATCCGCGTCGGAGCAGGCCGAGGTACGACACCACATGATCGACGTAGTGCCTCCCGAGGTCGACTACTCGGTGGCGGACTTCCAGAGAGAGGGTCGGCGAGCGATGAATGAGGTTCTCGACGACCGGGTCCCCCTCGTAGTGGCGGGGGGCTCGGGACTGTACTTCCGGGCGCTGGTCGACCCGCTCGACTTCCCTCCTGTCGACCCGGAGATCCGGGCACAGGTGGGCTCATTGGGCGGCGCGCAGGCGGTGTGTGAGCTTCTGTTGGCCGATCCTGGCGCGGCGGACCACGTTGATCTCTTGAACCCTCGGCGAGTTGGGAGGGCGCTCGAGATCTACCGGATAGGAGCCGGAACACCATCCGAGAGGGCGTTGCGGCCAGCCGCCGAGCGGGTTCGGAACTATGAGCCTGCCATACCGTTTGTGGCCTTGGGAGTCGATCCGGGGTCATTGATCGAGTCTCGTATCCGGCATCGTATCGACTTGATGATCGAGGCAGGCATCCTGGATGAGGTGGCCGGGCTGGCGGACCGGCTCGGCCGCAACGCTGCGCTGGCGGTGGGATACCGCCAGTTGCTTCCCGTCGTGAACGGGACCGCCGACCTGTCACAGGCGAAAGCCGCCACCGTCAGGGCGACCCTGGCACTCGCCAAGCGCCAGAGAACATACTTCGGAAGAGATCCCAGGATCCGCTGGTTGGCATGGGATGAGGACCCGGACGTACGTTGGCGGGCGGCGTATGATGCCATCGAGGAGACGAAGTTGTGGAGTTCTTGAAGGCGGAAGGTCTTGGTAACGACTTCGTGATGGTCCAAGGGGCGGAGCCGACGGCCGAGCAGATCAGGCGATGGTGCGACCGCAGGACAGGGATCGGCGCGGATGGTGTGCTCCGGGTCAGCAGGCCGGACCACCGCGAGGCTGTCGCTCGTATGCAGTACTGGAATGCCGATGGTACTCCGGCTGGCATGTGCGGGAACGGGCTCCGCTGTGTAGCCCGCTATGTCTTCGACGGCGGCTGGTCGAAGGAGCGACTCTTCACGATCCAGACTCCGACCGGGATGAGGCAGGTCGAGATACTGGATGACGGGATGATCCGAGTGGAACTCGGTCCTTACCGGGTCGGCTCAGGGTTGAGGATAAGAGGTAGGTCATTCACTACTGCCGACGTCGGCAACCCTCACGCGGTGACGTTCGTCGAAGAGGGCTCGGAACTCGAGACGGTACCGCTCCGTTCGGTGGGCCTTGCATTGCAGGGTCACCAATCGTTTCCGGAAGGTGTCAACGTCGAGTTCGCCGCCGGGACAGCACATGGGTTTCGGGTGCGGGTCTGGGAGCGTGGCGCAGGCGAGACCAGGGCGTGTGGCACCGGAGCCGCGGCAGTGGCGGCAGTTGCGTTCCAACGCGGATGCGTGGGCTCGGCCACCGAGATAGAACTCCCTGGAGGACCGCTCGCAGTTGAATTGATCGAAGGAGTCGCCTGGATCACCGGTCCCGCGGTTCTGGTGTTCAGCGGTACGATCCCCGATCGAACCGGGAACGGGGAGACGAGAGCTTCCGAAGCACGGTAACCACTTTCCCGAGGATCTCGACTCCTGATGTGAATACCATCGGCTCGTAGGCCCGGTTTTCCGAGTGGAGGACGACCTGCCCGTTGCTTCTCTCCAGACGCTTGACGGTCGCCTCCTCGCCGTCTACCAGGCAGGCCACGATCTCGCCGTTCTCGGCGCCGGGTTGGCTCCGGACAACCACCAGGTCGCCATCGAGAATGCCGCACTCGATCATCGAATCACCCCGCACTTCGAGCATGAACAGAGGTCCGGAACCTACCAGCAACTCGGGAAGTGGCATCACAAAGTCGATGTGTTCTTCGGCGAGGATGGGGGTTCCCGCTGCGATCCTCCCCAGCATGGGAACGCTCCGGGTGGGTTCCGAGCGGTCCGTGGCTGATGTGACCGGGTCGGGAGCAAACCTCAGCACCTCGATGGCGCGGGGCTTCGTCGGGTCCCGCCTGATGTGTCCCGCCGCCTCCAGCGCCCTTAGATGACTGTGCACGGTGGCCGGCGAACGAAGCCCGATACGCTCACCGATCTCTCTGACTGAAGGCGGATAGCCGCGGGTGGCCACCGCCTCCTTGATCAAGTCGAGGATCTGTCTTTGGCGGGGCCGGAGTCCGTCCGGGTCCGGCTGGGTGTTTGCGGTTGGGCCCTTTCCGATGTTCGTCACGTCTCTGGCTCCCTGATCGTCCTATGAGAAGTTACTAGGAATCATCGACAGATCCAAACATATGTTCGAAGCTTGGCCGGCTTCGCCGGTCTTGACAAGCGAACATCTGTTCGGCATAATCGGACCCGAGAAGCGAACATACGTTTGATATCGGGGCATCCTGCCCGGCAGGAGTCCGACTCGAGTCCGGAGGTGAAGCCGATGAGACACGATGCTGATCTGTTCTGCACGGAGGTCGGTCTGGTGGCGACCGGGGTTTCCGTGCGGTCCGTCATAAGGATCGTCCTGACTTCCCTGACGGTGGCCGGGCTGCTGGTCGTGATGGTGATACCGGGCGCCGAGGCCGATGGAGGCTAGGTGGAGACTGTGCCCCACGTAATACGAGAGGGAGAGAGCCTGTGGTCGGTGGCGGTGGCTCACACGCCCGAGACAGGTGATGTACGCCACACCATAGATCTCATCCGTGATGCCAACCGCATGTCCTCGGACGTCGTCCATATAGGTGACGCGATAGAGGTGCCGGTCGGGGACATTCCCGGGCACCCTCTCACACGACGATGAGCGACTCGATCTGTCCGACCGTCTCCTGAATACCGTGGATCTCGGTGAGTGCCCACGTCCGGGTGTTCTCGAGGGGCGCGTGCAGGCCGGAGCGGAGATCCTCGACGGCGGTGACCATGGACTGCCCGGCGCGGGAGGCTCCGGTGCTGTCACCGGTTCTCAGGGCTGCTATGTAGTCGGCCTGGCCGGCTTCCAGCGAACTCATGATCTGCGATGCTTCTTCCAGGTACGGTTGGAAGAGGATATCGTCGGGAAGGCCACTCAGCGTAAGCTGTGTCTCCGCGATGGAAAGGCTGAGTTCGTTCGCGATAGTGTCGGCCTCTCCGCGCGAGGCTTCTTCCGGAAGGTCGGGTAGACCGAGAACCTCCGAGAGTGCCAGGCTGTAGGTCATCGCGTATCCGACTCGCTGCGTGATTTCAAGAGCGTTGCCCGCCGCGGACTCGAGTAACTGCCTCGGCAGAGCCAGCTCCTCGACGGCTTCGCCCGACCCGAGGATCCATTGCCTGGGAAGTTCCTGCGAGGCGAGGGTGGCGGCGGCCCGAGCTACCGACTCGAGCGTGTAGAGGTGGTCCGTAAGGGTCGAGAGTCCGGAATCGCTCAGGAGCCCACCCTCGGCGAGTGTTTGTTCCAGGGGACCGAGCGACGAGAGTAGCCCTTCGGTGGACGCCGCGAATTGCCCTGCCGTTTCTTGGGCCTGTCGTGCAGGAAGATCGGTCACGACCTTCGCAGTCACTGCCATGAGCGCCACCAGCACGGCGATGCTCAGGACCATCGACCAACGGATCCGCCGTCGGGAACGAAACTCGATCTCGACAGGTGACACTTCGTTCGCCAGCAGGTCGGTGTCCACATCCATCTCGGCGGTCGCCTCCCACAGGAGCCGGACCGCGTCTCCGGTGTTGCTGGGACGTTCGAACTTTGAAGTCACGGTGCTGAGCGATGGTAGATCCTGCCAAGGATCGCTGACCTGCTCCGCCACCGGACTCGGAACACCGCGTTCCGGCCGCACACCGGCGAAGGAGGCTTCCTTCTCTCCGAACCCGAGAACCGCAGCTAGAGAGGAGCCCTCCGAGGGATGGGCAGGTGGGAGGAGCCGGCTCCTCTCGAGTTCGTACAGGACACCGGACCGGCGCCTTGATGACGGCGCAGGCAGCGGACGGAAGGGGTTCCCGTACCGGTTCGAGGACGCCGCAAGAGACCCGTTGCCGGATGACTCGGGGATAATCGCGGTGTCCGCTGCCGGAAGGGTCGCGTCGGGGATCAAAGGTGGAGCGGCAACGGCTGGTGTCCGGACTCCGGATTCCCGGGTAGTGGCCCTGTCGGTTGGGGCTGGCTCCGGTGGTTGCGACTCCGGTGCGAGGGTTGGAACTGCTACACCGAGCGCCGAGTCGGGGCGCAGTAGGAATCGAGGCGGCCCTACTCGGCGGCGCCATGTCGGCAGGAATCGGATCACACCGCTTCGCTTGATGTCCTTGTGAGCAGAGCGGTACGGGATGTAGCCAACGTCGACGCGATAACTACCGCGCTCCGGGCTGGTGGCAAGCGACTTCAGGAAAGAAAGAACCCCACCCGTTTCCCTGACGGGGCGGGCTGACGTTATCGGGTGGGGATGATCGGGCCTTAGGGTGACCATATGAGCCGGTTCGCTCCTCTATGCCGTACTCCGCCCGGCTTCAAGAGCCCCGATTCATCTTGCTTGAATTGAGGACATGTATCTTAGCGTGCTCAAACTCGATACGGAACTCCCGACGCCTCGACGTGCCCATCCGGATGATGCCGGTCTCGATCTCTATGCGCGCCATCCCGGCCGACTGGCTCCGGGAGAGCGCGCCACGATCGACACAGGGATCGCGGTGGCCATCCCAACCGGTCATGCGGGCTTGGTATTGCCACGCAGCGGCTTGGCCTCCCGGTTCGGTATCGGGCTCGTCAACGGGCCGGGGTTGATAGACTCGGGCTATCGGGGAGAGATCAGGGTCGTGCTGGTGAACCTCGGCAGGGAACGGTTCACGATCGCCCGGGGAGACCGCATCGCTCAGTTGGTGGTCGTTCCGGTCGCGCTGGTCGAGGTGGAGACGGTACAATCTCTGGAGGGTTCCGAGCGTGGACAGCGAGGATTCGGTTCGTCCGGACGCTGATCCTGGTTCGCCCGGTTGCGTGTGTCCGGATAGCAGCCGCTAGACTGGCCGCAGTGCGGAAGTAGCTCAGTTGGTAGAGCGCAACCTTGCCAAGGTTGAGGTCGCGGGTTCGAATCCCGTCTTCCGCTCGGATTCGGATGGTTCCTGTCAGGGACCCGGATACCAAGCCTCGATTGGGAAACGAGCACACGGCGACGTGGCCGAGTGGCTAGGCACAGCTCTGCAAAAGCTGCTACACCGGTTCGATTCCGGTCGTCGCCTCAACGGAACGGAGGGCGCTTAGCTCAGGGGAAGAGCGCTTCCTTGACGCGGAAGAGGTCACAGGTTCAAATCCTGTAGCGCCCACCAATGCCCCCCGGCTTCCATACAACCCGCAGTTGCCAACTTGTATTCTTCATCTCCCGTCCACTTGAGATGATCGACTTCACACCTTCTTTCCGGTATCACCTAATATGCTGTTAATGTACGTTCTCACGGTCGAGCACGATTGTATTGAGGGCTCGACCTCGGAAAGGTCGATAGTTAGAGAAGGGATATTTCATGGCCTTGAGCGATGAACATAAGGCAGCTCTCGCGAAGGGTAGAGCCGAAGCCCGCACAGTGAGGGCTTACCTTGACGCGCTGACCACGAAGAAGCCCAGGGGGGCTATGAGCAGCGCTGCTCTGCAGGAACGCTTGGACCGTCTGACCAGCCAGATCGAAGCGGAAGAGAACTCGCTGAAGCGCTTACAACTCATCCAGCAGCGTTTCGATGTTGAGGATAAGCTCAAGGCGATGGACGATTCTGTTGATTATGAAGCCCTCGAGGCTGATTTTGTAGCTGCCGCAGCTTCTTATTCTCAGCGCAAGGGCATCACCTACAGTGCGTGGAGGACGGCTGGCGTTGCTCCCAACGTGTTGAAGGCTTCGGGTATTCGTCGTACTCGACGGACCTGATCTCAGGTCCAGTCTGATCCGGAAGCACAGCGCTCCGGTCAGTCGTTTGGGCTGGTGTATCGTTCCACCATCGCAGCCCAAGCTTCCAACAGGTCATTCCCTTGGAGAAGCCTACGACCATCCGAGTTCGTGAAGACGGCGTTCATCAATGCCCAAGTGGTGGGCTATCTCGTGGAGGACGGTTCGGCGGATCTCTGTAACTGTTTCCTGCCTGTCCAGTCCTAGGGCTAGGTGTGCGTTGACATAGATGGAGATCCGGTCAGGTAGCACGCCTGCGTAGTCGATGCCCCTGTCGAGTAACGAAACGCCCTCGAATAGGCCCAAGAGATCCGCATTGTCGGTATCGCACTCTTCTACGACAATCGTGAGGTTGTCCAAGCGGTCGTAGATCTCGTCCGGTAGCTCGTCAAGCACTTCGGCAACGACCCCCTCGAAGAATTCCGGTGTCTTCCACGAGTGAGGATTCACATCACTGTTCATTCTGTTCCCGAGAACCTTGCCATCAGGTGAGAGTATCCGACTTGACCTGGTCGTCTAATCCCGGCACGGGGCGAATCATATGACAAACCCGTTCACTCTGCTCCGGCAGCTCGCCCCGGGCCCAGCCTTCCGGGCGTGGGGGCCGAGATACACGGTGGCCGGTGCGGCTATCTCTTTGCAGGCCAAGTATCGGCACCCCCCTCGGTCTACTACAATCGCAGCTTGCGGGCGCTTAGCTCAGCGGGAGAGCGCTGCCTTCACACGGCAGAGGTCACTGGTTCGATCCCAGTAGCGCCCACTCCGATTCGTCGTCCGAGACCTCGGCGAGGGGCCAAGTCTCGCTAGCGGCGCCTCGTGGCGCTTGGAGAGAAGTGGAAATCCTCGACAGTGGCGTGATCGTGTCGTAGGCTTGGACTGTGTTGGGGGTACGGGTACGTAGGCTGCGGAATCCGATACCCTCACAAGAAATGATGTGGGCATTCCCTGGTCAATGAAGGAGCTGCCGTGAGAAAGCTTGTTCTGCTCTTAGCCGCTGTGATGCTCTTGGCCGTTGCCTGTGGAGGGGACGAGGAACCGACGGATTCCACCCTGGATTCCTCCCTTCCCACTACCACTATCGCGCGGCCGACCACGACGTCTGCGCCCAGTACGCCGACCACCAGCCCGGTTGCCACAACGGCCGCAGAGGTTCAGCCCGGGGCGGATGAGGTTGTCGAGCCCACCACCACGCAGCCTGCTCAGGTGCAGCGGATCGATGCGGTCGTCACGCTCCGTGCTGTCGGCCCGATCCGGATCGGGATGACGGTCGACGAGGCGTCGTCGGAGTCCGGGGTGACTCTACGTCGAGACTTCGGCCGCCAAGCTACAGGGAGCTGCCACTACGTAACGCCGGGAGCCGCTTTGCCCGGAGTCTCGATTATGGTGGTCGACGATCTCGTCGCCCGAATCGAGATCGAATCGCCCAGTGACATTGGGACACGGTCGGGAGTGCGGATCGGGACCGCGGCTTCGAACCTGCGCGAGGTCTATCCCGACAACATTCAGGGAGCCAACGATGCGGTCCTCGACGGTGAGGGGCTGGCGTTCGTGCCCAACGACGATGTCGATTCCAACTTCCGGATCTACTTTGAGATCGAGGATGGACAGGTGGCACGCTACCGGGTGGGAGTCAAGCCCGCGATCGACTACCTCAGAGGCTGTCCGGAGGAGTGATCTCCGGCCGCTGGTCCCGAGAGCCGTGCTACGGAACGCGCGTAGCGTGAACACGCCGTAGCTAGCTAGTTGACCCCGGGCCGAGCCGACTGATTGCTGCACTCGACTACCGGCTGTGTCTGTACCAGTCGACATAGTCGGGGGGCAGGTGTTCTTTCCCCAGGATCATGTCGGCAGCCCTTTCGGCGATCATCATCACAGGCGCGTAGATGTTCCCGTTGGTGATGGTGGGCATGACCGAGGCGTCCACCACGCGGAGACCCGTGACGCCGTGAACCCTCAGCGAGTCTGGAGCAACCACGGACCGCGAGTCGGCGCCCATCCTTGCCGTACCACACGGATGGAGGGCGGTCTCAGCGTCCCTGGCCACCCAAGCGATGATCTCCCCGTCGGTGCGGATGTCGGGGCCCGGTGACAACTCCCCTCCGTTGAATCGCTCGAACGCGGGTTGGTTGAGCACGTGGCGCACGAACCGGACCGCCTCCACCCATTCCTCGCGGTCAGCCGGAGTTGACAGGTAGTTGAACTGAAGTCCCGGCTTGTCGAACGGGTCGGGGGACTTCAGGAACAATCTCCCCCGGGAATTCGAGTACATGGGTCCCACATGAACCTGGTAACCGTGGCCCCCGGCGGGGACCGAGCCGTCGTAGCGGATCGCGATGGGCAGGAAGTGGAGCATCAGGTTCGGGTAGGCGACTTCTGGGTTGCTGCGCACGAACCCACCGGCTTCGAAGTGGTTGCTGGTTCCGGGACCGCGGCGAAACAGCCATTGGAGCCCGATCATGGGCTTCCTCCACCAGGCCAACTGAGATTGCAGGGACACCGGCAGCTTCGACGCGTACTGGACGTACACCTCGAGATGGTCCTGGAGATTCTGGCCGACACCAGGTAGGTCCTCCACGACATCGATTCCGAAGCGCTCCAGATGAGAGGAGGGACCCAGCCCGGAGAGCATGAGCAGTTGTGGCGTATTGATGGCGCCTCCGCAGACGATCACCTCCCTGGCGGCGACCCGGTGGATGGCTCGGCTCTTGCGATACTCGGCTCCGGTGGCGCGGTTCCCTGCGAATAGGATCCGGGTGACATGCGTGCCGGTCACGACCCGCAGGTTGGGTCGACGGATTATCGGATGCAGGTAGGCACGAGCGGCACTCAGTCGACGGCCCCGGTGGCGGTTGGCGTCGAACGCCGCGAAGCCTTCCTGCCGGTAACCGTTTACGTCCGGTGTACGCTGGATGCCGGCCTGCTCGCCCGCTTCGAAGAAGGCTCGGAACAGGGGATTGTCAGCCGGACCGCGTTCCAGGATCAACGGACCCGATCCACCCCGGTACCGGTCGGTACCTGCCAGGGTTGTCTCGAGCCGCTTGAAATAGGGTAGGCAATGGGCGTAGTCCCACTTGTCCATACCGGGGGCTGCGGCCCACTTCTCGTAGTCCATAGGATTGCCCCGCTGGAAGATCATCCCGTTGATGGAACTCGACCCTCCGAGGACCTTGCCTCGTGCGTGGTAGATCCGCCGCCCTCCCATGTGGGGCTCTGGCTCCGATTCGTATTGCCAGTCGTAGAACCTGGAGCCAATCGGATAGGTGAGCGCGGCCGGCATGTGGATGAAGACGTCCCAGCGGTAGTCGCGCCTCCCCGCTTCGAGCACCAGTACCCGGTTCGACGGATCTTCGCTGAGACGGGCGGCTAGGGCACAACCGGCCGAGCCCCCGCCGACTATTACGAAGTCGTAGACCGTCATGTCTCGCTTCCCGACCGGCCCTTATCCGTTTGCCGGTTGACTCTGGGGCGTCGCCTCCTCCGGGCTGCTTGGAGGATGACGGTGCCGGCCCTGGCCGGGACCATGGTGAACGCCCGGCGCTCCTTGGCCGCCACGCCCTCATGGGTGAGGATACGCCATAGAGCGAAGCCCGTGATCCCGGCGTAGAGCACGGCTACGAACGTGTAGAGACCTGCCGGACCGGTGCTGTCCATTATCAAGGCGGCAACGATGGGCCCGAGGATGGCGCCCACGCCTGTGACGTAGGAGACGACGCGGCTCACCCCCACGGCGGAACCCGGCGGAACGCGGTCGTTGATATGGCTAAGCGCCAGCGGGTACATCGGGAGGGCCATACCACCTACGAGGAAGGAGATGATCAGCGCCCACCAGCTTAGGGGTTCGATGTTGACCATCAACAGGCACGATCCGGCGGTCAGGAGCCCGACCGCCATTATCACGCGACGCCGTCCGACCCGGTCGGAGATCATTCCTATCGGCCCTTGCAGAAAGACGCTCCCGACGATTGCGCTGGACATGAACACCGCGATACGGTCCACGCTCATACCAACCCGCGCTCCGTACACGGCGCCCAGGCTCAACAGTGCGGCCACTCCAACACCCTGGCCGAAGGCGGCCGCCAGCCCCGACGGTGCGGCTTCCCAGACCCGCCTGACGGGAAGCCTGTCGGGAACGGGCAGCCGGGGTCCTGGTGCGGTCGAGAGCGTGATGGGGATTACCGCCACCGAGACGAGGATGGATGCGAGGATGAACAGGATGACTCCCGACGGATCGGCCAGCGTCAGCAGCATCTGGCCGAGCGCCATCCCCCCCATGAGAACCACCATGTAGGCGGCGAGCAGGCGACCGCGAGTGCGGTTGGTGCTTGCGTCGTTGAGCCAACTCTCCGCCACGATGAACAGGCCGCACATGGAGAAGCCGGTCACGAGGCGAGCGCCGCTCCAGACCACGGGTGAGGCGGTGACGATGTAGATGAGGGTGGCTGTCGAGGCTAGCGAGGCGAGAGCTGCGTATACCCGGATGTGGCCCACGAGCACGACGAGGCGGGGGGTCACCGCGGCTCCGATCAGGAATCCTGCGTAGTAGAAGGCCAGTACGAGTCCGGTTGTTGAGGTTGCGAAGCCCTCGAGTTCGGCACGGACACCGAGGAGCGGATTGAGGACACCGTTGCCCAGCATCACGAGCAGTGCCGCGGACAGCAGCCCCCACGCTCCCAGCACCGTTTGGGTGGTCGAGCCGGGCGCGGAGGTGTGGGCAGACTTGGCGGGGGACTTCATGGCTTCACCAACTGTGAGGTAAGGAATCGAGAGACCTGTCGGGTTCCACCAGAGTGGTGGAAGAGAACGGCGTGCCGGTCACGGTTGGGCCAGCTACTCCTCCTAGTTATGGTAACAAGCCCAACGCACTAACCATTCCCCCTCAGCTCCCGAAATGTCCGGAGATGCGGGCATCGGAGCAACCTTCCCATGATGATGCGCCCGGTCTTCCTGCCGGACTTCCTCGTAAGCCTCGCCGTTACGTCAACGTGGTCGGGACCATTTGCCGAGACCCACAGGTTGCCTGGATCAGCGTCCCCTCCAGACGGGATCGCGCTTCTCGGCGAAGGCTCGCGGGCCCTCCTCGGCGTCTTCGGAAGCCAGCATGCGCCGGTACGACTCGATCTCACCTGACCGCATGAGTGCCAATCCCTCCTGGACAGTCCTGGCTTCGGTCCTTTGCCGGATGTCGAGGATCGCGGCTACCGCGAGCGGGGCCAGTGCGACGCTGCGGTCTGCCCTGCCGCGAGCCGGATCCCGGAGGTCGGGGGGGGGAGCCGTAGCCAGGAGTTCGGGGGAGGCAACCACCTCGTTCACCAGTCCGAACTGCAATGCCTCCGGAGCGGTCAGCCGGCGCCCGGCGATCAGCATTTCGGTGGCCAGGGGCCCCGGCAGCAGTTTCGGAAGCCGGACGGTTCCGGCATCGGGGATCACGCCCACCGCAGCCTCCGGAAGGAAGAACGTTGCATGGTCCGCGGCCACGACGAGGTCGGACGACATGACGAGTTCGAAGCCACCTCCCACCGCCATACCGTTGACCGCGGCGATCACGGGTTTGTCCAGGCCGGGGAGTTCCGGGAAGCCGCCGAACCCTCCCGCCCCGTAGTCACTCTCGTAGGCCTCGCCCTCGGCGGCGGCCGCCAGGTCCCAGCCGGCGCAGAAGAAGCGCTCTCCTGTTCCGGTGAAGATCGCCACCCTCAGCCCGGGATCGTCCCTGAACGACGTGAAGACCTCTCCGAGCAAGCGGCTGGTCGCCGCGTCGATAGCGTTGGCTCTGGGTCGATCCAGTGTGACCTCGAGCACAGCTTCTCTCCGGGACACGCGGACGGCCTCGTTCACGAGGGGTTCTCCGCTCGCGCTGTCGCCAGCGCGTCCACTGCCCACACCTCATCGGGTGTCAGGACAAGCGGGTTGATCTCGACCTCGACGAGGTTCGGACGGTCCGCGAGGAGGGCCCCGAGCCGGTCGATCACCGTCGCCAGTCTCCCCGCATCGATACCCGGAGGACCGTGGGTGTCTGCAAGATGCCTGGCGATTCTCAATCCGGCAAGCCTGTCGGCGAGAACTTCGGACGACGTGGGGAGCAGCAAGGTCAGGGTGTCGGCGAGGAGTTCTACCCTTGTCCCTCCCGCCCCGACGGTCAGCACCTGCCCGATGGTGCTCTCGTGACGGACGGACAGCAGCAACTCGGCAACGACACCGGTTACCTGCTCCTCCACGAGGACGCGCCTCCCTCCGTCGCCCAGCCGACCGACGGCGTGGGCCAGTTCGTCACTGGTTGAGATGCCGGTCACGACGCCCTCCAGGACGCTCTTGTGGTCTGGACCGACCATCTTGGCAACGACAGGGAATCGGAGGTGACCGGGTGGCGAGAAGCCGTCGGCGGGGCGGGGAGCTGCCAACACGATCCCCTCGGGTACCGGGATCCCCGCGTCCCGCAACAACGCCTTGGAGGACGGTTCGTCGAGGGTCGTCGCTTTCCCCGCGAATGCTCGCGACGGGGAGTGCAGGGAAGGCGGTCGGCTCCCGAACCAGCGTCCCGCCGCGGCCGCGGCCGCGGCGGCTGCGAGCGCCTCGTCGATCGAGTATGCGACGGCGAGGCCGTGGCTGGATGCGTACTCTCTGATCCGGTCCGGCAGGTTCTCCGGGAGGCTTGCCAAGGCGAGCCCTGGTGTGCCGGTGGCGATGACGGCGCTCTTGAATGCCTGCAGGCTAGGCCACCAATCCGAATCGTCACTTTCTTCTGACGGCCAGTCGATAACCAGCAGAGCCGCGTCGAACCGGCCCCCGAGAACCTCCCTGAAGCACCGTTCGAGAGCGTCCCGGTCACCCCAGATGAACGTGTGGTAATCGAGGGGGTTGTTGGCAGTCGAATACGCCGACAGGCTCGCTTCCACCCGAGCGGCGTGGTCGGGTGGGAATGGCTCGAAGACCACCCGGTGGTGGGCGGCCCGGTCGGCCACCAGGGCCGCCTCGCCTCCTGAGCAGGACAGCGACACGAGCCGGTTTCCGGGTAGGGGGCCGACCGTGTGGAGGAACCCGAGGGTGGTGACGAATCCGGCCAGAGAATCGGCGCCAATGACACCGTACCGCTCGAAGAGGGTGTCGTAAGCCTCCGCGGGGGCACTGAGGGCGGCGGTGTGCGATGCGGTGATCCGCTCTGATCGGTCGGTCTGTCCCGCCTTCAGCACCACGACCGGAGTCCGGGTCGCCTGGCAGGCCAGCGCAGCCCGGCCGAAGCCGACGGGGTCGATGATCGACTCCAGGTAGAGACCCACCGCGGTCACCTCGGGTCGTCCGGCCAGGTACATGAGGCACTCCTCGGCGGTCACCGACGCCTGGTTACCGAGCGAGATGACGTGGCTGAAGGAGACTCCTCTCCGGTTCATGGTTAGGTTCAGGGCGATGTTCCCCGACTGGCTGATCAGGGCCGGCCCGGAGTCCACGCGGCCACAGCCCTGCACGTCAGGCCAGAGGACTGCTCCGCTCCCCGCGTTGATCGTTCCGTAGCAGTTCGGACCTACCAGCGGCATGTCATGCCCGGCTGTGAGTTGTTCCTGAAGCCTGGCGCCCTCCGGGCCTGCCTCAGCGAAACCTGAGGCGTAGAGCACTGCCCCACCGCAACCCATGGCGGCGAGCAGGTGTACCACCTCGATGGTGACCCTCCGGTTGACAGCCACGAAGGCGGCATCGGGCACGCCGGGCAGATCGTCCAGTGAGGCATAGACCGGGCGGCCCGCCAGGGATCGCCGGGTCGGGTGGACCGGCCAGATCGGCCCATCGAACCCGAGCCGATCGGATTGACGGATGGCTCTGATAGCAGGGTCCCCCCCGAGCACCACGACGGTCCGGGGGTCGAGGAGGCGACCCAGGTCTCGGGAGGCTCCGTCCCTCATCCGCCGAGCGGCCGCAGCATGGACCGGGAGATGATGTGGCGCTGGATTTCGGACGTACCGTCCCAGATACGGTCGACGCGGGTGTCACGCCAGAGGCGCTCGAGAGGCAGTTCGTCCATCAAGCCCATACCTCCGTAGATCTGGATGGCTTGGTCGGTGACGAACTGGCACATCTCGCTCGCGTAGACCTTCGCCTTGGCGGCGTCGGCGTCGGTCATGCATCCCTGACCTTCCTTCCAGGCGGCTTGGAGCGTGAGGAGTTCGGCGGCGTCGTAGCGGGTCTGCATGTCCGCCAGCTTGAACGACACCCCCTGGAACTTGCCGATCTGGCGTCCGAACTGGGTTCGATCGACGGCCCATTGCGTCGCCAGCCTGAGTGCCCGCCGCGCCCGCCCGAGGCAGACCGCGGCCACCTGGAGCCGGGTCGAGCCCAGCCATTCGTTGGCGACTTCGAAGCCGCGATGCTCCTCTCCGAGGATGGCCGACTCGGGGATGCGGCAGTCGTCGAAGCTCAGGACGAAGTTGTGGTAGCCCCGGTTCGACACCGCCCGGTATCCGGGCAAGACCTCGAAGCCGCGGGTGTCCATGTCGACCAGGAACGCGGTGATCTTCCTGCGCGGTCCTCGGGGAGTCGACTCCTCCCCGGTGGCAGCGAACAGGATGACGTAGTCGGCCAGGTCGGCATGGCTGATGAAGTGCTTGGTACCGTTCACAACGAACCGGTCGCCGTGGCGTACCGCGGTGCACTTCATTCCCCTGAGGTCCGAGCCGGCGTCCGGCTCGCTCATGGCGAGGCACTCGACCCGCTCGCCTCTCACGGTGGGAATCAGGTAGCGGTCCACCTGCTCGCCCCGGCAGGCCTGGAGGATGTTGGAAGGCCGGGCGACGATGTACTGCAGGGCGTAAGAGGCAGCTCCGAGTTCTCGCTCGACGAGGGCCAGGGTCAGCGGATCGAGGCCCCCGCCGCCGTAGCGCACCGGCATGTTGGCTGCGTAGATTCCAGCCGCAATAGAACGAGTTCTGATCTGGCACACCAATTCCTGCGGGACCAGTCCGGTGCGTTCAACCTGGTCCTCGTAGGGGAAGAGTTCGGTTTCCGTGAACCCACGGGTGACCTCGATTATCAGTCGCTGCTCGGTGGTCAGCCCGAAGTCCATCACGCACCCTCGGTGGTCATCACCCGTCCGACATACTTCGGGACTGCAAGGTTGCCGTGGGCGGAGCGGATTGCTTCCAGTGCCCGCATGGGTACGCCTTCAATGGGCGCCGGTCGGCCGGCGTTGGTGTCCATGTGTAGCAGCATCTGCTCGGTGGCAGCCAACCGGTGGCCGGTACGTGAGTCGAACATCTCGTGGTAGATATGCAGTCGTTTCTCGTCGAGACCGACGACCGTGGTGGCGAAACGGAGGGAGTCGTCTCCCCGGACCTCCCGCAGGTAGTTTATGTGCGTTTCCACCGTGTAGAACGAGTGCCCGGCTGCTCGGTACTCCTCGTTGTCACCGATGTAGCGGAACAGCGCATCGGACGCCCATCCGAACGCAGTCAGGTAGGCAGCCTCCGTCATGTGGTTGTTGTAGTCGACCCAATCCGGCTCGACATCGCAGCGGAACAGTTCCAGCGGAGCGGATATCGAGGCGCCTGGGAACCAGACCATGGCCTGCTGACCGTAACGGCGGGCCTCCCTCCTCGCCAGCAGTTCTCCGGCGCCCACGCCTACCGAGCGCAGGGCCCTCATGGTGGCGATCAGGAAGTCATCGCGCAGCCGCTCGAGTTCCTCCACCGGCGTTCCGGAAGCCTGTTCCTCGGTTCCCCGCACCATGGCTTCCATCAGGGAGTCGGTCAGTTCCGGCGCCTCCAGCTTCGTCCACGGGAGACGGAGGGCGGGCCCGAATTGTCTGAGCATGTGCCGCATCCCGCCGCGGCCGCCGGCCAGATGGAAGGTCAGGTTGGTACCCATCCCGGCCCAACGAAGGCCGGGACCGTAGATTATCGCGTCGTCGAGCTCGCCGGTGGTGGCTGTCCCGTCGTTGACCAGGTGGAGTATCTCCCTCCACAGCGCTTCCTGGAGGCGGTCCGACAGGTATCCGGGGATCTCGTTGCGGACCACCAGTGGGTACATGTCCAGGGAGTCGTATGTGCGCGAGGCCACCTCGACGGTGTCCGGGGAGGTGCGTTCGCCGGGCACCACCTCGCAGAGGGGGAGCAGGTACACGGGGTTGAAAGGATGCCCGATCAGTACTCGCTCCGGATGCCGGCACGCGGACGCGATCCGCGTCGGGAGCAGCCCGGAAGAACTCGAGGCGAGGATCACCTCCATCGGAGCGGAGGCATCAAGCCGGGCAAGCAAAGACCGCTTCAGCTCCTCGTCCTCGGGTGCCGACTCCTGGATGAAGTCGGCGGCGTCACACACCTCCTCGGGGCTTCGTGCGAACGCCACCCGGTCGGGCCGCGCACCCGGGTAGAGGCCGAGGCGCTGCACGGATGGCCAGGCTCGCTCGATGGATTCCTCCAGGCGAGCCTCCGCTCCCGGGGCCGGATCCCAGGCCACCACGTCGAGACCGCGGCCCAGCGCCCGGGCAGCCCATCCGCTCCCGATCACCCCGGTTCCCACCACCCCGATGACCTTCGGGGGAAATCTCACCTAGAAGGCAACCTGGTCGAGACCCTTCAGAGCGAGTCGCTCCCTGGTCTCGGTCGGGTTGGCGGGCTCGCGGGACAGTTCCCGCAGGATGCGAACGATCTTCGCCACCTGCTCGGCGTTGGACTCCGCGAGCTTGCCCTTCCTCAGGTACAGGCCGTCCTCCAAGCCCACCCGCACGTTGCCGCCCATGGTGGCGCCGGCCGTCACGATGTCGAACTGGAAGCGACCGCCGCCGAGGATGGACCACTCCAGGTCGTGACCGAACAGGCGGTTGGCCACGGTTTTCATCGCCACCACGTTCTCGATGTCGGGTCCGATGCCTCCGAACGTTCCCATCACGAACTGGACGAAGATCGGTGGTTCCACCAGCCCGCGGTCCACGAAGTAGGCCAGGGTGTAGAGGTGGCCGACATCGTAGGCTTCGAACTCGAACCGGCACCCGGTGTTACCGGCGAGCACGCTCAGCATGTACTCGATGTCGGCAAAGGTGTTGACGAACGGCTCCCGCTTCGTGCTCTCGAGGTAGGGCTCCTCCCAGTCATACTTCCAGCGACCCTCGTAACGGGGGATCATCTGGAAGAGCCCGTAGTTCATCGTGCCAAGATTGCACGTGGCGAGTTCCGGCTTGAGCACTTCGATGACTCGCAGCCGCTCCTGGATGGTCTGGCCGGTGGCGCCGCCGGTAGTGATCGAGATGACGGCGTCGCATCCGGCCTTGATACCGGCGCAGTATTCGCGGAATATGCCCGGATCGGATACCGGCCGGCCATCCACCGGATCCCGGGCATGGATATGGATGACGCTTGCCCCCTCGCGGGCAGCATCTACGGACTGGCGTACATGTTCCTCGACTGTCACCGGGATATCGCTGTTCATGGTGGGCGTGTGCGAGGATCCGGTGACTGCACAGGTGACGATCACACCTTTCATCTTCAACTCCCGGGTTCCACAATATGAAACGTTCCGCTATACAGAACAAGGCGATGGTACCCTCAGCGAAATGAGGCGTCAACAGGTAGGGCACGTATGGGGCGGTCGTCGAGCATCCAGTCCGTGGAGCGGGCCTTTGCGGTACTCCGTGCTCTGAGACCCGATGGCAGGGTGGTCTCGCTGGCGACCGTCGCTGCCTGCACGGGCTTGCCGAAGAGCACCACCAGCCGGCTCCTGTCCACCATGGTCGGAATCGGGGTGGTGGAGAAGGTCTCGGATGCCGGTTACGTCGTTGGCCGCGAGTTGCGGGCCATCGTCCATCCGGGCGTAGGTCCCTCCGAGCTGGTAGGCGTGTCGGCCACCTACCTGCGTGAGCTGGTTGACGACATAGGGGAGGATGCAGGGCTGGCGGTGCCCGACGGGGACCACATGCTGTACATCGACCAGGTCCAGAAGAATCGCCCCGTCCAGGTTCAGGACTGGACGGGCGAGCGGTTCGAGCACCACACCACCGCAGCCGGATACGTGTTCCTGGCGGCCCTGGACGATGAGGATCTGGATTCCTATCTGGCGCGCCCGCTTGCCAAGTTGAGTCCCGCTACCGAGACGGATCCGGCTCGCCTGCGCGAGTTGATCGAGATGACCAGGAGGAACGGTTACGCGTGGAGCTTCGAAGTATGGGCTGAAGGCGTCAACGGGGTGGCTGCCCCGATCACGGATACCAGCGGGGACGTGGTCGCTTCGATCAACGTGTTCGGACCTGCCTACCGCTTTCCCGGCGACAGGGATTTAGCCGTTGCCGGTCGGCGCCTGCTCGATACAGCCACCCACATCTCCCGCCACCTGGGGGCAAGCTCGTAGCCGGGTTCCTCGGACGTATGGACTGTCCCGGACCGCGCGGTCCTGCTGCGAGCCTGCAGGTGCAGGGTTGGATCGCCGGCACGGCCAAAGGGTGTTCGTCAAATCGCGCGACAGGACATTGACAGAACACGCGTTGTGCTGGGTGAGAACCCTCGGCATTGGCGGCTGTTCGGCACCGTACCGTCAAGTCAACCCTCTGGAAGGCTTGACCGAAACGCGACCTGCCGGCGGTGCATTCTCCCGTTGGGTCAGAACCTTCGATACAGGAGTCGACGGGTTACTCGTGGTCGATGACCAGCCGGTACGTCAGCACTGTGGGCTGGGGTATTCCCGCACTTCTCTGGCGAGCACGAGCAGGCAGTCGTGATCGACCATCAGTCTGCGTAGTCGGCCGAAGTTCCGTAGAACACGAACCTTCGCCTCGATGGGATCTCTCGCTTCGACGGCCACCAGAGCGATGCCCCTCTCGGAGGCGAGCCTGCGCAGATCCGGTTGCTCCAGTGAATCCCGGTCATAGAACAACACACCCCGGTACCCGCGATCAGCCGCGGCACGGATCAGAGCGGAGTCCTGTTCGTCGCCGCCGTCCCAACGGTCAAGCGTGATCCCTGCCGGTGCCTCGTCGGCCAGGTTCTGGGGCAGGACAGCGTCGTAGAGGAAGCGCACGGATCAAGAAGCTGATAGGAGTTGGTAACCGACCCCCACCGTGTCGTCGAAGGTGACGTTCTCCAACTCGGGATAAGCCGACAAGATCGCTTTACGCCCGTTGCGCCGGTCGAGAGCGGCCAGGCTCTTGGCGCTGATCCGGTGGCCTTTCAGATGAGGTGTGCCGTGGAGTACGGAGGGATGCAAGGGGGTGTTGGGACCGACGATCGGCAAGGCAGGGGCCTTCCCGTCACCGTACGAGAATGGGCGGAACGCGTCGTCTACATCCGTGATCTCCAAGCCTAGGGGCCGTTGGCCGGTTTCCACGTTTGCCCATCCGTCGCCGCGGTCCACCAGCACGGCCCCCTCCGATGTCACACCGAGCTTGACCGCTTTGCTATCGCCGGCGAACCCCGCTAGCGCGGGAACCACACTGGTCGACACCCTCCGAGGCGAAACCGACTTGAGGTACGACCACGTGCGGAACGCCACGAGATCGCGAAATGCCCAGCGGATCGGGTCGTATGTGAGCGGGGTAAGCAGGTCGAGCAACCGCAGGCGGTCCAGCGGCGACCGTTGTGATCCTGATAGGAAGGCGACATCCTTGGTGTTGTAGACGCCGGCCATGAAGACCTCGGGATCCCACAGGTTCTCGCTGATCTCGACGGGAAACTCGTTGAACCTGAGCTTCTGAGGGCCGGGAAGTACCGCGTTGATCCGGCGCATGAGCAAGCCGAGCTTGCGGTCGTCCTCCGGGAGGGGGTCCGGGATTATCCGGGCCTCGGGGAACTTCGGATAGGCGCTCAAGACCCGGGTCCGGGTCCGCGGACTGCACAGCACGACAGTCTGCGATCCGAACCACATCGGGATGTCGGACTCGGGTACCAGCCTGCGTACCACCGCGCCCGCCTGGTCGAGGCTAATGGCGAGTCGCAACGATCGAAGAGCGTTGAATCCTTGATCGAGCACCACGACCGGGGAGAGCGGGAACGGGATGTCGTCGCTGCAGGCACCCGGCCAGCTTTGCCAGTACAGGTATTTCTCTTCGGCCGTCTCGGGAATTGTGGCAGGATCGACCGGGATTAGTCCGGTGCGTTCGGACCCCACCATGCTGGCGATCCGGTTTCTGAGGGACTGATGGACGGCCGGGTTGCCGCACAATGTCGCTGCAGCCAGCAGCAGGTCAGGATCGTTCGTGGAAGTGGCCAACTCGGTGACGAAAGGGGCCACTTCGAAGAGATCTAGGCGAACGGCTATTTCAGCGGCGAAGCGCAATCGTTCCGTATCGGCGCGCAGTAGCGGCATGACCTCACCGATAGCCCTGGGTAGGGACTCGGCATGGGCGACAGTCAAGCCTTCGACGAGATCGTTCATCGTCGTGGCAAGTGACCGTGACCGAGGCGCCGTGCTGCTCAAGGCATGCAGCGCCGCAGCGAACAGACCGGGCGAAGGTTGTCTCACGGTCGCCACTCGAGACTTCCGAGGGCAGCGGTCGGAATGTCCTGGTCTATGCGCTCATCCGGCACATCTCCCGGTGACCATTGCAATAACCGACTAGGTATCACGTCGATCCCGCGCGGTTTGCGTATTTCGACACCGGTGGCGTCCATTCTCTCCGCCGGAAACACCATCACGATGTAGGGCGGCTCGTCGTCGATCCGCAGCCTACGCTTCGTCCGGGCGCCGTCCAAGCGCGAGATGCGAGAGATGGGCACCAACCAGGAGTGAGCCGCGGGCACGAGCGGTTCGTCGTTCCGCAGGTCGTTCGAGATTACGTCTACGCGGTTGTCCAAGGATTCGAGGTAACGCCGGTATAGATTACCGGAGCGGAAAGTCCTTCGCCGAGCCGGATTGAGGTGGTGGCGCCAGAACACCGGGACGGAGACACAACGGGCGTAGTCGGCCGCAGGTGCCTGCAGTGGCAGATCGGGGACAGCCCTCCTACGAAGCATTTCTAGCTCTTCCACTACGAGGTCCGGTTTCGACGAGGCGAGGGACTCCAGCGAAGCGGCCTCGCGCCGGACATAGCGAGCCAATCCCGGATCGTTAACGACGATCTGGATCAGTTGCCGAGCCATCGCAACAGCATTGACCATGATGTGAGAGTAGTGACCCGCGACCCTTCTCAGAGGTAACCGATTGCTCGACGGTGGTCGGAGCCGATCAGCGCGGGCTGCCTTGCTGGACAGCTCCGCACAGACGGGCAGACCCGCGCTTACCGAGCACTTCGGACGCCCGCAGCGACTTTTGCGGACGGTTCGTCGGCGAGGACGGAGCTCGGTTACGTTTCCTTTTGTCGGGTTGTCACCTGCGTCCAACCGCGGCCGATACGTGCGGCGGCAGTTGAAGGGACGTGTTGACAGGATCTCCGCTCGCATGATCTGCTTGCGGTGGTGCGGGGTCGGCTTGCTTCTGAGACCCACGTCGCCTTGCCTTCCGTTTAATCGTCCGTCCGCACTGTAGGTATACGAACATATGTTCGATTATACGAGTCTCGATGACATGCCGGGAGGGAACCTTGTTCGCCCTCCCCCGGGCAAGAAGCATCAAATGGAGGTAGGAGTCAGCCGCCGGTGGGTGTTGCGGAGGATCGGGCAGGCTTCGATCAGTAGGGCCGATCCCAGCTTGACGACCACCCGGCGTAACGAGGCGCGGGAAGTCGTGCAGTGATCTGCGTACGGCCGAAAGCCTCGCCGAACATCGGAGTCCGAATGGCACTCGCCTTCGAGTAAGGGTACCCCACCACGCGCGACCCGACACCAAGATCACCACCCCAATCCACCCGGATTGCAAAGCGACCTTCTAGATTTGTATTCCGCTTGCTTCTGTTTTGGTATATCGGTTGTCTCCGATTTGGTAGATCATCGTAAGCCGATTCGGTATACTGGTTCGGATGTCAGGTAGCGGTGGGAATGGAGCGGCGTCAACGCTCACGCCCACGGGCTACCTCAGCCGCGTTGCCGAGAAGAGCGCGGCTCGGGTGTTGCGGACGGCTGGTGCGCTGCTGATCGAAGGGTCCAAAGGGTGTGGCAAGACATGGATGGCCAAGCGATTCGCCCGCAGCGAGGTGCTGCTTGAACAAGATCCTGGCGCGTTCGCCCTCGCAGAGGCAGAACCTCACCGCGTGCTCGACGGTGCCACGCCTCGACTCATCGACGAATGGCAGCGCGTGCCGGCCTTGTGGGGAGCAGTCCGAGGGGCCTGCGACGCACGGGCCCGGCCAGGGCAATTCATCCTCACCGGATCGGCCACTCCCGCTGACGATCTGACCCGACATTCGGGAGCGTTGCGTGTTCAACGGCTGGCGTTGCGCACCATGTCCCTCGTCGAGCGCGGTCTGTCCACGGCGGCCGTGTCGCTGGCGGGCTTGCTGCGTGGCGAGCCCTGCGCCGCAGACCCGACTGGGCGGGGCGTGCCCGAAGCTGTGGACGCATTGTGCCGCGGCGGCTGGCCGGGGCTGGACCTCGACTTGCCTGTGCGAGACGTCATCCGGGCCTTGGCTAGCTATCTCGACGACATTGCCCGCACCGATATTCGCCAAGTCGACGGCGTCGCCCGCGATCCGGTGAGGGTGCAGGCCCTGATGCGGTCGCTGGCTCGCAACGTTGGCACTGCGGCGAGCCTCAACAAGCTCGCAGGCGAGGCGGACTCGGCCTCTCCTCTCAGCCGCCACACGGTGCGCTCGTATCTCGATGCTCTCGAGCGGCTCCACGTGATCGAACCTCTCACAGCGTGGCCGACGCACCTGCGGTCACGGTCTCCGCTGCTCACTACGCCCAAGCATCACTTCACTGATCCGTCGCTGGCGGTAGCGGCGCTGCGGGCCGGTCCGGAGCGCCTCCTTGCCGACCCCGAGGCGCTCGGGCTGCTGCTGGAATCGCTCGTTATCAGAGATCTGCGCATCCATGCGCAAGCCTCCGACGCGGAGGTATATGCGTTCACCGACGCAGGAGGTACCGAGGCCGACGCGATCGTCGACGCTCGAGACGGCCGCTGGATCGCGGTCGAGGTCAAACTCGGAGGGAGCAGCCACATCGAACGGGCGGCGCGCTCGCTGCTGGCCGTGCGCCGCAAGATCGACGAGGCGAAGATGGGCCGAGCAGCCAAACTCGTGGTGATCACCGCCGCGGACGGATACGCCTACGAACGACCCGACGGCGTTTCGGTTGTACCCCTCTTCGCTCTCGGCCCTTGATCCCACCGCTCAGGCCCAGCCCCCTGACTGTCGTCCGGCAACGCCAATTCTCTGGGGTTCCGCTTCTGCGGGGACCCGAGCCGCGCCGGGTCCGGCTAAACCAGTTCGAAGAGCGAGAGCGGTGAGACGTTGGGACCGCTTCGTGACGATCTGGTAGGTATGGCGGGGTGTTTCGTACATGACCCGGAAGACCTCGCGTATCGGACAGCTGTGGGGGTTGGTACCGCGGCCCCAGAGTTCGAACGACGCGACACCTCCCCGATGCTCTATGACCCGGGCCGATGCCAACCCGTCCGATCCCAGTTCTGCCAGCAGTCGGCAGTCCGTAGCGTACGCCACGGACTCGGTTTGATCAGTTCCGTCGTTTGAAGGCCGGTGGACGGGCTGCGGTTGCCGCTACCAGCCCTATCACCGAGAAGACGACGGTCGCCACGCCGAAGGACCTCGGGGTGCCATCGTTGAAGATGCCTAGGGAAGCGGTGCCGGCTGCTCCCATAGTGAATCGGACGAAGGACGCGAATCCTGAGGCACTACCAGCCAAGTGGGGGAACCCGTCCAGGACTCCGGTGAGGGTGCCGGGAGACACGACATGGGTCATCGAAACGGCGAGCACCGAGACGGTAACTACACCTGCCAGCCCCCCGAAGTCGGTTTGGGTGACCCACAGCAGCACTAAGGATGGACTGTCCCGGACAGTGCGGTCTTGCTGCGACCCTGCGGGTTGGATCGACAGAACGGCCAACGGGTGTTTGCCAAATCGCACGACAGGAGATAGACAGAACGCGCACTATAGATGATTGAGACCTTCGACATCGTGCGGCTGTGCGGCACGTCGACCGGCAAGAGTATCAGTAGTTGTTCGCTATATCTCTTGATGGAGTATGGATAAAGCGCGCGTTAGGTGGATCGGAATGCCAAGCGCTCCAGTACCGGGACCGCTACGGGCACGAGATCGATCTGATCTGCGAAGCGCCCGACGGTCGAGTGGTCGGCATCGAGGTGAAGGCCGCCGCCACCACCCGGCCAGGCCATGCCACGCATCTGACCTGGCTGCGCGACCGGCTCGGTGGCCGGTTCGTTGGAGGCGTGGTCCATTACGCCGGCAGCCTCTCCCTACCCCTCGGTGACCGGATCGTCGCCCTCCCCCTGTCCGTCCTCTGGGAGGCCTGACCGTTCCTCCGCCTGGTTCGCAGACCATGGGTCTAAAGGCTCGGGCGAGAGGCTCGTCAAGTGGGCTAGCTGGGACAAGCCCGAACGTCGTTAGCCAGTACAAGAAGGCAATCATTGCCATCCAGCCCCTAGTGATTGCGAACATTTGCTTGGATGCTGGGGGTTATGTGCGACACGCTGAAGAAGTCCCCCGTTTTTCGAAACGCAATCCCAGCAAGGTGAACGCAATCCCAGCAAGGTGGAGGTCAGCAACCGGTGGCGTAGCGCAGCGTCCGGCAGGCTTCGATCAGTCTTGCATGCCTCAGCTTGACGACTTTCCGGCGGAACGAGTTGCGGGGGATCGTGTGGATGTTGTCGAAGTTGGCCACGCAATCGGTGGGCACACCGTCCTCCGCGGCAGTCAACGCAAGCTCGGACACGAGACCGCGACGGGTCCGCGTCAATGCGACCACGACAACCGAGCCGATGCGATCCGCTATCGGATCCCGTGTCAACACCAGGACCGGACGGTCGCCCCCGGGAGTAGCGGCGAACCAGATCTCACCGCGCTGCATCGGCCCAGTCGGACCAGTCTTCCGCCACACCCCAATCGGCGGCCCGGCCGATCTCCAACTCGTCAGCCGTGAGCGGTTGCTTCTCCCACAGATCGGCGTCCTCAACCGAAGCGAGCCAAGCCAGGTGGCGGCGGAGCGACTCCCGGATGACTCCCGATCTGGTGGTGCCAAGGCGGTCTGCCCACCGCTGGATCTCGGTAGCCTCGTCGTCATCCACACGGAAGCTCAGCATCGTCATACGACCACTCTAGTATGTATGACAAAACCAGCGCCTGTGACCCGACGATTTCGTGTGAGGTCCGGTGAGCCGTGTTGAGGACGCAGCTTGACCGGATGCTCGGCCGGAACGCCATAATGGATCCGGGTCGGCGGAGGGAGTAGACAGAGGTGGAGGTGGGAGACAAGGCGCCTGACTTCGAGGCGCTGGATCAGCATGGCAACACACTGGTGTTACGCGAGCTGCTCGAGCTGGGACCGGTGGTCGTGTACTTCTACGCGAGGGCGATGACCCGGGGCTGAACGCGCCAGAGTTGCTATTTCCGCGACCTGTCGGAAGAGTTCGCCGAACCGCGAGTCGATCTTCGCAGGCAGCGCCGCCGCTCTGTTCCGCCCCGGCTGACCATCCGGTTGGTGGTTGCTGGTTGGGCTCGAGGCAGCCGCTCCCCCCTTGATTTCTGGAGAGCCCACAAGGAAGTCGAGTAGCCCGCCCGCTGCTGCCTGCCTGCCTGCCTGCCTGCCTGCCTGGTACAGCAACGTAGACACAAGACGCCCGGGCGAGCCCGCCGAGCTGTTGGTCGAAATTTCAATCGGTCTTGGTATTTCGCGGACGCAACATCATGAGGATCAGGGGCGGGTTATATCCATTACGATCACCGATATTTTGCGGGCCTCGTCGGCGGTCAGCTCCTTCTCGAGCATGCCCCGCAGTTCCTCGGGGGTTGCCGGCCGCGGGCCGTCGGGCGGCGGAGTGGTCTTATCTGGTCTGAACCACAGCACCAGATAGATGCCGTAGCCGGATGTCGCAGGATCGGTCGTGTACTGACCGATCAGCTGCCGCCGGAGGGCGCTCCACAGATCCCGGTGACTGTTCTTCTTGATCTCGATCGGTACGTTGTGCCCGGCGTGGGAGGCACGGATGTCAGCCCGCTTCTCGGCGGCGTACCGGCCTTCCGGCGCGACGTCGACCCCGGTGGGGAGCCGTGCCTTGAGCATCTGAATAAGGGCATCACGACACGAATCCTCCGGCTTCGGGTCTTTTGGCCGTCCGTGCGAGTCCTCGTTCCAGAACTGGCGCCACGGATTGGCGCTGTCTCCCCGGATGTGATCCGCGATGGTTTCGATCAGGTCCGAGAGAAGAGCCGCTAGGTCGGCTGCGTTGGCGGGCGCTTGACCGTTGAGAGCCTGCAGCACCTGTGCGATATCCGGGTGGCTGTAGGAAATGTCGCGGTGCAGAGCACGCTGCTGTTCCTGTGACCATATCAAGTGATCACGCCATCGGGCCAGCAGCGGATCGTTGACCAGGCTGGCGAGAATCTCCAGGGACTGCGCATCTGCCATTGAGCCGAGCTGCGAGATCAAGCCACTTACCAGACCGGAGGTGCTGACGTCCACCGTGATGAATCCATCCGGCCGCTGCGGGCCGAAGGAGCGACCCAGCATCTCGATCAAACTGCCGACCAGCTCGGAGTCGGCCCTATCGAAGCGTCTCGATCTACGGTCGGGATGGTCGCGAATGTGGTGCAGGAACTCGGCCAGGCGGCGGGTCCGTCTCTCGTTGGCACCGGCGTAGATGCGTAGCCGCTCAGTCTGTGCACCTCCGGATAGCAAGGCCTCGACCGTCATCCATCTGATCCTATGGGCCACACTTAGACTCTTCTTCGACAGCTTCTTGTCGGCGAGCATCATTACAGGGGTATGGTCGGAATGTGCGAAAGCAGATGCCAGAAGTTGGTCGAACTGCCGGAGTTGCAGGCTCGGGATTCGGGTCGGGAAGGCCTCTAGTAGTTTGAGTCTCGTGGCTTGTACGAGAGCATGATGCCGCTTGACCCGATCCAACTCGTCGACGCCGGGAAGGTTCTCCGAACCAGCACGTAACGCGGTTACCGCGCACCGGTATAGAACATCAAGCACCAAGCCCGGGTGCTGATCCAGCCATGAGTCATGACACGACCAAACTCCCTTGCCTTCCCCAACTTGGCAATGGAATGGGGAGCAGTAGTACAGCGCCAATGCTCTGCGCTTGTTCCTGTCTTTGATTCCGACCATGATCTCCGGCTCGTCCACGAGCAGGTCCATGCTCACCAGCACCGGCATTGCGAGCCACGGTTCGCGTGATTGGGAGCGCAGCGAGATGGTTTCCGCCAAGGTCGGGAGGTCGTTGCGCAAGACTGCGCCTCGTAACGCTGCCATAACGGCGTCAACCAGACGCGGATCGCCTCCGATGAACCCAGCTACCCGTTCACGGGGGGAGCCAGCAAGATGAGTCTGTATCTCTCCCGAATACACGAGTGCCAGTGTGTGAAGATTCGGAGGTGAGAATGTATTCGACCTCAGAGCGGACTCGTGAGATCGAAGCATACCCTCCCATTCGTCGCGGAGCTCCCTCTCTTCTTTGTCCTGCTCATGCTTGAGGATGTCCAACTCTTGCTCATACTCCTGATCCGAAATCCTCGACGAGCGGCGCAATTCCCTAATCTCACGAAGGTGCTCACTCAGTGCTGGCCGCGCTTCGACACTCGCTACAATGAGTTCTTCTGTCAGACTGCCATTTGTCATCGGATCGTTCAGTGACAGATATGCCGATTCGAGCAGTCTTTTGGCGACCGTCGGTTCGGCACTATAGAGCCTTATAGCCTGTTCAAGGCACCAGAGCCCGAAGTCCGGTGGAGGTCTGCTGGCACACCGCACATCCCCGGATCGATCCTTATAGCGCCAGTTCGGACCGTCTGGAATCTGCCTGAGCCATTCCAGGTACAACTGTTTCTGCAACTGGGGACGTGCCTCAAGCCAAGCTCCCACGGCATGGCCACCACTCTTGACGTCCGACCCTCGTCGAATAGCGCCTCTCGTAGGCCGTTGTACCGCGCTTAGCCATTTATAGAGGCGACTGCCTTCTAGCTCATCGCCCATGGTCTCCAAGCCGCGAGCTAGCAACCGAATCGGGATGTCTTTTAGACTAGCCCGTTGTAGTGTTTCAAGTGGAAGTGACCAACCATCTCCCATATCATCCAGTAGTTCAGCCACCTGTAGGCACGTAAGCTTCTCGACGACAGAGCGTTTCCAGAATCTCCGGAACCTGCCGATAAGGTTGATTCGGTCACGAGACACAGCATAATCCCACACCTCTGTGGGAGTTACCTCGGTGGGGTACAGGTACTCCAGCAAGGTTCCGCGGAGCTGGTAGTCCGGATCAGGCAGGATTCCCGTCTGGAATGATTCGAGAAGGTTCCGGAGGAATTGTGTCTTGGATTCATCGAACGGGGCAACGTGAAGGTAGGCGTCGAGCGCCGCCAGCCTTGCGCCTGACGATCTGGCCGTGTCTCTCACGATGGCGTCAAGGTCTGGAGCTAGAGGAGCTAGGGAGCGCAGTTCCGACTCGGGAGCTTCGGACACTACTTGCAGTACGAACTCGACAACTCGGTCAGTGGATCTGTTGTCAGTGTCCGATCTGACCACGTCTTTGATCTCATTGACTAGTTCCGCTGACGCGAGAGATCGGAAGGACCAAGCAGTGTTGTCTCGGAAGCCACTCTCGCGGCCGTCGCGCCATTCATGACCGAAGAGAGCACTCTCCGCGGCGAAGTTGGCGAGCGATGCAATTAGCTTCGACTTGTCGTCTCTGCTGAACCCCCCGATGTCACCGTAGAGTCCGACCCCGACGGGATCGGCGTCGATCAGCAGACGGCGGGTCTCGCCCGGATGGACTGCCAGCCAGGCGGACAGACCACGCAATTCGGTGACCACCCGCCCGTCGGCGGGGCTGGTCATGAGCGCAGTCACTCGCCGTGCCGGAAGCCCGCAGTCGACGAGATTCGCCAGGTAACGGCCTGCCAGGAATTCAGCCACATGGCGATGGTGGGGACGGAAGGCCCGCTCGCCCACGGCGGTGAACAGCCTGGTGGCCAATACCTGTTCAGCGACACGATTCGAGATATCGAGGCGTTTGTCGAGCTTTGTCAGCGGAACGAACGACTCTCTCTGTGCTTGTGGAGACAGCGTGAAGCCCTCAATGCCTGCCAGTAGCTGCAAGGCGCACAGGTGTCCTGCGGTGTCCATGATGGTCTCCACCGGTTGTGAGCTGGCTACAACCTGATGTTCAACGTTGTGTTCGGTCGCTAGCAAGTCCTCGCACGCCATCTCGAACAACTGGCGCCGACTGTCGGGCCAACTGCTTCCCTGGCATACGGCACCCGCCAGCAACTCAAGAGTCAGGGGGTTCTCCAGCAAAGGCCGTATACCCCGAAGCCGCGCTTCATTGATGAAGTCTTCTGAATCGCTCGTAACCAGCGATCGCAGGATCTCCCGGATCGAGTTCTCGTCGAGCGGGTCTAGTCGCGCTACGACCACCTGTTGTCCGGGTGAAACTCGAGCCAAACTCTGCCGATCACTCAGGCCAAGCCAGTCTGCCTCCCGGCACGATATGCGGAAACCCGGCGGCCCCAGACGGTCCAGCCGGTTCCGGATACGGTCCAGTGGCGAGTGGGCGTCAGTCGATCCTGCCCGCATTTCGTCGAGGCCGTCTATGAAGAGGATCCGGTCACGCCACTCCGGATGTGAGCCAACGTCAAGCGTGATGAAGTCCCTGGCCGTCTCGTAGCGGGCGGCCACACCCGAAGCCTTTGACGTCTCGCACTCCTTGAGAAACTCGGTCGTCTTACCTGCGCCCGGATCGCCCAACAGCACGTAGGCGGGGACAGAGCTCAACTCGCTGATCGGTAGCGACTCATCTACCCGGATGCTGTCTCCGGCATTTCCGTCGATCACTGTGCAGGTTCGGGCGACCTTGACGCTCATCAGATACCTAACCAGTGATCAGCGGGAACAGACAGGAACTCGTGCAAGGGCTCGCCCCCTGTCCCTGCGACCAGGGTCTTATGCGGACGGACCCGGCGCTCGAACTCGGCCAGACCGGGTGTGATTACCGGTGGTCTGCCCGTCTTCACCTCTATCCCCACCGTTCGCGGGCCCCGCTGGACGACGAAGTCGACCTCGTGGTTCCTGTACCTCCAGTACCTGACCTCGGTGCCCGGCGCCGCCGTGTTGAGTAGGTGCGCGCCGACTGCGCTCTCGACGAGCCGGCCCCAGAAGGTACGGTCAGCGCGGGCTTCATCGAAGCTGTAGCCAGACAGGGCTGACATCAGCGCCGTGTTCATCACGTTCAGCTTCGGGGTCGAAGCCTTCGCCGAGACCGGACGCTCCGTGTACTTGGACAGCCCCGCTAGCAGGCCCGCGTCCGAGAGCAGCTTGAGGTAGCGGGTGAGGGTTGTGGTGTTCCCGGCGTCTTGGAGCTGGCCGAGCATCTTGTTGTACGACAGGATCTGCCCCGAGTACTGGGCGCCCATGTCGAAGAGGCGTTTCAACAACGACGGCTTGTCCACCCTGGTCATCGCCAGAACGTCGCGCTCGATGATCGGCTCGATGAGAGCGTCCCGCACGTAACGGCTCCACCTCTCATGGTCATGCACGAGCGATGCCGCGCCCGGGTAGCCGCCGAAAAAGATGTAGCGGTCCAGATCGAAACCGAACGCCTCAGCCATCTCCATATAGGACCAGTGGGTGAATCGAATCGGCTCGAACCGGCCTGCCAGGCTCTCGTTGAGCCCGGACTGCATCAGCAGGGGAGCGGAACCGAGGACGACCACATGTAGCGGACAACCGTCAGCGCGGTCGGCGTCCCACAGTCCCTTCACGGTGTCCGACCAGCCGGCGATCTTCTGAATCTCGTCTAGGACCAGCACGAAGCCTCCCCTCGATCGGCGGGCCTCGTAACGGCTTTCTTCCCAGACATCCGTCAGCCAGCGCACATCCCGGACCATCGACCGCGATCCCAGACCAGCGTGGTCCCTCGTCACCGGCCGGGGGGCCGGTACCGTCGAATCCGGCTCGTCGACCGCCTCATATCTGCTGGCGAAGGACGACACCGCTTGGGGAGCCGCGATCGTCTTGCCGGTCTGACGCGGACCGAAGATAGCCACGAGGCGCTCCGGTTGCTCCGACAGGCGCTCTCTCAGCGTGTCCACCTGCGAGCGCTCGAAACTCCGCATAGCTGGCAGCCTAGCCCTCCCTGACGCTCTTGAGTAAAACTACTCAAGAGCACTACGCTACGCCGGAGGGCATGCCCCGCCTGTCTAGGCCGGGCTCCGCTAGCCTCGACCGTGGCATCGTCCATGGAGGGCCGAGGATGGCTAACTAAACTTACTGTAAGATTTGTTAGCGATGCCCGAGTGGGGCCAATGTTCCACGGAGGGTGCCGACTCTGATGTCAGGGCACCCCCGATGGGGCAGCGCCCGGTATGGCCTTGCGTATGGACGAACGGCACTAGCAAGGGAGATCATGGCCCGGTGCGATGATCCCAACGAGACGTTTGCTGGCATCCAGAGTCGTCCGGCCGGGCCGGAGACGTGGGCGTGGGTCAGGGAGGCCGCCAACCGTCTCTTCGATCAGAAGTCCACCTCGGCGAAGATCCGTCGTATCCCTGAGTTGCCGCTTGATCTGGCCGTAGAACGTCAATTGACCGGTTCGATGGGTCATAAGGCTCATGTCGAACATGGCTGAGGGTTCCAGATCAGGTCACTGCTCTCGGCGAGCTTGGGTGGGTTGTCCGGGGCTGCGCATGCTCGGTCGAGTTGGGCTTGAGTCAGCTCCGTTGGCGGCAAATACTCGGTGGAACCTTCGCTGAAGAATCCGGACAGGTCTGTGCCCGTGAGATTTGTCCGGCGCAAACTGGCGCCGGTCAGCGTGACAGAGGTCAAGAATGTGTTGGACAGGTCGGCATCCACCATCTTCGAACAGGTCGGCATCCACCATCTTCGAATCGGAGAAATCGACGCCATACATCATCGCACTGTCGAATCTGGTGCTCGGCAGGTGCGCGTCGGCCATAACGGCCCCCTGGAGATCGACGCCAGCGAAACTTGCGAGCAGCATTCGTGAACCAGAGAAGTTCGTACCAGCGAGTCGGGTCATGCCGATCGCGTGTGTATTCAGCCTTACGGCGAAGGTACCTTGGATGTTCTCCATTGATGGTCGTTCCTGACCTCTGACGACCCAAGGACTGGAGAAGTCGGCGTACTGAAGCTCAGACCCGAATTTGGCGGGTGTTTCGCGTTTTGCCTGGTTAGGGGGGGTTTGGGTGTGACGTGTTTCCACTACATCGGCGGTGTGGGGGGCTGATGGTGGGGGTTAGGTGATGGTGGGGTTGTCCCAGGTGCGGGTGTCTGCTCCGATGGCGGTGAGGGTCCGGGCTTGTAGGGGGCTGCGTCGGGTGGTGAGTCCGATTCGGCGGCTGTTGACGGTGAGTTGGTGGCGGCGGATACGGTTGAGGTCGCGCAGGGCTCGAGCGGCGGTGAGGTGTTGGTTGCCGATGTCGGGGTCGCGGATGTCGGCTTGGGTGAGGGCGTGG
>MKWU01001682.1_pt1 | contig 36891 bp, 34 predicted proteins | sample 809101 | NCBI WGS metagenome assembly MKWU01 (sample SAMN05860141, study PRJNA318959) | sponge metagenome | host: Aplysina aerophoba | place: Slovenia: Piran, Adriatic Sea, Gulf of Piran | collected 2013-05-07
CGCCGAGGTGCGAAGCATCACCTTGAGGTCGTGACCGCGGGGGGAGAAGAGACATGTGACCATCCGTCCATCTGCGGTGAGCCTAGCGCGAGTGCAGTCGCCGCAGAACGGCTCCGAGACCGAGGCGATCACGCCGAACCCGCCACTCCCATCCTTGAATCGGTACCGCACGGCCGGGGCGCTTCCCCGTTCCGAGGTGACGGGCTCGAAGGGATGGCCCTCAGAGATGCGGCTCAAAATCTCTGTCTTTGTCACCAGTTTCCTGGCGGTCCAATCATTAACGTTGCCAACATCCATGTACTCGATGAAACGAATCTCGAAGCCTTCCTTCCTCGAATAATCGAGCAACTGGGGTATTTCGCGGTCGTTCACCCCGCGTTCGACAACCGTGTTGATCTTGATCGGCCCAAGGCCCGCCGCCTTCGCCGCAACGACACCGGCGAGCACGGAATCCAAGCGCCCGCGTTGCGCCATCCGCAGGAATGTGTCCGGGTTCAAGGAGTCCAGGCTGATCGTGACTCGGTGAAGGCCGGCGCGACGCAGATCAACCGCCGAGTCGGAAAGAAGCAAGCCGTTCGTCGTCAGGCAGATATCCTCGATTCCGTCGATGCGCGCCAGCATACCCACGAGTTCGGGCAAGCCGTTCCTCAAGAGGGGCTCGCCTCCAGTGATACGCAACTTGCTCGAGCCGAGCCGGGCGAAGATCCGGACCAATCGGCAGATCTCCTCGAAGCTGAGGATCTGCTCCCTAGCGAGCCAATCGTACTGGTCGAGCGGCATGCAGTAGGTGCATCGCAAGTTACAGCGATCCGTCACGGAGATCCTGAGATCTTGCAATTCCCGGCGATGCCTGTCAGTCAGCATGCTCGCTTCTGGCTATGCCCATTGTACTGGGAAGCTCCCCGGTTCCCGCCATCGAGGTGATCGGGCGAGTTACCCCGTTCATTCCCCTCTCCCACCGTTCGAGCCATTTCAGCACAGTCCCGGTTTGGATCGGAGTATCATGAGAGACAGCGATGATCGAAGTCACGCCTAGCGCTAGGGAACGAATCCGCGGCATGTTGTCCGAGGAGAACCCCGGCGGCCTCATGCGCCTCGGCGTGATCGGCGGCGGATGTTCCGGACTGCAGTACAAGTTCCGGTACGAACAGAATCCCCGCGCGAATGACAATGTGTTTGAAACTGGTGGCGTTCGGCTGTGCGTCGACCCCAAGAGCTACCAGTTTCTCGATGGCATGACGCTCGACTACGTGGACACCATCCTGGAGCAACGCTTCCTGTTCAAGAATCCCAATGCCGACAAGAGCTGCGGCTGCGGGAAGTCGTTCCAGGTTTGACCCAGGGATTGGAATGATGTTTCCCCTCTCGGAGACGACAGGCAATCCAAATGCCGGAGAATGGCCCCATGCAACGACTTCCGGTTGAAGACTGGTACGACACGTTCAATGGCGCCGCGGGGGACCTCTACCCAGGGCGCTACACGCGGGAATACACCAGCCTCTTGGTCGACATTGCGGGCAAAGTGCGTGAACTCGCCGAATGCAAGCAGTCTTTGATCGTGGCGCATAACTACCAGTTCCCTGAACTGCAGGAAGTGGCAGCGGAAGTCGGGGATTCCCTCGGACTCAGCCGCTATGTCGCGCGTCAAGACTCGCCACGCGTCGATTTCTGCGGGGTCTGGTTCATGGGCGAGACCGCCAAGACCATCGTTGGGGCCAAGACGAAGGTCTACATGCCCGACAAGCCCGGATGCTCCCTGGTCGAGTCGATCGACCATGCCCGCGTCCGCAGATGGAAACAGGCCTGTCCGGACGGCATTGTGATCTCGTACGTCAACACCGACGCCGCCACCAAGGCCTTGAGCGATTACATCTGCACTTCGCGCAACGCGGCCCGTGTCTTGGACCATGCCGCGACGAACAACCCCGGCAAGCGGATTCTCTTCTTGCCGGACAAGTTCCTTGGATCGGTCTCGATCGCTCAAAGCGAAGTCGTCGACGGCTCGCTCGTCGACCTGTACGACGGCTGCTGCCACGTACATGCCAAGATCGGCGAGACCGCGCTGGAAGAAGCGTTCGATCGACATCCTCACGCCGAACTGCTGATTCACCCGGAGTGCGGCTGCGCGTCACATTGCATGGCCAAGGTCATGCAAGGCAACTCGCCCTATCAAAAGGCGTTCTTCCTCTCGACAGAGGGAATGATCCGGCACGCCGAGTCCTCTCCTGCGCGCGAATTCATCGTCGGCACTGAAATGGGCATGGTCTATCGTCTCCGCCGCGAGATACCTGAGAAGGTATTTCATCCGGTTAGCCCGGACGCGGTCTGCGAGTACATGAAGATGAACACCCTTGAGAAGCTCCTCGGATCGCTTGAGAACGATCGCATTGAAGTAACCGTCGAGGCTGACACCGCAGACAAGGCGCGCACGGCGATCGACCGGATGCTAAGTATCCACTAGGGCTGGTTGTCCTCTCCATGGATGCGAGACGCCCTGGCGTGACTGCGCCAGTTCTCTGAAGGGTCTCCTCGCAGGCTGTGCGACACTCTCGGTGGAGGCTGCGATGTCTACAACGAAAGCTCTTCTCCCGATCGTGTCAGCGCTAGTCCTGGTGATCGCAGCAGGCGGCCAAGAGCGTACAACGCCGCGGATGACATTGGATGACAGGCTCGCTGCCATCGAAGATCGCATCGACGCGATTGAAGACCGCCTGGCTAGCGCTGAAGGGCAGAGTCAGCAGGCGAGCCAACCGGATCGCCTCTCCATCCAGTCGGAAGCCAAGCTGGATCGTCTCGAGGTGAGAATGATCCGTCTCGAAAACTCCTCCAGCAACGGCAACGACCATGGAATGGTGCAACGCGCGCTGGTCGAACGTGTTCGATCGCTCGAAAGGCAAGTGGCGCGCCTACGATCGTCCACGCTGCGATAGAATACTCGCCGATGCGTCAAATATTGCTGGCAGCGCTTTGCGCGGTCATTTTCGTCAGTTGCGAAGAGGGGGTCACCTACATCGAGGAATCCCGGCAGGCGACCGGGGTCAAGGTCGGTGAGGTTTCGGAGAGTTCGGCCGTGATCTGGACCCGGCTCACGGCAGCTGAGGAGCGCCGGGCAGACGGGCTCGAGGTGAAGGGTAGACCAGACAGAACCGAACCCGGCGAAGAAATCAAGCAGCTCGATCCCATGGATCTGCATGGGTCCGCTCCCGGAGCCGAGGGCCGCATCCGGCTGCGCTATGACAGCAACGTCAATTTCTTCGATCCGGTTGTCACCGATTGGATCGAGGTCGATGCCAGCACTGACTTCACGCACCATTTCCGCCTCAACGGCCTGACACCCGCGACGATTTACTACTACGAGGTCCAGACCAGCGACGTCGCGGGAACGACGCAGCACAGGCCCGTAAACGGCCGATTCGAGACTGCCCCGCCGGCAGACGAATACGCAACTGTGACGTTCACTGTCGTCACAGGTCAAGCGAACCGGGATCACGACGACCCGGAGGGGTTCAAGATCTACCCTTCGATGCTGGATCTCGCTCCTTCCTTCATCGTGCCGACAGGGGACACCATCTATTACGACAGCGACGCACCGCTCGCCACGTCAATCGACTTGGCACGGTTCCACTGGCACCGGATGTACAGTTTCCCGACCCTGCGTCGATTCCACCTCAGCGTACCCGGCTACTGGGAGAAAGATGATCATGACTCCTACCACAACGACAATTGGCCGGGCATGTCGCGGGAATACATGGGAACCTTCAATTGGGACCAAGGCCTGCAAGTCTACGCGGAGCAAGTCCCGATGAGCGACCTGCCGTACCGGACGTTCCGCTGGGGCAAGGGCCTTCAGGTCTGGGTCGTGGAGGGGCGAGACTTCAGATCCCCGAACACGATGGAGGACGGCCCCGACAAGACCATCTGGGGCATAGAACAAAAGCAGTGGCTGAAGGAAACGCTGCTCGCCAGCGACGCGGACTGGAAAGTACTGATCAGCCCGACGCCTATCGTCGGCCCGGACCGCAGCAACAAGAAGGACAACCACGCGAACGAGGCCTTCCGTCACGAAGGGGACGAGATGAGGGCATGGTTTGCCGAGAATCTGCCCGATAACTTCTTCATCGCGTGCGGGGACAGGCACTGGCAGTATCACTCGGTGCATCCGGAAACTGGAGTCCACGAGTTTTCAAGCGGGCCAGCGAGTGACGAACACGCAGGAGGAACACCGGGTGAGGATGACGGGTACCATCAATTCCACCGAGTAGCCGGCGGATTCGTTTCAGTGACCGCTGCCAAGGTTCTGGACGAGAGCAGCATAGTCTTCCGACACCACGACGTGGACGGGGCCGTGCAGTACGAATGGTCGCGATCCAAGAAGGACTAGTGAGCCTCGAGGCGGAATCCCCGTGCGCTGCGACTAAACAGGGCCGGAGCGAAGGTCCAACGAAGTAGTTATCCGGGAGAATACGCCTGAAATCGACTTGTTGCCGTCAATCTTGACCAGCATCCCCAAGTCCTCATAGAGCTTCAAGAGCGGTTGCGTCCGACGATTATAGTTGCGGATCCGTCGTCGAAGCGCTTCCGGATCCGTGTCGGCTCGCTTCGTATACCCTGATCCCCAGCCCTCCTTGCCGCGCGTCATCACCCGTTCGAAGACCAAGGGGTCTGGGATGTCGATGTAAATCACCCGGTCAATGTCCCAGTTCTGCCAGAGAAACTCGGCCTGTGCCCGGCTGCGGGGGAACCCATCAAGGACGAAACCGTAGTTCCAGTCATGTTCTTGAATTCGACGACGGACCAGATCGAGCACAATCTCGTCGGGAATCAGTTTGCCCGAATCCAGGATGGCCTGAATTCTGGACGCAAGCTTGGTCCTGTGCTCCAAGTGCCAGCGGATAATCCGGCCTACCGAAATATGTACGAAGTCGAACCGCGCGGCCAGCATGCGGCTCTGCGTGGACTTTCCCGCCCCCTGCGGGCCTATCATTATGTACTTGTGCAAGTTGATGTGACTCTTGAGGGCACACGCCCGACGAACTGAGATTCGAGTCTACCCTACTCGGCCCCCCGGTTCGCCAGGGACCAAAGTTCGGGCGAGATCAAGTCCAGTGCTCGCGGTCCAATTCGCCGTACGTGGCCTCGGCAAGAGTTGCAGCAGTGCCATCCCAAAATGAAATCGACACATCCATCCATCGCAATTGTCGGCGCCGGAGCAGTCACGCTTGCCCGCCATCTGCCTGCACTGCGAGCGGTCGGTGGACGGGCCGTTAGCGTGTATGACCCGTCCCGTACGGCGGCGACGGCCGCCGCCGAGGCCTTCACCATCCCGCACGTGGCCTCAACTGCAGAAGAGGCAATCTCGAGCGATGGTGCCGAGGCGGTTCTGATCGCATCGCCCAACGCCTTCCATCGGGACCAAGCCTTATGCGCTCTGGATGCCGGACGTCATGTGCTGTGTGAGAAGCCTGTCGCGCTGACTTTAGCTGACGCGCGGACCATGGCGAACGCCGCCAAACGCACTGACAAGGTCGTCCAAGTCGGGTTCCATCACCGGTTCAGCGCGGAGCACAATTGCGTAAAGCGGCTGATTGAATGTGGGGTCCTCGGCGATGTCCGCGCCTTCAGCGGGGCTATCTCGGAACCACTCGAAGTAATTCCGGGCGGGCTGAAGAACTATCGATTCGACGCCCGCCAGGGCGGCGGATTCACGTTGATCGATGTGGGACAGCACCGCATAGATCAAGTGCGGGATCTATTCGGCGACATCGGCTCGGTATCGTGCGAAATGGCGTCCGTGCTGGAGAGTCACAACATGGACGACAGCGTCGTCCTGACCGTGAAGATGGCATCGGGATCCCTCGGCTCGTTGAGCTGGCACCGATTCTCCCGAGCTTTCACGTCACCGCTGATGCTCTACGGCACCAAGGCTACCGCCGGATGCAGCGCGTTCATCACGGCACCGTTCCAATCGGCCCCGGTCTCGGTATTCATGGACGATGACCCCGCAGTTCGCTTGCCGCCGGATGTGCTTGCTTGGACGAGGCCGTCGAAATGGTGGAGCGACGTCGAGCCCGGTTGGGTCGATATCTGGCCACCCCGCCGGAAGACATTTCAGGACCAGTTCCGGAACTTCTTTGATGCGATCGCCGGACGCGCGTCCCCGGCAGCAAGTCTGGAAGACGGGTACAAGGCGCTGGAAGTCGTGCAGGCGTCGTACCAGTCATTCCGAGAGCAACGCGCCGTCCAGTTGCCAGTAGAGGCAACCTCGCACTCAGAACCGCCGACCTGGTAGGACCGTCGATTTTCCCGATCGGTCAAAGGACACTCAGGGTTCACATATGCCATGTGGAGACGTCATTCAGGCTGTACGATAGACCCTGTGTCGAACAGTGGAGGATGGTCTCCGAGTCGCCGTGACATGCTGCGGATAGTCGGAGCCGGCTCTGTCACTGGGCTGGCCGGCTGCCGCATGCCGCAAACACCTGCGGTTCCGATGGCGTTCCCGGCAGAGGAACTGTCCGAGATCTCCCTCGGAGAATTGCGCAGCGGATTCTCGTCTGGCCGCTGGACGTCACGCTCTCTTTGCGAAGCCTGTCTCGACCGCATTGCCGCCATTGACGAGAGCGGACCGAGGCTTAACTCCATCATCGAGCTCAACCCAGACGCTTTGGCGCACGCCCAGTCTCTTGACGCAGATCGTCGGGCTGGCCGGGTCCGAAGTCCGCTGCACGGCATCCCCGTGCTGCTCAAGGACAACATCGACACGGGAGACAACATGCAGACCTCGGCGGGGTCCTTGGCTTTGGTGGACTCCGGCGTGGAGCGGGATTCCTGGGTCGCGGCACGCCTGCGTGCAGCCGGAGCAGTGCTAATCGGAAAGACAAACCTAAGCGAATGGGCGAACTTCCGCTCCCGGCGCTCCACTAGCGGGTGGAGCGGACGCGGGGGTCTGACCCTGAACCCCTACGCTCTCGACCGCAATCCGTGCGGTTCGAGTTCCGGGTCAGCGGTCGCCGTGTCGGCCGGCCTGGTGCCGCTCTCCATCGGCACTGAGACCAACGGCTCGATCGTGTGCCCGGCCTCGATCAACGGCATTGTCGGGATCAAACCGACCGTGGGCCTTGTGGGACGATCGGGCATTGTTCCACTCGCGCACACGCAGGACACAGCGGGGCCGATGGCTCGGACCGTCGAGGACGCCGCGGCCATGCTGGGACCGTTGACGGGACTTGACTCTAGGGATCGCGCAACCTCGGGAGCCGTCGGACGAGCCCACCCCGACTACGCCGAGTATTTGGATCCAGGGGCTCTCCAAGGTGCGCGCATTGGCTTGCTTCGAAAGTACTGGGGGCGGCACACGGACATGGACACGGTGCTCGACAGCGCTGTCGATGCAATGCGTGCAGCAGGCGCCGAATTCGTGGATCTCGAAGACCTGCCTGGTATCGAGTCAACTGGTGGGCCGGGATTCGAGCTCATGCTCTACGAGTTCAATGCTGACATCTCCGCCTATTTGGCGGGACTGGGGCCGCAGGCCAAGGTGCGTACGCTTGCGGATGTGATTCGCTTCAACGAAGACCACCGGAGAGAGGAGATGCCGTACTTCGGCCAAGACATCTTGGAAGCGGCGGCAAACAAGGGACCTCTGACCGAGAGCAACTACACCGAGGCGCTTGCCCTCAGCCGAGACGTATCGCGAAGGTCTATCGACGAGACGCTCCGGGCTCACTCGCTGGACGCGTTCTTTGCTCCCACGACTGGGCCGGCATGGTTGACCGACCTGGTGCACGGGGACCGGTCGACGTTCCCGGCGTGCTCCTCGCCCGCAGCCCGCGCGGGGTATCCGCACATCACGGTTCCCGGCGGATTCCTCTGGAACCTTCCGTTCGGAGTGTCGTTCTTCGGCGCTGCCTGGTCAGAAGCTCGCCTGATTGCGCTGGCCTACGCCTTCGAGCAGGCCACCATGAACAGGCGCCCACCAAGAATGCTGGACACTGCGGCGCTGAACGGCGCTCCGGCCGAGGCTTCGTAGAGTTCTCGTCATCGACCTCTCGAATCCGATAGCGGATTAGCGCGAACTAGGATTTCCCTACAAGGACAAGACCGGCCGGCGTGAATCCAGCACCTGCCTCTCCGTCCAAAGACAGTTCCATGTCCGCCTCGACACTGACGCAACTGGAACTGTCGCACGCCTGGCCCCGCACCGTCACCTCGGCCCAGGGCTCCTCTCCGCGGCGCACCCTTGCCGCCAGGAGAGACTTGTCGTCGAAGCCGTACGAATACCAACGAAGCTCAGGCTGGGAAAAGTCCAACGGCTCGGACTGGTACCACTCGCCAATCGGTTGCAGTCCGCCCGTGACGATCACCTCGGTGTTCTGCTCGACTCCCAGCGACATCTTGCCGGCCAGAGCCCGCTTGGCGCGGTCCTCGTTGTCCATGGCATAGACGTGCCAGCCATCGGCGGGTTCGAGTTCGACGACCAAGAAGTCCCCGGCCAGCCTAGACCGACAGGTCATCAGCACTCTGCCGTCCGGTGCTTCGGCTCGAGCCGGAGCCGACCAATCCCCGGCCGACGAGGCGGTCGAAAGCGCAAGGGCCAATACGGCTCCAATGAATGCTCTCATTTCCTGAATCCCATGCGTTGCGTCTTCAGCGGCATTGCCAATCGATCCGTGCCGCGCAGAACCTGGAGCGTCACCTCGTCACCGGCACGCTTGCGGAGCTTGATGTATGTGTCCGCGGTCGTGGCGATGGGATCGCGAGTCTGCCCATCGACATCGTAGACGACGTCACCGACCCGCAACTCGTGACTGGCGAGCAATTCTGCGAGCGGGTCGATGTACCGCACTCGGCTGGCGAAGCCATCCGGGGCGAACCCGTGTGTGGTCTTCTCCTCCCGGGTCAGTGGCTCGGCGCGGAAATAGACCCTCGGATCGACTGACAGGTTTCGGTACGTGAGGTCCGAGTACCACCACCGGTCAGGTAGCACGAATGGCAACGTGACGGAATTGCCCGCACGCTCGACGGTCAGGTCAACTCGCACTGTCTCATGTGGCACGTGACCGAACCGCCACTGCAGGTCCCCGAAAGTCCACACCTCGGAACCGTTGAGGGCACGGATCACATCTCCCGCAAGCAATCCGGCCTCGGCAGCGCTTCCCGTTGCCTCGGCCACTGCCAAACCCCTTGGAATATCGAGCTGGATCCCGAGCGTCTTGAGTTCTGGCGTCCGATACAGGTGACGCAGCTTGTCCAGCGTGCCATCCATCTCTCGCTGCACGTTCTGCATGTCCCCTACCAAGTGGCATTCCACGCACCGGCCCCTCCGGGACGTGAGCTCGTGGAGCGCTGAAATCTCATGGGGGTACAGAGCCGGGGGAGTGGGTTTCCCGGGCAGCTCACCTGCCTGGTACAACCGGTGCAATTTCAAGCCTTGCTCCAGTGCGAGTTCAAGGCTTTCCAGGTTGAGGTAGGTCGTGGCAGACTGCACGTCACGGCCGCCGTAACGCAGGTAGATCTGCTCGTCTGCGTTCAGCACGAAGAAGTACAGCGTGTTGTACCAGTCGTATTCGAAGAGCCCAATATTGATCCTGTCGAGACGCGTGATGCGAGCCGTCACATATTGCTGGAGCAGGCGTCCCCGTTTGGTATCTTCCTCGGTCAGCACAACCTGTGCGTCAAATGCCCTCCCGGCCCTTCAAGGCGCGCATCGAAACTCAAGAAAGATCGGCTTGCCTGTGCGTCGCGCCTCGCGCAACGCCTCGTCATAGGATTCGATCCAGACGACGGCTTCTTTCGCCCCCGCGGACCCGCCTAGGGGCGAAATCGCAAGAACCGCGCACAGCGCCACCCAGCCCCACGCTGCGCCCCGGAATCGTCGACGAAGCTCGCCGCGCGCAAGGTCCAGAATTCGCAATGACGCGGACGGCTGTGGCTTCCCCAACACAATGCCCACCTCCAACATTCTAGCATCACTCGCAACCATGTTGCAATCACTTACCAACGAAGGCGCGGAGCCAGGCTCCCCATTTCCGGCGTCCATGCAAGGCCGGCTGCCCACCTCGCTCCAGCGGTGCTTACTGGCCTCCACGCCGGAGAATCCGGTGCCCTGCCGCATCCCAGCCTCTCGCGCTTACTCTTTCCGCGTACGACCATATGGGGATTCTGTAGCGGTGGAGTCCGTTCGTGTCCGATCTTCTTCACGGTTGAGCGCGATCCGTTCGCCAGTTCGGACTGCAAGCAGACACTCGAATTTCGGCCATGCCGGACTGACGAAACAAATAGATGCAACACTGTCTCATTTAGACCCCCTAAACGGTCGCCGTCACCTGCACGTGAACAGTCCGTCGCCGCGGACGGTTATCGAAGTCAAGCAAGATGACTTGCTGCCAGGTGCCCAGCCGCAGTTTGCCAGCGGAAATCGGAATTGAGAGCGACGGTTTCATCAAGGCGGCGCGCAGGTGGGCGTAGCCGTTTCCGTCGCCCCAGGCTTCATTGTGATGGTACTGGCTGTCCATCGGTGCAATGCGCTCCAGCGCCTCTCTCAGGTCCCGCACTGCGCCCGGCTCGAACTCGATGGTCGACAGAGCCGCAGTCGAGCCCTCAACAAAGACGTGCGCCACACCATCCGCAACCTTACGCCGGGTCGCGGCTTCGCGAATCTGCTGCGTGATGTCTATGACATCCGTGAACCCTTGGGACGATACATCAAACGTCATCCATTTACCGCTTTCCGGCTGCCGAGCACAGCGCCGCGAACAAGTCGTCCTCTTCAGTCTCGAAGACAGTGCGCAGGTCGAGCAAGACTCTGTCCTTCTCGATGCGGACAATCACGGGTGGGTCGCTCGCGCGGAGATTCCGCTCGACATCTCGCGCCGAGAGGGCCGCGGTCGGGGAAAGCGCGACCAGCGCGGTCGGCAGGCACTGCATAGGCGTCGATCCCCCTCCAAGCACCGACTCGCCGTCGACAACATCGGCGTCGAACTCGGCGTTGGCCGTGAGCCTGTTGGCGAAGCGCGCCGCGCGCACGTTGAGATCATCCCTCGACAATCGTGCTAGACGCAGGGCGGGAATTCCGCTTTCGTTGCCAGTGAGAATGTCGATCAGGGTGGCATTCAGGGCCGCGAGTGTCAACTTGCCTACCCGAAGAGCCCGAAACAGCGGATTGCGCCGAAACCGTGCGACAAGGTCGGCGTCTCCGGCTATAATTCCGGCCTGGGGTCCGCCGAGCAGCTTGTCACCGGAAAACGTCACAACATTCACACCCGCTTCCAGGCTGTCTGTGACGAGCGGCTCTTCGACGATCCCGGATGGTGACAGGTCTGCCATGCAGCCGCTGCCAAGATCCTCGACCAATGGGATCGACGCGGCACGGGCCAATTCCGCGAGTTCCGCGAGAGCGGGCCGGCCTGTGAAGCCAACCATCCGAAAGTTGCTGGTATGGATGCGCAGCAGCGCCTTGGTTCGCGGGCCGATCGCGGATCGGTAGTCTTCCAAATGGGTCCGGTTGGTTGCCCCTACTTCCGTCAGCGAGGCTTGCGATGCGCCCAGAATGTCTGGAATTCGGAAGCCGTCGCCGATCTCGACCAGTTCGCCTCGCGATACGATCACGTGCCCATCACGGGCGAGTTCGTTCAGGACCAGAAAGATCGCAGCTGCGTTGTTGTTGACGGCGATGGCCGGTCGGCCGAGCAGAGTCTCCAGCAGTTCCCCGCAATGCGCGTCGCGTTTGCCCCGCTTGCCCTGCTCGATGTCGTATTCCAGACTGCAGTATTTTCCAGCGGTCTCGGAGATCGCGCGGAGAGCCCGGGCGCTTAGCGGCGCGCGTCCCAGGTTCGTGTGCAGAATCACGCCAGACGCATTGATCACTCTGCGGGGTGTGCTTCGGAGCAACCGGTTCACGCTCTTGGCGATGTCACCTTCGACGGCGTGCAACGGATTCGTCTCACCCCCGCCCCCTGCGATGATGCTTGACCGCTGTCTGCCGATGGCAGCACGAACAAGGCCAGTAACTGTCTCGCGGGGAAGGAACTCCAGCCATTTGCGCGCCGCCTCCCGCTGAAGAACATCGTCGACGCTTGGAAGCGCACGCAGATCCGCATGCGGGATGGATCGCGGCACTAGCCCAATCTAATCAACTTCGGTGGGCACGCGGCAACCCAGGCAGCATTGGAATTGGCCCTCCTATACTTGTTCAGTGACTCGCCGATCATTCATGCTTTCCGTCGCGGCCGCAACCGCAGCACCCCTGCCGTTTCCGGTGATCGACACCCACATTCACCTGTTCGACCCTGGCAGGCCCGGAGGCATTCCGTGGCCGCCCGCGGACGACCCGATCCGGTCCAAGCCCACCTATCCCGACCGATTTCGCAACGCAGCGGACGGGCACGGAGTCGTGGGTGCGGTCGTCGTCGAATGCAGCCCTCGAATCGAGGACAACCAATGGGTGCTCGACGTTGCGGCTAACGACCAATCGGTCGTCGCCCTAGTCGGATTTCTGGACGCCGGGAAGCCCGGATTTGGCCGCCATCTCGAGCGATTCGCGGAAAACCCACTCTTTCGCGGCATCCGTTACGGCAATCTCTGGGGTCGCAGCTTGGTGGCCCAACTTGACAATCCCGGTTTCTTGAGTGACATGGGCCTGCTGGCCGAGGCCGGGCTGTCTCTCGACACGGCCAACCCCAACCTTGATCTGCTCGAAGGGATGCTGCGCCTTTCCGATCGCGTGCCGACGCTTCGGATGGTCGTGGATCACCTGCCGAAGATTGTTGTGCCGAAGAGTGAGAGGGGTCGCTACGAAACGGCCCTGCGGGAGTTCTCGTCGCGGCCTCAGACCTTTGTCAAGATCTCTGCCGTACTGCGCATGACCGATGGCAAGGTCTCATACGACCTTGCAGACTACCGCGCAACCATCGACGAGATCGCCAGTGCGTTCGGAGAAGACCGCGTCCTATATGGCAGCGATTGGCCGAACAGCGATCCACTCGGATCGTATTCCCAAGTTATCGGTATCGTCCGGGAGTACTTCTCCGACAAGGAGGAGACGGCTCAAGGGAAATATTTTCGGCTGAACAGCAAGTCGGCCTATCGCTGGATCGATCGCAGTTGAAGGATGTTGAGCGTTTTCTTGCCAAGCCTAGAAACCAGTCGACCTTTCAAGGGGGGATTCAGCTGGATGGCGAAACCGCAAGATCTAAGGCTTGCGCTTGCGGGGCATGGCATGGCGGATCTTGCCCGGCTGTAGAACAGCATTCACGAGTTCCTCGAATGAGGCATCCAACCGCATGTCCTCGTTCAACTCAGCGACGCTGGACTGGAAGGAGTGCTGCGGTAGTTCGACGATGCGCGGCTCCAGCTTGCCTTGCTTGGTCTGGTTCGCCATTTGCGGTGATCGCAGTCCCTGCTCAAGCAGCTTCGCATGAAAAATAGCTTGGCTGATCGTGCCCTTCATCGAATTGCACGCTCTGGACAGCAACTGTAGGTTGTCCAGGTGATCGGCCCCGCAACCCGACCGCGGCAAGATATGGTCGACCGTGAGATGCGGAGCGGGAAATGGATGCCGCGACCGGCGCAGTCCCCCTCCTGCTTGCCATAGAGCGTGTGCCAGTGCGTCTTCTACGGAGGCAATGCACCGACGTCCGTGCGCTGCGGCATGTTGGTCCGGCGGTGGACGTCCGGTAGTCGTCCGCTATCGAAGAATGCTCCAGCAGTGCCAGCGGCTTCTGCGTGGGGTAGCCAACGCGCTCAGCAGTGGCAGAGTTGATGGGAGTGAAGTCTGTCGATACGTCCCTGACCGCAACACCCGGAAGATCCTTGAAGTACGTCTTCAGGCGTGGTCGCCCCGTCCTTGAGAAGGCTATGCGGCCCTGCCGCATCAACCGGTCCACACCATCCTGATCGAACATCCAATGGCGACCTGGCGGGGCTCTATTATGCCTTCGCCAAACTTCCTAGATGGCCCACCACCGGCTCTACTAATGTCAAACAGTCGAAAAAGGCCATTGCTGTAGCGCATCAAACCATGGCCTCGTACGGTCTTCTCTCATTGAGGAACGGGTGGCCGTTCCACGTACGGGAGCCCGACATGGAATAGAAGAGAAGAATGTCATGCACGCGTCCATACTGACGCCCTGCTCTACGTCCGGTCGTTCTCGCTCAAATTGCCTCATTCCGAAAGTTCTCTTGCCCGAATATGGAGTCCATGACCCGGTTGCGGTAGTGGCTGGCCGTGGGATCACAGTGCAGGTAGATGCTTCCTGTCCGCTTTAGCACTCGCTTCAGTTCAAGCAGCCGCACGGCCATCATCGTCAGGTAGGAATGCATACCCCTGCCGTGAGCGAGTTCGGCTGTTCCGATGACGGAAGCAAGGGTCGGATTCTGCTCAGCAATGATGCCGATCCGAGCGATATCGACATCACTGAGCGTCTACGTGTCCCTGAATTCTGCGTCTGCCGCTTCCGATCCGATTGGCGCAGCGCAATCACAATTTGGACTGAACGGCGATTCCAGCCAGATCAGGTCCACGCACTCGGAGTTCAAACCCCGCATCACGTCGAGGTTGCCACCAGTGAACAGAGTGCGGTTCTTGGCGTTGAGCGTCGCCATCCGCAGTCGCTCTGGCACCGGAGGCATACCCGTTATCCTTGATCAGAGCCTTGCAGGTCGGCCGCCTGCGCCCCATCCCGGAGCGCCATAACCGCAGCTGACCGATCGTGTCCTGCTCGCGCATGTTGTGGCGACCCGCAAGTTCCTGCACGTACCGATCCAGGTGCTCTGAGCCGATCTGATGGAACGTGCCCTGGAGTGTCCTCTTGAGCATCGACCATGGGGATTCGTTGCCGTTAGTGTGCACGTCTCCCTTGACGTTCTTCTGAAGCAAGTATTCGACCGTGTCGGGGTCGAATGGGAGTGACTCGTAAACCGTCGCATCGTCCGTGTAGACCGTGGCCTCGGGGTCGGCGTTGTTCTTGACGACGCCTTGCAGCGAGTCCGCGTCACCGGACCCGATGACCTTCTCTGCAACCTGATTGGTGGTGCGACCCTTGGCACCCATCACGCCTGTCTTGCCAAGAGCCCCGCGCTCGGTCAATTCCTTGCGCTTCGAATTCGGCATGTTCTTCTGCTTGCCCCCGAAGCAGCTCCCATCCACCTCGATCGGCCCCAGAAACTGTTTGCTGTCCTCTGACAGATCCTTGCGCAACCGCTGAGTCAGGAACGAGGCTCACTTCTGGGTGATTTCTAAGTCTCGATGCAGCTTCATCGAGAGAATGCTTTTGAGATTCGTGGCCACTAGGAACCTGGCGACCAGCCAGTCCTAATCACCGATCTTCGAGCATTCCATGACGGAATTCGTCCTGACGCTGAACTTCTTCGCGCAGACCTTCTCACGGCAGCGAATCGGCACGGTCTGTGCTTGCACTCGACCTGCACGTTCAGGTAACCGCAATACGGACAGCAGATGCTCTTCGGCCAGCGTTGCTTGATGAACCAAGCTTCCGCTCTCGAGTCGTCTGGGAACCTCCGCACGATCGCCTTGAGTCTGAGTCCATTCCGATGTGGAAAGTGGCGATCCTGTCAAGCAAGAAATCAATCTGAATTGCTATTTTTCAGTCACTCGCACTTTCCGGCCCTCCCCCTGCCACACTCTCCCCCAGACACTGACGAGGGCTCATTCTAAACGGCTATGACACCAAGTGTCGCTGATGCATTCGCGCACAGTATCGTGATATCGTATGCGATAGGTTGCTTTCGCAAGAGAGCCCGTCGCGGCTCTTCGCACGAAGCAGAGGTCCTTCAGGCCCCTCGAAGCAAAGGAGATCAACGCATGCATTTCGTGGTTTTCGCGACTCACAATCAAGGAATGGGACAGGAGCGGTCCCGCTTGTCGGACGTATTCGGCGACTACCTTCACGATCCGACCCACCATCCGGACGTGACCGTTCATCACGGTGGGCCGACGCTCGGCGAAAGTGACGACACCGTAACCGGGTTGCTACTGGTGCTCGAAGCTCCCTCGCTCGAGGCGGCACGGGAGTTTGTCGCCGCCAGTCCTTATGCCACGGCGGGCATAATCGCCGAATCCCAAATCCGCGCATGGAACTGGTTGACCGGACGTCCAGGATAAGCGGATTGCGTGCCATCGCGCAGCTTGGATCCGCGGGGAATTCCCAAGCAACCGTGGCGGACGGAGCATGTCGACCACGAGGTTGACGAAGAGTGAGTACACCTCCTTTGCCTGGACTCTGGAAGCGCAAGCATGGAGGAGCTCACCCGTGGCCGCGCGTGAAGGGCTGGCGGGTCGCGCTCGGGACATGCATTCCTCCCCGAGGAATCCGGTCACCTCTGGGCATGAGGATCAGCCAGGCGTGCGTGGGATCGCCGAGGAGGCCTCTTGAGCAACGGTCGCGAGCAACGCGCTCCCAGCGTTCGCTACGAACCGGACGCGAGTCCTCCGGCAGGTGTGGTAGTGGGTTGCGGCCTGCAACTCGTAGTTCTCGGCATTTCCAGCATCATCCTAATCCCGACGATCGTCATCCGGGTCGCAGGTGTTACCGACGCGTACCTGCACTGGGCTGTGTTCGCCGCAGTCGCCGTCAGTGGCATCTGCACGGCGCTGCAAGCGGTTCGGCTGGGCCGGGTGGGAGCGGGATACGTGCTCTTCATGGGCCCCGCCGGAGCCTATATCGGGGTCTGCGTCAGCGCGCTCAGCGAGGGCGGTCCGGCGCTGCTCGCCACCTTGGTTGTGGCGTCGTCGCTCGTCCCGATCGTGATTTCGATGCGGCTTGCCCTGTTCAGGCGCCTTCTGACACCGACCATCGTCGGCACGGTGAACATGCTCGTACCGGCAACCGTGCTGCCAGTCGTGTTCAGTCGCTTGGCAGACGTGCCGGACGACACGGCTCTGGCCACACCGCTCAATGCCGTGGCAACCGTCCTGGTCATTAGCGCCATCTTCCTGAAGGCAGGGCCGACTCTCCGATTGTGGGCTCCGCTCGTCGGGGTTGTCGCCGGTTCGGCAATTGGAGGGTCGTTGGGTCTCTACGACCTGGATCTGGTAGCCCAAGCTCCGTGGATCGGTCTGCCCCAGGACGACTGGCCAGGGATTGGGCTCGACCTCGGTCCCGCCTTTGTGGAGCTTCTTCCGGCCTTCGTGTTCGTGGCGCTCATTGGCGCCATCCAGACCATCGCCGGCGCAGTCGCCATCCAGCGCGTGTCGTGGCGCCGCCCCCGGGCCGTGGACTACCGGGCGGTAGAGGGTGCAGTCACAGCGGACGGCATCGGCAAGCTGATTTCGGGCCTCACGGCAATCATGCCCACACAGACCATCGCGGTCAGCGTCCCGACGGTTGAGTTGACGGGGGTCGCGGCACGCCGCGTGGGAATCGCTGCTGGTGGGGTGCTGATGGTGCTGGCGTTCTTGCCCAAGGTCGTTGCCCTGATCCTGGCGATACCCAGCCCGGTCGTCGTTGCCTACCTGACCGTGGTGCTGGCGATGAGCTTCGTGCGTGGCATGACGGAGGTCGTGCAGGGTGGCATCGATCATCGCAAGGCATTGATTTGCGGTGTCGCATTCTGGATCGGCGTCGGGTGCCAGAACGACCTGCTGTTCCCCGGGCTGCTCGCGGAACTCGCGGGTGGCCTTCTGCGGAACGGCATAACTGCGGGCGGGATCGTGGCCATCCTCATGACCCTGTTTCTGGAAGCGACGGCACCGCGCCGCACCCGGATCGAAGCGGAACTCGATTTTTCCGTGCTGCCGAAAATCCGGGAGTTTCTCGGTACGTTCGCGTCCCGTGGCGGCTGGGGACAGGAAATGATCGATCGCCTCGACGCCGCAAGTGAGGAGACGTTGTTAACGCTGATCGGCCAAGATGAGGACGGCGAGATGCGACAGCGACGTCGGCTGCTGCTGACGGCGCGCAAGGAAGCCCGCGGAGCCGTCCTCGAGTTTGTTGCTGCGTCCGGTGAGGAAAACCTTCAGAACCGGATCGGACTGCTCACCGACACGCCCGACGCCGTGCCAGTGGAACGGGAGGTTTCGCTTCGTCTGCTGCGCCACATCGCGTCTTCCGTCCGCCACCAGCAGTTCCACGACTTGGATATCGTCACAGTCCACGTGGAAGTTCCGGAGAAGCGCCATGGGAGCCGGTGACTCCTCGACCGGTTGGCGCGCCCTCGCATTGGCCGCGCTGGCCGGGCCATCAGCGTTCGTAATTGTGCGCGCCACGCCGCTCGCCGGCCTTGCGCCGGAGGCGCACCTTGCCCTCGGCGTGTACGCCTGGACAGTGGCATGGTGGGTGACCACGCCGGTGCCGTGGGCGGTCACCAGCTTCCTGCCGTTGGTGATCCTTCCGCTCGGCGGGGTGATGCCCGTGTCCGACGTGGCCGCGAGCTACGGGCACGTGATCCTGCCCTACTTGATGGGCGTCATGCTCTTCGGTCACGCATTTCAAAAGCACGGTCTGGCGCGAAGAATCGCCCTCGCCGCCCTATGCGTGCCGGGCCTAGCGCGATCCGGCATCGGCTTGATCTTCGCGATCTTCGTCGTGTCGGCCGTGATGTCCGCGGTGGTCAGTGACCTGGCGGTCATCGTGATGATGACGCCGATCGCGCTGTCGCTCACCAGTTCCGTGGCACCCGGCGCGAAGCGCATGGCAGCAGCGGCGAGCCTGGCCGTTCTCTACGGCGCTGCGGCCGGGGGTCTGGCCACCCCGGCAGGCATCGTCTTCAATGCGCTGTCACTCTCGCTGCTGGAACAACTCACGGGCTACAGCGTCAGCTTTGCACAGTGGGTGTCGACCGGTGTCATCCTGGCGGTGGGCCACTTCCCCGTCTGCTACCTGATCCTGAAGCTCATGCTGCCGCCCGAAGTGCAGGCCATTTCCAATGCCCGAGCCCGCTTTCTCATTGAGCGTGAGCAACTGGAACCGATTAGCCGGGGCGAAAGGAACGTCCTGTTCGTGCTGATTCTGATGCTGGTGCTGTGGACCTTGCCCACGGTCGCCGAGGTCGCGTTTCTCGACATTTGGTACGTGCCCCCGGTGGCCATGGTGCTGCTTTTCGCCCTGCCGGTGGCCCCGAATCGCGGCGAAATGACCCTGGACTCCAGAGACTTTCAGGAAGGCGTCGGATGGAACGTGCTGTTCCTTGTGCTCGGTGGGATGGCACTGGCGGACGTGTTGACCACTCTGGGCGCGATCGATTGGCTCGCCCACAAGTTGACGGGCAACGTCACCGCGGGGGCGTTGCCTTGGGTTGCGGGTCTGGCCACGCCGATGTTAACGCAGTTGGCAAGCGGAGCGGCAACCTCGATCATGGTTTCCACGATTCTATTCCCACTCGCGCAATCTCTCGGCTACAACCCGGCGATCCTCGCCCGCATCATTGCGGGAACGGCCCAGGCGGTGGCGTTTCCCTGGTCCAGCCCGGCGGCGGCCGCCACATTCGCGTTCGACGCCGTGGGGTTCGGGACGATGTTCAGGGTCGGCCTTGTCGTCACCGTTCTGACGTCGATTCTCGTGATCGTTCTGAGTATGATCCTCGTCCCGGCGCTGCAAGCGTTTTCGGCAGTGTGATGCACAGCAGCGGCCTGGGGCACCGGATGCGGGCCAGGGGTGTCGTGAATCTGGTAATGCGGTATCGCTGCGCCCATGGAATTGGATGTACTGCTCGATGTATCCGAATAGCGGCGTTGCCGGGTCGCGGAATTGCCGCTCCGTCATTTCCTGCAATTGCTTCGTCCAGCGGCCGCAATTGGCGGGTGGGAGCCTCGTGAGACGCGAACGATTGAATCCGGGAGAGGAGGCGAGTGGTTCTGATCAGGAACCAAATCAATTCCACCGGAAGGACGCACCCGGCCCCGAAGAATCCGGCGAAGCGGAAGACGCCGGCTCTCGCGGGGGGGCGACCAAGGCTGTCACTGAACTGAATCATGAGGAAGAGTTCGAGCGAGCCTGGACCGACCCACGCAACACCCGGGTCGAGCTGCCCCCGGTTGACATCAACCTGGTGCTTGCCGGCTACTACGACACCAACGGACCGCTCACGTTCACCCGGACCATGCTGTGGGACATGGAGGTGAAAAAGGCGTACCGGCCCGACGTCTATATTCCTTCTGTTGTGTTGAAGGGCAGTGCTCGCTACTGGTGCGGGAGGGCGGCGGCCGACGGAGCCGAATCCTTCGTGCGATGCTCGCAGCAGCGCCTCTGGCTTAAGCCCTCAGAGCGCGGGTTGGTCCTGGAGGAGGTGTTCCTCAATCCAGCGCGGCAGAGTGCCACTTTTCTTGGGGCAGCGGAACTCCTCGATGAGGACGGGAACCTGCTTCGAGCTGGCGAAGAACAGCCTCTCTTTCACGTTGAGCACTCGGTTGATGGCGACGATTCGCGACCTCTGAACCGGTGGCGGATAATTTATCTGACGGCCCGACCCGAGCGGGAACTGATCGAGCGGTTCACGCTTGGACGACAGGTGTGGCTCCGGGAGTTCGTCGAGATCTACATCCGACGGGACTTGGGGGTCGATCTGACCCGGCGCGACATCCTCTAACACAGGGCCGTGTACACCAATTGAGTCGGGCTCTTGCGGGAGATTCCTGCATACAGGCTGGCTCAGGAGATCTCGGCGGGCATTGGAAGATGATGGTGGAGAAAAGGACGGCAACCGGCGTGACGGTGGGTCCACCCCACATGGCGAATTTCGAATCAGTAGAATTAACGGCTGGGGAGTCGCTGAAATGAAGGTTCGGGACATTCGCCACGTGGGGTTGCTATCGCCGGCGATCGCGGCCCATGGCAGGTTCTATCTCGAGGACTGGGGACTCCAGGCGGCCGGAGAAGACCAGCACGCACGATATTTCCGCGGATCGTCGACCGAGCACCACATTCTCAGCCTGCATCCGGCCGACCGGCGTGGGCTCCACCACTTGGCCTTCCGTGTCGACGGAAGCGAGGCAGTCGACGCGGCGGCAACCGAACTCGAGCGCCGCGGTACCACCATCGTGGCGCAACCCGACGAACTGGACGAGCCCGGCGGCGGATACGGGCTGCGGTTTCTGGACCCGGAGAACCGCTGCATCGAACTGTCAGCCGGTGTGGCCGAACACTCGAATGGCTTGTTCGCCGAGGGAGTCGGGCCACGCCGGCTCTGCCACGTGGTCCTGAACACTGCGCAGTTCGATCCGGTCGTGGAGTTCTACACCGATGTGCTTGGGTTCTGTGTGTCGGATTGGCTTGAGAAGCAAATGGCGTTCCTGCGATGCAACCGTAAACATCACGTTCTCGCCTTCAATCGTGCCGATCATGCGTCGGTCAACCATGTCGCGTACGTGATGGCCAACGTGGACGGCGTGATGAGAGGGCTCGCCAACCTCCGTGGCCGCGGGCAGGGACCCGACTGGGGACCGGGACGACATGGTCCGGGCAACAACATTTTCTGCTATTTCAAGGATCCAGCCGGTTACGTGTCGGAGTTCTCCAGCGACATGGAGTACATCGAAGACGAAGCAACGCACGAACCCGCGGTGTGGAGACGGGTGCCAGAACAGATCGACCGATGGGGTACAGCGGGGCCGCCCAGCCCCGACGTCCGGAAGGCAATGGCCGGCGATTCTGATCCGGGCTGGGCCGTTAGGGGAACCCTCGCGGCGGACTAACATCGCCCTTGACCGCGGCCTGCTCGGGACCATAGACGACGCGGCCGATCAGCACCGGATGCCCCCGTCGGCCGTCCCGGCGACTGCGGCCCGGCACGCAATCGAGGGCATGTGACCGGAGGCAACAGCAAAGGCAGGAACGCCGCAAAGCAAGAGCGGGACCCGGGACGGGAGTTCGAGTGAGCCGGTGAAGGACCGTTTACCGGGGATGTCTGGCGGTTCCGCCGAGAGCCCCACCGCGATCACTGTAACTCCGCCGGGCTTCGGACGGAAGACGTGACCTGGCGAGTCGGAATAGAGGGTCTTCACTACAAGCAGCGTCGAACTCCGCCAAGAACTTGGCTACGCCCAACTGCATCTGCTGACGCGCCTGTGAATCGAAGTCCGTCCACGCAAGCCCTCGATGTTGGGGTTTCGCCACTCTTCTATTTCGATCGCCCGTTCCAAGCCAGCAGGGGCTATGCAGCGGAACGCGAGTGTTTCAACCGCCTGTTTTTCACCAAGCCGGGGCGCGGCGGTTGACGGCAGGGTCCGGCCGGCGCCCGGAACCTCAAGTCGGTTGTCCGAGCGAAAAGGGCCTGCGGCGCAATGGATCTGGGGGATTTCGCCCTTGACGGCGAACTCTGAACCTCTGAAACCGTGTAAGCTCGTCATTGGCCTTGTATGGCCAGCGGAGCGAAAGAGCACATAGGAGGGTAATGAGCATGCAACGAACGACACTTTGTGCCATCGCGTGCCTGATGGCAGGTCTGGCCTGTCTCGTCACAACCCAAGAGGAGCCAGGCAATGCGGGAGAATCTCCGTCTTACAAGGTCGTGCACGGCTGGCCAGCGCTGCCGGATGGTTACGCACTTGGGCAAGTCACCGGGGTCGGTGTCGACTCGCAAAACCGAGTTTGGGTGTTCCACCGAGCCGAGCGCCCCGTGCTGTGCCTCGACGGGGACTCCGGCGAGATCATTTCGTCATTCGGGGACGACATGTTCGAGAACGAGCATGGTCTCGCCGTGGACAACCTGGACAACGTGTGGCTGACGGATGCCGACGCCCACGTTGTCGAGCAATACAGCCCGGAAGGCGAACTCATGATGACGTTGGGAATCAAGGGCGAGCCCGGCGAGGATGAGCAGCGATTCAACAAGCCGACCGATGTCGACATTGCACCGGACGGATCGATCTATGTGACCGATGGCTACGGCAATAACCGAGTCGTCAAGCTCAGCAGCGACGGCAAGTTCATCACAGCCTGGGGCAGCAAAGGCACCGGTCCGGGAGAGTTCGACACCCCGCATGGACTCGCGATCGACAGTGACGGGCGAGTCTACGTCGCAGACCGGGGCAATTCACGAGTGCAGGTGTTCGATGCCGACGGCACATTCATCACCGAATGGAAGAGCGAAGAGATCGGTAGGCCTTGGGGTGTCGACGTCACGGCTGATGGCAACATCGTGGTCGCCGACGGTGGCGACCTCACCGGAACGGCGTATGACCGCAACGGGGCGCTGCTGATGACTCCGGCGGGCGAGATCCTGGAGCGCTGGGGGTCCTATGGAAGCCATGACGGGCAGTTCTATTGGGCGCACGATATCGCAGCAGGAGGTAACGGAGCCGTGTATGTCACGGATGTCAACGCCGGGATGCGCGTGCAGAAGTTTCTTCGCCGCTGACCGGGCAACTGAAGCGCTCAGAGGATCAGCCTCGAACATCAATGTGGCGGGTCGACGGACAGGCTATCGGCGGCTTGCTCGGAGAATGCCAACATCCAGTCACGCCACCCGGCTCGCGATCTGAAAGCCAACTCCTCCGACAGCCAAGTCTGGCAACTGCCGTCAGAGGGGTGGCAGGAACGGCCCAATTGCCTTCCCGGCCCGGAGCCAGAGCAGCATGACCCAGCGGCCATCATCAAGACAACCGGGAGAGTTCCAACCCGGGCAACTGGCACCTTGACCACCCCCTCGTCCACAACCCGATGACAGAATCGATCGCAGTTCCTATCTGGGTCGTTGCCGTGGCAGGGGTCCTTGTGTTCTGGTCGGTTCTCGACCGCTTGTTGATTCCTAGCAGCCGATGGTTCGTGAGACGACGGATCAACCGGATTGTCACGGAATTGAACACGCGTTTGCAATTCCAGATCCCGGCCTTCAAGCTGACCAAGCGGCAGGTGCTGCTCGACCGCCTGACATTCGACCCGAAGATCATGGCAGCCATCGATTCCGAGGCTCAGCGATCAGGCGCTCCGAGGGAGGCCTTGGCGCGCCAGGTCGAGCGCTATGCGCGCGAGATCGTGCCATCCTTCAACGCCTATTTCTATTTTCGAATCGGCCACTACTTAGCACGACGGGTCGCCCAATCCCTCTATCGGGTCCGGTTGGGCTACTCGGACGACGAATCGCTGTCCGCGATCGATCCTAATGCGAGCATCGTGTTCGTAATGAACCATCGCAGCAACATGGATTACCTGATCGTCGCTTACATGGCTGCGAACCGCACGGCACTTAGCTACGCCGTCGGCGAGTGGGCGCGAATCTGGCCATTACAAACACTGATCCGATCCCTCGGCGCATATTTTGTCCGACGGAGTTCGAAGAACCCCCTCTATCGTCGAGTGCTGGCACGTTACGTCCAGATGGCTACAGAAAGCGGTGTGGTTCAGGCAATGTATCCCGAAGGCGGACTAAGCCGAGATGGCCGCTTGCAGCCGTTCAAGCTTGGCCTGGTCAGCTACATGGTGTCGGCGTGCGATCCGACAAGCGATCGTGATCTCGTCTTCATTCCAGTTGGCATTAACTATGACCGAGTGCTGGAAGATCGCTCTCTGGTCCGCATGATTGACCCAGGTGCCAGCCAGACCAGCAAGCGTTTCATCGTCACCTCTTTCCTGAAGTGGATCGGTCATAACTTCAAATTGATCCTGAGGCAGCGCTGGTATCGCTTCGGATACGCCTGCGTGAACTTCGGGACACCGATTTCCATCCGGTCGTACTTCGAACACCGCGGAATCGAACCTCACGCCTTGGAGCCGGATGCCCGTGCCACAGTCATTGCGAGCCTAGGGGAGGATCTGCTGGGCGCGATCGCACGTACCATTCCGGTGGTTCCCGTTTCGCTGATTGCTACCGTGTTCGTGCGCCGCCCTGCCCAGGCGATGAGCGCACTCGAAATCAAGGCGCACGTGCAACGGCTGATCAGTGAATTGGAGAGCCGAAATGCCTACACCCACATTCCTCGCGCTGACCGAGACTATGCGATTACCGTTGGACTCCGGATGCTGGTCCTCCGGCATTTCGTGTTCGAGTCGGACGGTCTGTATCGCGCAGCAGACGGCGAGGAATCGATGCTCCACTACTATGCGAATGCGATTGAGCACTTCCTGGCCCCCGTGCGTTGAGAGACAGCCTCGGTTTCGCTTCGCGAGCGAATCTGGCCGGGCTGCCCCCAGGTTCAGGATTACCGGCCCCGGCGCTAATCGCAACGACCATGCACACGATGGACGTCAACGCGGTCGAGCCGACACGTCTTCCTCTGCGGAACCGAGCGAAACCCAGCCACAGACCATTGCACCTAGGCAATACTCGGGCCCATGTCCTAGCGCGGTCAGAGACGGGGCTTGAACCCTAGGTTCGGGCCGGTCAGTCCAAGTAGTATCCGGCGCCAACTATGACGGGGATGCCTTGTGCCACAACCCGCTTGAGCAGCCCGACCTTCCGCTGGTACGACCCAGCTTGTGGATTGAAGGCCCGGTAGTAGATCTGGGTCTCTCCGAACGTGTTCGCGACATCGACGACATTCCGGTCGCCAAACTGATCCATCTGCCCGCGCTGGCCGCCCAGTTCGTGCAGTTGGTTACCGTTGACCCGCACACTGCTTCCAGACATGATCTGGTTCCCCATCAAGTCGAGTACGAACACGTAAACCGAACCCTCGCTCCACCGCGAGTCCTCCTCCAATTCGGCCTTCGCGAAGTAGCCTCGCGACTCAACAACCATCGCGGCGCAGCGCACGAACTCCCGCAACTGCTGGTCACTGGGATTGGCTTCCAATGCGGTGGCGTTCACGTCAGCGCGATTGCAGGTACCCGGCAGGTCACGCTCGTATATCCCGGCCCCGATCGCAGCTCGTTGACCTTCCCAGTCAATTTCCACCACGTACGAACTCTTTGGCTCGACGTTGCCACTCGTGAAGTTCGTGAAGAAGTAGTGCACCCAGCCAGCATCAACGGTTCCCAGAACACGGTGCAATTCCGTGAAGTAGTCCAGGAAATAACGGTCTTCGATATCGTGGACCTGCGTACCCTCGATGCCCTCGCGTGCGGGGTCCGGAGGGAACACAAGAAGCCTGGAAAGCACGCCTTGCTCGGGATTTGCGAGGAGGCGAACGAATACATAGTGGGGTCCGTACCGCCATCGCTCGTCTTCGTGAAATGCCCGGCGCGCCTCCTCAGTACCGTGTTCACTGACGTATTCCGCAGCGCAGTCCACAAAGGCCCGGATATCTGCCCGGTCCTGGATCGCGACAGCTGTGACGTACTTGTCCGAGCACGTGGTGCTCGCAATAGCCAGGCTGGAAGGCATCAATGCAACCGAAGCTTGTGCGAGGAGAAGCAAGGAACACACGCGGGTCATGCAGCCCATGTTCTGATTCTTGTGGGACGCGTGTCAAATTGCCGTCCGATCCGAGGTTCTCGCGACGACTGCGGGCAGTTCGGCAGGTGTCAGGTGCGTGGCTGGACGCAACAAGGGTCCCTCACGGGGAATTCGGCGATCGGCTCATGCTTGGAGGAGAAGCAACGAGACCACGAAAAGGACAAAGCGGTGCCCATGAATGCTCGGGAGCCTACAGCGGGAGCGTTCGCTCGCCCTGGACTTCGTGTTGACACTACGCAGAACCATCGGTAGGATCGAGAGAGCCGTGGCCGCCAGGAGGCCGGCAGCGAAAAGGAGATCTCATGAGAAGAACGCTAGTGTTGATTTCGGCAGTGATGCTGCTTTGCGGACTCAGCTTCGCCGGCACAGTGACCGGATACATCTCCGACGAAGGCTGTGCGCGGAACGGCGAAGCTCGCAATCCGCAGTGCGCGAAGAACTGCATCAGCGGGGGGGCCACCGCTGTGCTCGTAACCGACGACGGCGAAATCTACTCGATTTCCGAACAAGCCAAGGTCAAGAAATTCGCGGGCGAAGTGGTTGCCGTAACTGGCGAGATCGAAGGGAAAACGATCAAGGCCGTCGAATCCGCCTCGCTGTGCAGCGAATCTGACCTCTGCGAGGGCTAGGTCCGCTGAGCCAGTCCCTTCCCTCCCCAGGCAGGCAGCGGCGGTGTAGTTCAGAATGTGGCCATGCTGCGCCTTGCCGTCCTGACTCTCATCGTTTGCGTCTCTAGTAGCGGGCAGCAGCCAACACAACATCCATCCAACATCGTCCTGATCTACGTCGACAACGTCGGCTGGGGCGACCTTGCGTGCTACGGAAACCCGGTAATCCGAACTCCTAACATAGACCGGCTCGCTGCCGAGGGTGTACGGCTCACCGACTTCTACATTCCCTCGTCGTCTTGCTCGCCGTCACGAGGCTCCTTGCTAACCGGCCGTTACCCGGATCGAAACGGATTGACCCGCCAGTTGTCGACGCAAGAGAACTGGACAGGAATCGGCCTTCCGCACCGCGAGAAGATCCTGCCGGAATACTTGCGTGAAGGGGGTTACGCGACCGGTGCGTTCGGCAAGTGGAATATCGGATTCGCCGAGGGCAGCCGTCCAACGGACAGGGGATTTGACGAGTACATCGGCTGCATCTCTGGCAACTGCGACTATTTCACCTATTCGTACAACGGACGGCACGACATGTACTCGGGAACTGAACCGCTGGAAATGGAAGGCTATACGACAGAGATATTCGCCGACGCCGCATCAGACTTCATCCACCGGAATGCCGGTCGTCCTTTCTTCGCGTTCGTCCCGTTCAACGCGGCGCACTACCCGAATCCCAAGAACAAGCATCCTGATCAGCCATTCCGGTGGCAAGCGCCGGCGGAGTTCTTCCGTGCCTACGGCTACGATCCTGATACGAAAGTCCCCGAGTACGGTTATCGGGCGGTAATGACAGCCCTCGATGCCGGCGTTGGTCGCGTGTTGGAACAGCTCGACAAAGAAGGACTTGCCCACAAGACGCTCGTCGTGGTGGCATCGGACAATGGCGGTTGGGTGGGACCCCGCCGGCCGGAACTGGAAGTGGCATCCAACTCGCCGTTCCGGGACGGCAGGACATCAGTCTACGAGGGCGGCGTGCGCACGCCGTGCATTGTGCGCTGGCCTGGCCGGCTACCCGCAAACGAGGTCGTCCGCGAGCCCGTAATCAACATGGACCTCTTCGTCCTGGCGCTTCGCGCAGCCGGCCTCGACCCGCCGCAAGACCGCGTGATTGACGGGCGGGATCCAATCCCTGTCCTCAGGGATCAGGCACCGTCCCCGCACCGCAACCTTTACTTCCGATACCTCGCCGCGAGTGGAATGCGTCAAGGGCGCTGGAAGCTGGTTCGAGCTTCACCGGAACACGCTCTCGAACTGTATGATCTGTCTGTCGATTTTGCGGAAACGACGAACGTGGCAGGCAGCCAGCCCGAACGGGTGGAGACACTCTGGGACGAGTTCGTATCGTGGCTATCTGAATTGGCGGACGAAGAGTAGCCTGGCGGTCATTTGGTCGCAACCCTGACACGTCCGCTGATGCTGGATCCTTGGCACTTCCGAAGAATAGAGCACTCGCACTCTCGCGGGGTGCCTGTTCCCCTCGTTTCCATCCACCGTTCAGAGTCGAACCACAGCGGACCAAGCCCGTCGTTGGCGCGCCGACCGGGATCCGGACTGCCTTTCGCCGATCCGTTTCGCCGCCACATTCTTCGCAACCGTACGGATGCCAAAAGCGCCCGTGGCAGCATCAGCCCGTGTTCGATATTCCCGCGATCACCCGCCGGAGCCGGTTATGCTGATTGCCTTTGGTGGCCTACTGTTCCGCCAGGTGCGCCGCGGCTCCGGAATGTGCGCTCCCTGTCCCGCCTCCTCCAGCCCCAGCAGCACCCCATCGCTGTGGTAGCCCTTGTCCGCCACCACCTGCTCCGGCCCCTCCCCTTGGGCAGTCTCCGCCGCCTCCAGCGTCGTCCCCAGCGTGGCGCTGTCGCCTTGGTCCGCCGCCTGCAGCGTCACGCCCACCAGGGCCCCGCTCTCCAGGTCCACCGCGTGCTCCGCCTTGTGCGCCAGGTGCATCGTCCCAGCCTTCATCTTCGCTACCTGCGCGTCCGGACCCGTCGGCGACTCCCACTCCTGATTCGACAGCGTCTTGCCTTTCCGCTTGCGGTCGAAGGCTCCGCCAAGGTCGGCGTCGGCACCCCGGCCGCCGCCAGCCCCTCCACGAACTCCCGGTAACCCGCCTGGCTGTCCTTGCGCCGCAAGGTCCGCAACGCCGCGTTGGCGAACAGCATCGTGGCGTCCACCGCCACCGTCCGCCCGTCAGCCAGACCCGCCTCCCGCAGCCGCTGCAGCACCCAGGCGAACACTTGCTCGTGGGTCTCGAGGCTGATCCGCCGCCGGGTGCGCGAGAGCGTCGAGTGGTCGGGCGGACTCTGCTGCAGTTCGTAGCCGAGGAAGCGCCGCAGGCCCAGCGAGTCATACAGTCTCCGGCGCAGGTGGCGCGGCGCGTGGCCCGGCGGTAGAACTTGCGGCTGGCGCAGCGGGCCAGCGCAGATTGGCCTGCGATGGCGCAGTCGGCGAGCAAGCGAGGCAGGCTGCGGCCATGCCGGCGGTGCAGCTTGTACTTGGGCATGCAGGAGGCCGGGTGTAGCCATCGCCTGGTTGTGGCCATGACGGACGCATCGATTTCGCAGGCAGCCACGTGGCAGCAGCGCTGCAGGTGCAACCCCACGCAGCTCAAGGTCGGCCCAAGGCTGTGTGCCGAGAGCCGTCGCCGGACTGACGCAACGGCCAGGCCGATCTGACGCGCCACATGTCGGCTAGCCTTGGATGCGGATAGTAGGGAATCAGGTCAGGCTAAGGCCGCGACGCGGACAGCGCCCGTACGATGCCGTGATGGTTGTGAGCGGCCAGCGCGATCGGCCCGCTACGATGGCGGAGTTCGCCGGGAAGGCATTCTCGGCTAAACTCGCACAAGCAAGTAGGGGCCGAGGACCAATTGTTGGTGCCAGCGTTTCGCCGTTCGGCCCATCGCACCTGAACTCGCCCTGTCCGTGGCCGATGGCCCTATCCACTTTCTGCTCGCAATTGCTGAAGTAGCCAGCCATGAGTCTCGCCGTTGACACGCTCGCCGACCAGATCAAACACCATCCGGGGTGGCGCTTGCTTCGCTCCGACAATGCGCCGCTCGTTGTGAGTTTCTTGCATCGGGTCTATATCGAGCGAAACCAGCGTGTTCTTGCTGAGAGCGATCTCGCCGAGTTGCTGGAAGACCAACTCTACAACTTGCGCGAGCGCATGGGGGAGGAAGCGTTTCCAAAGAGCGCCTTAGAGTATCTCGGTGACTGGGCACACCCTGATAGGGCTTGGCTCCGCAAGTTTTACGTCGACGACTCGGACGAGCCTCACTACGATCTCATGCCTGCGACCGAAAAGGCAATCGCTTGGCTGGGGTCGCTCTCGGAGCGCAAGTTCGTGGGCACTGAGTCGCGATTGCTAACGCTCTTCGACCTGCTTCGACAGATCGACGCCGGCGCAGAGGAAGATCCAACCAAGCGGATCAAGGATCTTCAGCGCCAGAAACGCGCGATTGAGAGTGAGATAGAGCGCGTGCGACAGGGAGACATGAGGGTGCTCGATCCTACTGCGATCAAGGATCGCTTTCAGCAGTTTACGCAGATGTCCAGAGACCTGCTCACGGATTTTCGTGAGGTGGAACAGAACTTTCGCACCTTGGACCGGCAGACACGCGAGCGGATCGCCCTGTGGGAGGGACCGAAGAAAGAGGTCTTGGGGGCGGTCCTGGGACGGCGCGATGCGATCATCGACACGGACCAGGGGCGTAGCTTTCTCGCGTTTTGGGATTTCTTGATGTCGCAGAGCCACCGTGACGAGTTCAGTTCGCTGCTTGATAGCGTGTTGGAACTTGCGCCGATCAAGGCAATGGACCCACAGGCCGGGCTCCGCAACGTCCACCATGAATGGTTGAAGGCTGGCGGACACACGCAGCAGACTGTCAGGAGCCTGTCGCACCAACTCCGCAGGTTTCTTGACGATCGCGTTCAGCTGGAGAACCGCCGCATCATGGAGATCCTGCGTCGAATCGAAAAGCGGGCCGTAGCCCTGCGCGATGACCGCCCTGACGGCATCGTGGCCGAGATCCCTGCTGCCTCCGCTGACATCAATCTGCCGATGGAGCGCCCCTTGTGCCAACCAGCCGCCCGAGTCAAGATTCGCGAAATCAAAGTGGATCTGGCCGTCGAGGATCTTGATGCGGCGGCTTTGTACGAGCAAGTGTTTGTCGACAAGAAAGCGCTCGCAGACCATATTCGCCTGGTGCTGCATGAGCAGGCCGTCGTGACTCTGCCGGAACTGTGCGAGCTGCGACCGCTCGAGCAGGGGCTGGCCGAATTGCTGGCGTACTTGCAGTTGGCTGCCGAGAACCCAGATGCGGACGTCGACGCCGATGTTACGGATTCCGTGTCTTGGCAGGTCGCGGTCGCGAGCGGCCAGCCGATCATCCGCAAGGCGCTGATTCCGCGCGTGACGTTTGCGAGGTAAGAATGCCCCAGCAGGCTGACAGCTCCCCGCGCAGCGATCCATTGCCGCCGGTGGCCATCCGGTTGCTGAAAGGTGTCGTGCACCGCAGGGACAACGAAGGACTGTGGCAGTCCTTGGTGCGCATCCAGTCCCGGGTGCGGGATCACTTCAGCGTGCTCAACCTTCGGCTGGTGCTCAACGAGGCCGAGGGCTATGCTTATCTGCGCACACGAGACGATATTGACGAAGATCAAGAATCGCAGGTGCCGCATCTAATTACGCGCCAACCGTTGTCGTACCCTGTCAGCCTCCTGTTGGCACTGCTGCGTAAGAGGATGGTGGAAGACGACGCCGCTGGCGGCGCAACGCGCCTAGTGCTAACACGGGATCAGATCTTGGAGATGGAGAGGGTTTTCCTGCCCGACAGCACCGACGAGGTGAAGGACAAGAAACGGCTCACCGACAATCTCAGCAAGATCGTACGGCTGGGATTCTTGCGCCGCATGGCCAGCAACGCCTCGAGCGCCGAACCTACATACGAGGTCCAACGGATCATCAAGGAGTTCGTGACGGCCGAGTGGCTCGTAGCGTTTGAGAAGAGGCTAGGGGATCCGTCAGCAAAGCACACTGACTTGGCGGAGAGCGGCGATGACTGAACTGCAGATAGGGCTGGACTTTGTTGCCGATGACACGCGCACAGGCTATCGCCTCGAGCGCTTGGAGGTATTGAACTGGGGCACGTTCGACGGTCAGGTCTGGATATTGAGGCCAGAGGGCCAGACGGGTCTGTTGACTGGTGAGATCGGAACCGGCAAGTCCACGTTGGTGGATGCCATTACAACACTGCTCGTGCCGGCGAATAAGGTCGCCTACAACAAAGCTGCCGGTGCCGGCAGTCGCGAGCGCACGCTCAAGTCCTATGTGCTCGGCCACTACAAGGTTGCGCGCCGTGAATTCGAGGATTCGTCCGCGCGGCCGGTGGCGCTGCGAGATGACGGCAGCTACTCCGTTGTGCTGGGCGTGTTTAAGAACGAAGCGTACATGCAGACGGTGACATTGGCGCAGGTCTTTTGGCCGGTCACGGGCGTCGGGCAGCCCAAGCGCTTCTATGCCGCCGCCGAGCGCAACCTGTCGATCACGGAGGATTTTGCGCACTTCGGCGGTGAGATCAATCGGTTGCGCCGCGCGCTGCGCAAGCAGAACGTTGAGATCTGGGACAGCTTCCCTGCCTACGGAGCTTGGCTCCGTCGACGCTTCGGCATTCATAACGAGCAAGCCTTGGAACTGTTTCACCAGACGGTGTCGATGAAGTCGGTCGGCAACCTCACGAACTTCGTGCGCAACCACATGTTGGAGCCGCTCGACGTTGCTTCTCACATCGAGAGCCTCATCGCGCACTTCGAGGACTTGAACGGCGCTCACGAGGCAGTGCTCCGGGCCAAGGACCAGATCGGGAAGCTGACACCGTTGGTGGAGCGATGCGACCGCTATGCCGATCTGGTGCGTGAGATTCAGGATTTGGAGCGTCGCCAGCATGCTGCCGTGCCATACTTCGCCACGCTGAAGATTGAATTCTTGAAACAGCAATTGGTGGAGTTCCGCCAACAGCAGGCTCGAGAAGCAGCCAAGTTTCAGCGCTTTGACGAGCGGTTGCAGCAACTCAACGACAAGCTCGCAGCGCTGAGGCGTGACATCGACCTCAGCGGGGGCGCCCGGCTGAACCAGCTCGAAATTGAGATCAAGACCTGCGAGCGGGAACGCGAGCGCCGCAAGGCCAACTCGGAACGGTACGCTGCCGAGCTTCGTGTGGTCGGCGAAACGCTTCCGCGGGACTCGAGTGCTTTCGACGCCCAGCGTCAGAGACTGGCCAAGCTTGGCGAGACGCTGCGCGCTGACAGGGAGCGCGTGCTGCACGACCTCACCCAACTCTCGGTGGATGCGGATAAACGGCGCCAGGAGTGCGACGCGCTCGAAGCTGAACTCCAGAGCTTGCAGCAACGGGTGACGAACATCCCAGCGGACCAGATCGCAATGCGCGCAAGACTGTGCAGCGGTTTGGATCTTGACGAAGCGACCGTGCCGTTCGTGGGCGAGTTGCTGCGAGTTCGAGAGGACGCCGGGGAGTGGGAGGGGGCAGCGGAACGCCTGCTGAGAGATTTCGGCCTGTCGCTCTTGATCGCCGACAGGCACTATCAGCGCGTGGCCTCATGGGTTGACGCCACCGACCTACGGCGCCGTCTGGTCTACTTCCGCACCCGAGAGCGGCGGGTCCAGTTGCCCGAACTTCACCGCGACTCGCTGGTCCGCAAGCTGACCATCAAGCCGAACTCCCCGTTCTACGCGTGGCTGGATCGAGAACTCGCGCTTCGGTTCGACCTGGTGTGCTGCACGACCCCAGACCAGTTCATGCAAGAAGTGCGAGCCATTACAAGGGCGGGACAGATCAAGCAGCCAGGCGAGCGCCACGAGAAGGATGATCGCTTCCGGATTGATGATCGCGCGCGCTATGTGCTCGGCTGGCAGAACGAAGAGAAGATCAAGGCGCTGGAGGACCGAGCGCGGTCGAAGAACGCTCAGATCGCTGAAATCCAGAAGAGGATCGAAACCTTGCGATCCGAGCAAGAGCGGCTGAATCTCAAGATCGATTCTCTCTCGAAGCTCGAATCGTACGCGGGATTCGAGGCTATCGACTGGCGGACCTCCGCTCGTGAGATCGCTAGCCTAGCTCGGGAGAGGAAGAAACTGGAATCTCAGTCCGACCGATTGGGAGAGCTGCGCCGTGAGGCGGCTAGCGCCGAGACATCCAAGGCAGATATTTCTTCCAAGCGCGATCAGACTGGCCAGAGACAAGGCGCTATTGCCACTAGGATCGAACAGGCCGAAGCGATTCTAGTCCGAACGAATGCGACCCTCCCCCGATACGAGATCGAGGAATGCAAGGAGCACTTCGAAAAGCTGACCGAGTTGCGACTGGAGGCCTTCAAATCGAGGATCACTAGCGTGGAGGCCTATAGCGAAGCAGAAAAATCGGTGAACACGAAGCTGCAAAGAGAGATCAAGGACAAGAATGGCCAACTCACCAGAATTCGAGAAAGAGTTTCAGGGCAGATGACAGACTTCAGTCGAGAATATCCCCAAGAGACTGATGAAGTCGACAACACAATCGAGTCCGCACCGGAGTATCGCAACATGTTGCGGCGCTTGCAGGAAGATGACTTGCCCAGCTTCGAGCAACGCTTCAAGAAAGAGCTAAAGGAGAACACGATCCGCGAGGTAGCCAGCTTCCAATCGCTGCTTGACCGTGAGCGCCAAACCATCAGCGAGCGTATCAGCAACATCAATAAGTCGCTTGCCACGATTGAATACAATCGCGACCGCTACATCAGGCTTGAGAACCGCCGTTCGCCCGACGAAGAGATTGATGACTTTCGGAAGCAGCTCGTAAGATGTACCGAAGGGTCGCTAAGCGGGTCCGAAGACGACCAGTACTCCGAGAGGAAGTTTCGCGAAGTCAAGAAAGTGATCGACCGCCTGCGCGGCCGCGATGCATTGACCGATGTGGACCGCAGGTGGACCGCGAAGGTAACCGATGTACGCAACTGGTTCGAGTTCGCTGCTAGCGAACGCCGTTGCGCGGACGGCACCGAGTACGAGCACTACTCAGACTCGGGCGGCAAGTCGGGGGGCCAGAAGGAAAAGCTCGCCTATACCATTCTCGCGGCTAGCCTCGCCTATCAGTTCGGACTGGAGTGGGCCTCCGTTCGGTCGCGCAGTTTCCGGTTTGTTGTGATTGACGAGGCGTTCGGGCGCGGTTCGGACGAATCCGCTGAGTTCGCGCTGACGCTGTTTGCCAAGTTGCACCTGCAACTGTTGATCGTGACTCCCTTGCAGAAGATCCATGTCATTGAGCCCTTTGTGAAGAGCGTTGCGTTCGTCACGATCGAGAACGACCAGTATTCTCGATTGCTCAACATGTCTATCGAGGAATATCAAGAGCAAAAGCGTCTCAAGTCAGCCCAAGAACGGACCGTGCGAGCAGTGACGGTCCGTTGAGCCCGGTCGCGGCAACACGGTCCGGGCTAGTTGGTGGGATAAGGTTGTGAATGTTCAAGCATGGCGGGAAGGCGGTCAGAGCGAAGCTGGACGACTCCGGCGGATCTTCGTCTCCAAGTGCAGAGACTCTGGGAGCGAGGCGTCATATTGGCCGATCTCGTGCGCGAGGGCGGAACTTTTCCTAAGCGCTTGACGCTCAAGCGCCCGACTTCCACCGAGGTCCGCGACAGCTTCGAGGCGGTGCGTGCGTGGAGCGCGTCGCTACGGTCGGCTCAGCATATCCGGATCACCATGCGCCAATCACGGCACCGCGTGCTCGGTACGAATTCGCTTCCCCACGAAGCATGGGTGGATTCCGTCGAGACAGCCGCGGAGATGATCGGAAAGCGACAAGACGTAGCCGAGTTTCAGGAGTTGCTGTGGTTAACAGCTGAACGGCAACCGATTCTGGTCGATTGGCTCGCGAGGAAGCCGATTCGAGCATTGGAGCTGCGCCACGACTGGAGAATGCTGCTTGGCGTAGTCGACTGGCTCCAGGCGCATCCACGTCCCGGCATCTACGTTCGACAGATGGACGCAGGCGACGTCGACACCAAGTTCGTGGAGAAGCACCGCGGCGTACTCGCAGAACTTCTGGATCTGGCCCTGCCGCCGGGCGCGATCGACGCATCGAAGACCGGATCAAGCGGGTTTGCCCAGCGCTATGGCTTCAAGCCCAAGCCCGAGCGTGTTCGGTTTCGCATATTGGATCGGGATTACGCTTTGTTGCCGTGGCACGACGCCGAAGACGGCCAAGAGCTGACCTTGGGAATCGAATCCTTCGCGGCGCTCGATCAACAGATATGGCGAGTCATCATCACCGAGAACGAGGTCAACTTCTTGGCTCTGCCGCCACTCGACGGCACCATCGCTATCTTCGGATCGGGCTATGGGTTTGAGACGCTAGCGCAAGCCGCATGGCTGTCGCACTGCCGGCTTTACTACTGGGGTGACATAGACACCCATGGGTTTGCCATCTTGGACCAGTTGCGCGGGCACTTTGAGCATGCTGAGTCGCTGCTGATGGACTTGCGAACGTTCTTGCGGTTCTGCCCGCTCTGGGGCAGAGAGCACAACCCGACTCGGCGAAGCTTGGCCCGGCTCTCACAGTCGGAGCGAGAACTCTACGACGAGCTTCGCAACGACCACTACGGCCAAGGTTTGCGGCTTGAACAGGAGCGCATCGGATTCCCGTGGGTGCGCGATGCCTTGGCTAAGCTGCCCGGCAGGGACTAGAAATAGCCTCTTAGGTTGAAGTTCCTAGTGAGAATCAGTCGTGAGTCTCTCATATCACATCTGTTTGTCAGCAACTGGACTTGTCGTCTACTGGGAACGTTCGGACGAGCTCCAGCGCCCGCTTCTGCAAGGGCGTTGGCTCGGTCAGGCGCTCCACGGTGGGTCCCTCCGGATCGTCTCGCAGGCGGCATTGATGGTG